>JAAUYH010031690.1_pt1 | contig 12192 bp, 9 predicted proteins | sample 7278061 | NCBI WGS metagenome assembly JAAUYH01 (sample SAMN14350203, study PRJNA611818) | marine sediment metagenome | isolation source: surface marine sediment (0.6m) | place: French Polynesia: Moorea | collected 2018-08
CGCCTCTGCTGATTAGGCGCATACTGTCAAGGTGCGCTGCATCGGTGAGACGAACTTAAGCAGTACAAGTGGTAGTACAGCAAATAGGACATGAAATAATATCGAAGAACCGGAATAGTCGAAAGCATTTTCGACATTAAAACAATGTCTTAAGAAACTTGCGATGTATTACTGCACAAACTTTAAGACAAATCACAATCCGCCATGTCGACATGCAAATGCTGTGTTTCCAGGATCGGCGATTTTGCATACGGCTTGTCTATCTCAATCACATTATGTACTGTAGGCAGGATTTCACATATTAGCGCAGAAATGCTGCACTCCTAGTTTTGGCGCTTACCTAGCTATGAGACAAGGTGCATATTGGTCGAGGTACGGTACACCTGAACTTAACTGAGCGAATGCTGTGGAATTATCTGAATTTGTGTTCCGCACTACTGCACAGTACTTGGTTGTGTTTTCTCATATACATGTCAGTGGGCCTCCTCACGTCGAGAAAACAGAACTTCGAAGTGGGTCTTATGTGATTTCGCCGTTGTATGAGCAGATGCTTGTCAGCGATCGCTGACTTCCTGGGCAATTTTCAACCACACTCCGCGAAGGAGAGCTACCCTTACACTAAAGTACTCTTCGACTTCTCATACAAACCAGCTCAGCGGAGCTTGGTTAGATTAGCTTGCATAGATCTGCTGGCAACTGATGGCCATCAAGTAATTCGAGGCAGCGCCCTCACGCGCTGCATTCAATTGCTCGATTGCCCATATTGCCCTACAACCACCCAAGATTCTGACGCAACCCCGATCGTTTCTAATTAGCTGTTCACGGCCTGTTTTTCTGCGATTTGTAGCAATTCAAGCTCTTCAATATTCCATCCGCAGATGACCACAATGCGAGTCCTCATATTTATACACAATTCATGACTCTTCCACTCCGTGCACACACAACTCGACCCCAACCCAGGTCGAACGGCGGAACGTCAGCGCACGTCGCAATGCAGACCAAACAGGAGCGTCTCCCGCTGCTCAAGACCGAGCTCGAAAATCCGCCACATGAAATCATCGGACTGCTGTGGATGGCGCTATCCGCGCTGTTCTTCGGCGTATCCGGACTACTCGTGCGATATGTGACGGCGTATGGAGGTCTACCCGCGTCCAGCGTAGTGCTGGTGCGTGGGCTAATCCAAACCGTGCTTATGTTGGGCGCGATATCCGTCGCACCCGACGGCCGAGATGTGTTTCGAAACACTCCGAAGCTATGGGGTCTACTCGCACTGCACGGGTGTTCAGGCGCAATCGGGATACTGGCACTATTCGGTTCGTTTAAGTTGCTGGACCTGAGCGTCGCCTCGGCCATCTACTACACGAGTAAGTGTCACACCTCACACCAGCACACGCGCCACTAACACAACCACACAGACCCTGTGATAGTGCTGCTATTCGGCAGCATCGCGCTGCATGAACCAGTGCACCCGCGCATTGGACTGGCCGCGTTCATTAGTCTGCTCGGCGCCATCATGGTGACGGACCCGTTCGGGCAGGAGGCGGCAACAAGCGTGTTCGGCGTGATACTCGGGTTTAGCGCCGCGACCATCGGCGCGTTGTCGTACACGACGCTGCGCGCCATCGCGAACCAGGTGTCGTTCATGGCGTCCGTGCTGTCGTTTGGCGTGTTCTCGATCCTCGTGGGGCTACTCGCGGGCGGGGTGGGCGACCTGTTCAAGTCGGCGTACATCACGTGGGTCGCGGTGGTGGCCGAGTTCCTGGCGGTGTGCGCGCAGTGCTCGATCGCGAAGGGCTACGAGCTGTGCACGGCGGGCAAGGGCGCGTTGGTGCGCAACATTGAACTACCGCTGGCGTACGTGTTCGGCGTCGTGTTCCTCGCCGAGGTGCCCAACGTGGTGTCGGTGGCGGGGGGTGTACTCGTCCTTGTGGCAACGCTCATCATCGGACACGACGCGATCGAGAACGAACGGCAGCAGGAATTGGCGGGTTAGCGAACATCCGGCGAACCGCGATGGTGTTAGTTGTACGTTTGATTTGTTGGAGATACAACCCAGATTTTGTGCAAGCGTGTAAAAACAAATGGAATACGATATCGTCGCCTGCGGGAATCATCGGCACAATGTTGCAATCAATATCTGGTTCGTTCAGTCAGGGGAAGAGGGAGAAGAAGATTGACGGCTACCGAACAGTGCAATGCGATCAATCGAAGGGTCCGGGTACAGCTGGCGCGCCCGACCTCAACAACAAGGGCCGGTTCAGTCCCGCGCGCTGATAGGCAGTACAGTATTGTTTTAGCTGGAACGCGGCATCGTAATGCTTACAGCCGTGTCAGAGCGCGCTGCGATTTGGGCTTTCCACTGAAATCGCCCTACTTGAGCATCGAGTGAGCGTGCTGCACCCGACCCACCCACGCACACGATGGCGTCGGTGGTGTGGTTGTCCGTGTTCGTGTTCCTGTGCGCGGAGCTGTTCGTGATCTACCTGCTGGCGCTGCCGCTGCCGCGGCTGCTGCGGCGGTTCATCGCGCGCAAGATCTGCACGTACGATCTGGGGCGGCGCGTGCGCTTCGTGGGCAACTTCATCTCGCTGGGGCTGTTCCTGGCGGTGGTGGACTCGATTCAGACGCAGCGCCACCTCGACGACAAGGAGGACGAGTCGCGCACGAGCGGCGCCTACCCCGACCAGCGCGGCCTCAACATGGGCATCTCGCTCGACAAGCAGCGCAAGTTCCGCGCCGAGCGCAACAGTACGTCGCCCCGCACCCCCCGCGATTACCTCTCTCACTAACCCCGCCCCAGTGTACCTCGCCGGCTTCGCGCTCACGCTAATGTTCGCCATCCAGCGCATCGTCGAGCTTATGCAAGCCACCACCGACAAGGAGGACGAGAACGAGGTGCTGAAGAAGCGGCTCGCCGACCAGTCCGAAACCACCTCGCGTGTCACCACCCTGGAAGACAGCACTGAGAACGCGGCCACTGGCGCACCCGGTAGCACCCCGTACACTCTTCGCCGTCGCAACGTCAGCTCGAACGGGCAGGCCGACCACGATAACGCCGACCACGAAGATTAGTACCCCCGTATATCAATGCGGCACATTACCCATGTCTAGTGAAAGCCAAGTCGCAAAATTGTCGCCCGTTTTCGACATGTTGAACCACGAAACAAGTGCAGTTGTTAGCTAAAGGTACAATTCCATAACGCGATTCGCCGTATGTTTACTCGAAATAAATCATCTGCGTCTGCGCATCCCATCACCGCTCACGCTCCAAGCGGGTTGGCCTTGTCGCTGCTGATTACTATCAAACACGGGCTGCTCCGCCGTCGTGTAAATCCTTGACGGGTCGTTCGGGTCGACGTAGGCGGCCTCGTTGGAGGCGGGCATGTAACTCGCCGCGTTCGGCGCGGGCGCACCAGGTTGCACCTCGGGGATGGGGGCGGGCTGCTGGCCCTGAATGCGTTCGCGGTTGAGCTGAATCCTGGTAGCACGCAGGACGTTGTTGAAGACGGCGAGGAAGGTGCCGACGCCGCCCTCGTTGAAGGTGAGCTTGACGTAGAGGTCGCCCTGGAAGGGCTGGTCGTCGTAGTACATCATGGTGGCGGTGAGGTTGTTGGTGCCGAAGATGGGCTGGTTCAGCTTCTCGTCCCAGAGCCCTCGGAACGGCATCTCGAACGTCTCGCAGCGCGCGCGCGCGCGGTCGCCCTCGGCGATGCGGAACACCATGCGCATGTTGGTCATGTACAGGCGGCCGCGCGCGTTCTTGCAAGAGTGCGCCGCGTCGCGGAACGAGAACGACAGCTTGTCGCGCGTCAGCAGGAACGTCTCGCCCGGGAACGGCAGCGGGTACGACCCCTGCGCGTCGCCGCTCGTCATGGGGATGTTGATCGCCATCGCGCGGTCGCACTGCGCCCACGATGCGCGAGGTAGGTTGCGTTTGTCCCGGCACAATCGGATTCAATACGCTACCGTACGTACATGTAGTGCAGTAGTTCCACACCCGTGCTGTAAGCGCCGCCGCTTACAGCACGCCTGCAAGGCTGTAGGACACTGGCACCCAAGACACACGACACATCTGTGTACGCAGCACGCCAAGCAGCCATCGAAGCGCCATGGCGGAGGTGCGGCTACGCGAGGAGCGAAGCAAGTGGCGGAAAGATCACCCGGTCGGGTTTTCGGCGCGCCCCGAGAAGAAGGCGGGTACTCTCAACCTACTGCACTGGGTGTGCGGTATCCCCGGGAAGAAGGGCACGTGCTGGGAGGGCGGGCGTTACAACCTGGCGCTGATATTCCCCAAAAACTACCCGTTCAGCCCGCCGCAATGTACGTGACGACGCATGCGCCGCAAAGTGAGTTACTGACTTCGCCGCGCGCAGGCAAGTTCACACCTCCCATATTTCATCCCAACGTCTACGAGTCGGGCGATGTCTGCCTCAGCATCATCGGGCATGCGTACAAGCCGTCCATATCCGTGAAACAAATACTCATCGGCGTGCAGGAGCTGCTCGACACGCCGAATCTCAGCAGCCCCGCGAACGAGGCGGCGAGGAAACTGTACGCCGACGACCGCCCGGCGTACGACAAGAAAATCACCGAGTTAGCTAAGCAATGCGCCCCTTCATGATTATTCAGCTTGAGGGTGGTTCACTATCAACTTCCTACTGTACCGATACTGTACTCGTGACATTCTACACTTCAACATACACCGCACACGAAGCTCATCAAGTAAAATGAGTGTACGCGCACAAGTTTACTTGTAAAACGCGAAAGATTCGTCGTCCTTCTGCACGTTGTCCTTGTACGCGATTTCGAAGTCCCCAGGCAGTACTACGTATCGGTTCTTTCTCACCGCTTGCATGCCCGCCTCCTGACAAATCGCCGCAATCTCCGCGCCACTGATCTTATCGGGTCGACTCACAAAATCCTCGAGGTCCACCTCCTCGCTCAGGTTCATTTTCCCGGTGACCACTTGAAAGATGAGCCGTTTCTCACGCCGCCCCGGCATCGGGAACTCGATTTTTCTGTCGAGTCGGCCAGGACGTAGCAGTGCGGGGTCGAGCGTGTCCGCTCGATTCGTGCACATAATCACCTTTACGTTCGAGTGCTGGTCGAACCCGTCCATTTGGTTGAGCAGCTCCATGAGGATTCGTTGCACCTCACGATCCGCGCCGGTTTGTGCGTCGAAACGCTTCGTGGCAATCGCGTCCACCTCGTCGATGAAGATGATAGCGGGCGCGTTCTCACGCGCGAGTCGGAACACGTCGCGCACCATACGGGGCCCCTCGCCGAGATACTTTTGCACGAATTCTGAACCAACGACACGGATGAAAGACGCAGTGGTGTGGTTGGCGACCGCTTTCGCGAGCATGGTTTTGCCAGTTCCCGGCACACCGTAGAGCAGCACGCCTCGCGGGGGGTCGATACCAATCTGTTCGTACAGCCCCGCGTGCGTGAGAGGCAGTTCCACCGCTTCGCGAATCTCCTGCTTCTGGATGTCGAGGCCGCCGATGTCGGAGTACTGGACGTCGGGCTTCTCGCCAGCGCTGACCATGGCGATGGTGCTGTCGGCCTCGGGCGGGAGGATGTCGACGAGCGCGTTGGAGTGGCGGTGCAGCGCGACCGACGCGGACGGCTTGAGCAGCTCGCGGTTCACGGTGGACAGGATGCGCACGTAACAGTTCGACCCCGTCGTCACAGCCACGATGCCCGTGTCCGCGTCCACCATCTCCAGGAACTGCCCGATGACCAGCGGCACCGACTGGATGCGCTTCACCTCCTCCTGCGCGTGCAGCAGCTCGCGCTTCAGCGACTTCATCTCGTCCTTCACGTACTCCTCCTGGATCTCCAGGAACTCCAGCTTCCGCTGCAGCGTCTTGTACTTCACGTACATGTCGTTCTCGTCCAGCCCCGCCGCCGCTGGCGCGCGTGGCAGTTGCAGCGTCGTGCTCCCCGTGTCGATCTCCATCGCCGCCGCCATCTCAGGTGCTGCCTGTTCGAGCCGCGCTTGCCGCACGATGAGCGTAGCACTTGCTTTTCTCAGTTGGAACCTTGAGCCGCGCTAGTCTAGGTCGTAAGTCAGTTGTGGAAGGGGTGGTGGTGCGAATTGCAGGCTATAGCAAGCAAGGACCGAAATGGTCAATGATGACGTTCTGTTTCGCATTCCAGCGATTTGCAGCTGTAAGCAAAAGGCCACCCTTCGCCACATGTTATTTTCAATTATTTAATGAAACATATTGAATTTTAAGCCCTTTTTAAGGGTACAGGAGAACGGCAACAATACCACATGGCCTGCGTTACCACTTGCAAGGATATACAATAGAATCGCTCAAGGTTAAGCCGTGTTGCCCGAATTCAATAGTACCTCGTACTTCTCATCTGATTAACTAGTAGTTCTGTATAAGAATCTCGCGTCTCACTCGCTTCACAATTATGCCACTTTTCACCTTCATGCTCCACTGAATCGGTTCAGGAGTGATGATTCTAGTCTAGCTCTCAAGGAAAAAACGATAGACGCGGCTCGTTTGATGTCTATAATATAGAACCCCGGCTCTGACGGATGTCCGTATTTTTTGTGTTACGGCACTGAGTTACTACCGGCTCTGCACAATCACGGTATTCAGAATTCATGCCTCCTTTCTCCTCCAAAACGTTTTCCTTTCACAGTCCAAAGCGGGCTAGATAAAGTTGTGTACGCAACGCGCTTCTATACTCCGAACAGGTTCGATGTTCAGTCTAGTGGCAGCAGTATCCTAACAGTTGCCAACCGATTATTACACGCCCTCTCCGCGCTTTTCTAACAGCTTAAACATTTCCGTCACTATGTTTAACTCAGTGTAACTGGGAAAGCACACTCAGAAAATAAATTACTCTCATTGCCTGCAAAAGTAATGAATTGTTTGGCGATTGCCGTCGCTGTGGTGCGGCTTTCATGCGCGTTTTCGACATTCATTTTGTGTTGTTGCATTGCGATTATTGCGTGAAGTCGGTGCAATAATGCGTAATGATGCTCATCTAACTGATAAAAGGCCATCGACAACCTGGTTGAAACTATTCATGCAAATCCATCGAGCAGAGTTCACTCATTTCAAATGTGAGCGCCTGACAAGCTGAGTTTCGTGGGTGCCAAAATGTCAAGCCAATTCCTTATCTAGTTACCCATCCTCAATTAAACAAATTGTTGGGTCTTACACGTATTACACACGTGTGGCACCCCTAACTAGTGACACGTGTGTAGGGTATGATGACCTCGCCCTGGTCCCCCGCCGTCGACCCCAACTACTACCACCACGCGCGCAATCGACATCGGCTCTCACATCGCCAAAACCCATACCGTGTGTACAACGTTGTAAGTGCCCAGTATGGCTGCCCAAATCTCGAAGAAGAAGAAGTTTGTCGCCGACGGTGTGCTGTACGCGGAGTTGAACGAGTTGCTGACGCGGGAGTTGTGTGAAGAGGGGTACTCGGGTGTGGAGGTGCGCGTGACGCCGTCGAAGACGGAAGTTGTGATCCGCGCAACACGCACGCAGTCGGTGCTGGGCGAGAAGGGGCGGCGCATCCGGGAGCTGACGGCGGTGGTGCAGAAGCGCTTCAACTTCGCGGAGAACTCGGTGGAGCTGTTCGTGGAGAAGGTGGCGAACCGCGGGCTGTGCGCGATCGCGCAGGCGGAGTCGCTGCGCTACAAGCTGGTGGGCGGGCTGGCGGTGCGCCGCGCATGCTACGGCGTGCTGCGCTTCGTGATGGAGAATGGCGCCAAGGGCTGCTCCGTTTCCGTCTCGGGCAAGCTGCGCGCGCAGCGCGCCAAGACCATGAAGTTCACGGACGGCTACATGATCTCCTCCGGCCACCCCGTCAAGGAGTACGTCGACACCGCCTACCGACACGTCCTCCTCCGCCAGGGCGTCCTCGGCATCAAGGTCATGATCATGCTCCCCCACGACCCCTCCGGCAAGACCGGCCCCAAGAAACCCCTCCCCGACGTCGTCACCGTCCTCGAGCCAAAGGAGGAAATCATGCCCGCGCCCGCTCAGCCCCAGCAACCCATGGCACCCGTCCCGGTCATGTAGATTGTGGGTCGTACGCAGTGATAGGTGGTGGGACCGAGTATTTGGTCTGCGTTGCGTGAGCGTGTATTGGGTCCTATCCCCGTGGTCTACAATCTTAGTAAACTATTTCGCTTGTCGCGCTTTACTTGCTCGCACTCGCCCTCTACTCCCACGTCTAGCGTATGGATTAATCCTAGGGAGGGAAAAAGGAACGTGCACTTGTCTCATTTGAGTTGGAGTTCTGGTAATCTCGCTAGTGCGCGGTCTATCACATGGTCTAAACCATCGGTATGTTCGAGTTTGGCAATTTGATCCACATCAAAGAATTGTGCTTCTTGCGCATCGTCGCCTCTCATGGGATTAGTGGAGCGCGTGAGTAATCCGGCAAATACGTGCACAGTAAATGGCGGGAAAGAAAGCGTTTCGAGATGTTCCTCGGAAACAATAACGTCCGCAGGTGTAACCGAAGTTTCCTCGTGCAGCTCGCGCAAAGCTGCATCGCGCAGTGATTCACCTTCTTTCACACGCCCGCCCGGCAGTGACCAGAGGCCTTTGTTTGGTGCATTACCACGACGAATGAGAAGCACGCGTGTGGGGGTGGTGGCGCTTTCGAACACAGCGATTGACGCGCCCGACTTCGCGTAGGCCGCAATGTGGCGTCGGTGGCAGCTGGAAAGATGGTGGCGTAGGGGCGCGCGTGGCACGGCATTGAGCACGAATGATTGTAGCATGTTACGGCGGTTGGCGAGTGTGATGGACCAGGTTTCTTGTAATTCAGGGATGGTGAATATGGTAAACGCAGTTGCTGATAATTTGCGGCTTCGCTGCGAGAAGAATAGTTTCAGCAATCGTCCTGTTCACTTCCGACTGCCAAGTATTGATGACTCGTAGCAATTGAAAAAGTTGTAGCTGCATTTTTGTACCGATATCGGCGGTGTGCAAGACTATGTGTTCGTAGAAATCAGATGCTGATAGACAAGTTTGATGGTTCAAAACCAGTGCAGAAAAAATAGGTTCTGGGAAGATCGGGTCATCACGGAGTGCTGCTCCGTTCAGAAATATATGTGGCCAAACTGACGACTTTTATTGCGGAAACCAGTTTGGCACCTTGCTCTTAAACAAACAAACTGTTTTCTCGTAGACTTCGTTATCACATACAACTTTCGTTATAGGCAACGAGGAGCATCCCACAACTTCCACAAAACACTCTATTACTATCTGAAACATGAAAAAGTTGTCATCAATCTTCATAGGAGTCCACAATTTGTAGGCAATCACGATTGTATTTCAGCAAGTTGCTTGCTGACTTGTATGGAAATTATACTACAATCAGACAGTTTCATTTCCTCTCACCAGGGATGGGTTCCAATATATTGTGATTGCAATAAATTGCAGTATGCAATAGAACAAGCTAATTGAATTAGGCCATCGTATTGCAATACATATTGTCGAGGCTATTCACATTGTTACTCGTATTGTGATTCCGCAAATGAATTGACCGTAAGAGACAGTGCTCGGAGCACGATAGAAAAGCCAGGGCGAGAAGATTAATACGAAAACGCAGATCCGTTCAAGTCTGGAACAGATCAATGAGAGAAAAGGGAAATCAAGAAAGGCACGGATTGAGAGCATGTGTTACACGTGCATTCTACAGTAATACACACTAGTTGTTTTCAATTTGTCTACTCGATTAAACAGGGATAACGTAAAGGGAAGTTAACGAGCAGTAAATTGTATGAATTCTGTTCGAATTGGTGATAACATTAACGGGCATTTTCTTATACTCTTTTGGACATGTTCGGCCAGCAGATTGCTGACGACTAGCACAAAGAAAAAGCAACCGGTATAGGTGAAAAATCAATCTGCAATACGTATTTCTAAGTGATACGATATTGCAAAACGTATTGCAAACTGCACTCATATTGGAATTCACATCTTATATTGCTTCACAAAATGCAATTGCTGGCAACTCGGCTAATAAATCGGCGTACATTGCAATTCGAGTTCGACCATTCCGCTCCGCTCTGTTGTTTCGGTCGGATTTCCACATTGGATGCTGCTCAGTTGGGGTTTTCAATCGAAATGACGGGGATCAATGGTGTGGAAAAATCTATCTTCAGATAACATGGCTGCAGTTATTTTGTTAGATATGATAATCTTGTCACAAATATGATGACGGATAATCTTCAACTTCACAATTCTGCGGATATGATAGAAATATTATCCCAGCTTGGCGAAGATAAGCTTCGGATACGTTACTCATCAAGTTTAGTAATGACTATATTTCTCATAAATGAAAAATCACCGGAATTGCATCATCAAACTTCATTCGCTCATCCTACAATAGAACACGTATCGGATTCGATAGATTTGGTAATAGTATTCTACCATCAGTTGTATGGAAGAGCAACAAATAAAACATTCTTATTTCTCAATATCTGCTATACATAGTCTGGAAAGATGACCATCCAAAAGCAGGATAAGATTATCCGAGTTCCCATCTTCACGAAGATTATCTAAATTTCTAAACCTCAATTTGGATAATCTACAACTTTTTTCTCAGAAAATAAGATTTTTATCTCAAATTCGATACATCCTAGATTTCGATATATTTTTCAACAGCACAGACGGAGATGCCAACGGCGATAAAATTAACTTTCAGTTTTTGTGCCCTGATCTACTGCTTTTTAGTATTGCACAAATTTCTGGACTTCGACCAGCCGGCGCTTCGCGCCTATACTTGAAGTTCAAATAGCTAACTTGCGCCTCCAATTTTTTCGATCACATTCCAGTAAGCTTGAAAGTAAGACTATCTCCTTTCAATCAACCAGTTTTTGAAATATTTACAGCCAGAGATTACCGAATCGTACTCCGCCTCTACTTTATTCATGGTAGTCTCTAGTACAATAAAGGCTTCGTTAACTTATGTAGAATGTTTGAGAATTTGCTAGTACTTCAAATAATTGACAGTATACAATAGAGCCAAAGAAACTCAGTTATGGATTTTTCTCTCTGCTGAACTCTACTGTTGAAGCTAAAGTGTTAGAAGAGACACTTAGTGGACGAAATAAAGTCAGTATCAGCAGAATTACTATTCCATTCAGCCTCTACCTTACTTATTCTGTTCAAATTAATATAGCGTTCGACTATTCAGGTGGATAATGTTCTCAAAGTGATCAGTACGTAGATCAATCTACTCAAAAATCCTAAACACTATGCAGTAGGTCTGATTATTTATGCTCACAGTACAATTTGAAATCCACTCTTGGCCACATTCATTCTGTTTCGAGGTAGCGCACTTAGTTTTGGCATTGAAAGCTAGATTTGATTCAATGAAACAGATCTTGGAGCTTGCTGATTTGATTTCAATCTGAAAAGGATTGGAATAGTGCAGTAAGCTCTGGAACTGTAGAGTTTGACCTCAAATCACGACATGTTCTGGAGAAGCGATGGGTTATTCATGTATCATTCTGTATTACTAAGAAATGTTGAAAGAAGAAGGAATTTTAAAAAGTATAAATTTTGGTCGGATGTTCGAATTAATTAAATCTGTCGCATAGAGTGAAAATCACAAATAATGAATATCAACAATGGACTGTTATTGGCCCTCATGTTCTAAAAAGGATAATCTCAATGCTCTAAATTTCCTTGTATAGTCGCTTGCTGTAGATGTGGATTTTTTTTATTTCGCGACCTGTCGTTTTAATGCTTTGCACGCATTTGTGGTTGTTGCTAGAATTTATGGAATGTTCTGCTAAGCGTTTTCGAGATCTATTTCAGCTGTATAATTATGGCTCGATAATCGAATTATCTGCCGAGCAACATACGAATATCTAAAAACGAGTGCGAATTGACCAAAATATAGTATTCTTGGATTTTGTCTACTGTACGCGATCTATGAAGTCTCATTTACTGGTCACTGTATCACACCTGTGTCATATCGCATTACTCTAATGCAGTAATTGAAGGTGCAAAATTTTTTAGAGAATGGGATATTCGTCAGCCAAAAAAATGCTTCTGGGACCTACATTTTAACAGCCTCTTTTAGTAGCAAGCATACAGCGAAGGTAGGGAAAAAGAAATCAGCTCCGACCCACTTATAAATATATTACTTACCTAATTTCTTAGAGATGTGAATGAGAGAAAATTATCC
>JAAUYH010140632.1_pt1 | contig 12190 bp, 8 predicted proteins | sample 7278061 | NCBI WGS metagenome assembly JAAUYH01 (sample SAMN14350203, study PRJNA611818) | marine sediment metagenome | isolation source: surface marine sediment (0.6m) | place: French Polynesia: Moorea | collected 2018-08
ACTGAACTGGCACGCTTTGTTGACGGTCGCAGTACTCGAGTCGACGACGTCTTCCCACGTCGCCTTGACCAGGTTGACCTTGAGAGTCTGCCCGGATTCTACGGGTGCGATGAATATGTCAACGGGTTGGAACTCGATGAGGCCCTTCAAGAAAAGTCGCGCGGGGTCGCCTCCTAGTAAAGCCGCACTCGAACCGAGTCTCACGCCCTCGTTCTCCGGATCATCAAACAGAACAATCTCTGTTGGGGCTGACTGGTCCTGCTCGAATTGATACGGCTGTGCATCTGCCGCTGTTGAAGCCAACAGGAAAAGAACGAGCGCCGCTGCTATTGATTTCATGTCGAGTCTGCCTCGCTAGTCTGATGATGATGTCGCGCGATGCGACACCTTTGTCTGTTAATACGCAGTCGCGCGGGAAATCCGAACAATCAGGCGCGGCCGGCTGACTCACGGCGTGTCGGCATAGCTGAGCTGCACGCGGCGGTTCAGCGCCTTGCCGGATTCCGTATCGTTCGGCGCCGCCGGGCGAGCCTCACCGAAACCGACGCCGTCCAGCCGTCTCGCGTCGATACCATTGTCCACGAGCCATTCGATGACGGTTCGCGCCCGTCGCTCGGAAAGGTCCTGGTTGTAGCCGTCAGCACCATCGGAGTCGGTATGCCCCGCGATGCGGAAGCGACGGTCGGGCGCTCGTTTCAAGACTTCGAGCACCGCCCTCAACGTCGACAGCGACGATGGCTTGAACTGCGCCTTGCCGGAATCGAAGTAGATCCCGTAGAGGTCGATGGTGCCGCTCTTGGCCAGTTCGGCCTCGAGGCTCGTGACGTCCTCGCGACGAAGGTCGAGCTCAATCGTCACGTCGACGGTATCGGCTGGTACGACCTCGGCCGACGCGGAACCGTTGGCGTAGTCGGGGTGTCTTGCCGCCACGACGTTGCGTCCGACGTTGACGTTCGCGAACTCAAAGGAACCGTCAGGCCGGGTCTCTGTGGCCAGCCGGCCGACGATGACGCGCGCCTGCCCGATCGCCTCACCCGTCTTGGCATCGATAACACGACCGGCAATGTCACCGATCTTGATCGGCACGAGTTTCAAGGCGACCCCGCGCTCCCGGTCCGGTTCAAGCTCGATGGCGACGGAGTCGGGTTCGTAGGCGGAGTATTTTCCCGTAACGGTCAGGCGCCCGGCCGGCACTTTTTCGGCGCGGAAACGCCCGCTTGCATCACTTAGGAGTGATTGCGTACCAATGGCGATTTCGGCATTCGGCAATGGCCGCCCGGTTTCCGCGTCGGTAGCAACTCCCGTCACGGCTCCCCAGGTAATCGGCTCCAGGCGCAGCCTGACGGTCTCAGCTTCGCCGGCCGCCAAAGAGACGCTGATGCTGTTGTTGAGGTAGATGGGTTTCGACGCGTTGACGCTGACGTCCCCGGCCGTGACGCGCTGCAACTCGAAGCGACCGGACGCATCCGTACGGACGGTTCGCTGTCCGGCAGCAACGCTGGCCCCACCGATCGGCTCCCCGCTCGTGGCGTCTACGACCGTGCCGCTGATGGAGCCGTAGGTGATCGGGACCATGTCGATGGCCGTCTCGACCGCCGCTGCTGCTTCGACTACGACGCTCGCCTCGCCGGCCTCGAACAGGCGCGCGCTGGACCGTACGGTGACATCGCCGGCGCTCACTTGTTCGATCTGGAAGCGCCCGTCAGTCGCCGTCGTCGCAGACAGACCGCCAACGGTCACGCTGGCGCCGGCGACGGTCTTGCCGTCAGCCGCGTTTCTGACCACGCCGCGCACGGTGCCGGTCGTGATCGGGTCCAGTTCCAGACTGACTTCGCGCTCGGTACCACGCTCGAGTGCTACCGTTTGTTGATCGCCACGATAGCGAGAAAGCTCGGCACTGACCGATATCGATCCCGACGGGATGCGCTCAGCGCGGAATTCGCCCGTCCTGTTGGAACGTAAATCCCGTCCGCCGACGCGAATCGATGCATTCGCGATCGGAGCACCGGTCGATTTGTCGACGACCTTGCCGTAGATCGTCCCGTACGTGATCGGGATGAGCTGGATGGCAACGCTGACTTCTCCTGCCGCCTCGAGCGATACCTCGTCGGAGCCCGGTTCGTACAGGTGTGCAGTCGCATTGACCGCAATGTCGCCGGCTGGTACTTCGGTAGCGACAACTTTCCCCTGGGCGTCCGTCGTCATGCGGCGATTTCCGAGCATGATCTCCGCGCCTGAAACCGGCGCGTCGGAGCTTGCATCGGTGACGACAGCGAGGATCGTGCCGGTCGTAATCGCTGACAACCGCAGGTGCTGCTCCACACTGCCGTCGCGCGGCAGTTCGAGTGCGGCCTGCGCGTCGTGATACCGGGCACGCTTCGCGACAATGGATACCGGCCCGGCGGGCACGTTTTCGGCGACGAACTCACCGTTGCTGTCGGTTCGGACCTTGATCGCACCGATGTTCACGTCAGTGCCAGGAAGCGGCCGGCCGGTGGCGGCATCACGGACGGTGCCGCGGACGCTGCCCCATGTGATAGGTGTCAGTGCGATTTGCGTCTCAACGGTCGTCATCGCGTCGAGTTGCACGTCGTTCGAGCCGGGCACATAGAGCCTCTTGCCGGCGCTGACCTCAAGCAGACCCGCCTCGACCTCTTCGAGCACGAAGCGGCCATCGTCGTCCGTGGTCGTGGAACGATCGCCAGCTGCGACGGCAACGCCAGCGAGCGGTGCATTGCTCGTGTCGTCAGTGACGACGCCAATGATCGTACCCGTCGTAACCGGCTCGAGTTCCAGCGTCGCTTCGGCGGTTTGAAGCGCCTCGAGTAAAAGCGATTCGCTGTCAGCACGATAACCGGACTGCGCTGCGTTGACCGTCACTTCGCCCGACTCGATCTCCTCGGCCCGGAAGCGCCCGAGGCTGTCCGTGCGAATACGTTGCCCTGCAATCTCGATGACGGCATTGACGATGGGTTCACCCGTCGCCGCGTTGATCGCCGTGCCGAGAATCGTGCCAGTCGTAATCGGGTCCAGCAGGATCTCGGTGTCGACGACTTTCGATTCCGCCGACGAGAACGGCCTCGGCTGGCTGCTGTGATAAGCCGGGTGACTGGCTGTGAGCTGCCAGTCCTTGCCCGTATCCAGCTGGATAATGAAGCGACCGTTCGCATCCGTGTTCTCGGCTTTCCAGCCACCGGCCGAGACACGAGCGCGCGCGACCGCAGCGCCTGTTGCGCTGTCGCGAACGGTGCCGCGCACGATCAGCGGAATCTCGAGCTTCACCTTCCGGCCGGAGATTTCGATCACCTGTTCGATACCATCCTCAAACCTCAGATTCTTCTGCTGAAAGACGTACAGCTCGCCGTTGTGTGGCCCCTGCGATATCACGTGGACCGTATCGACCGGCAAGTCGGTAATCTCGAAGCGGCCATCCGCGTCCGTTTGGCGGCCGAACTTGCCCATTGCTTGTTGCAGGTTGAGCTCAGTCGCTCCTTCGATCGGGTCGAAGCCCGCCATGACCGGGAAGCCGGCGATTGGCTCGCCGGTAGCGGCGTCGACAACGCGTCCCTTAAACGTAAGCCGCGGAAAGCCCGTCCCCAACAGTATGTTGAGACTCTGTCCGGCGAGTACGGCCGGCGATATGGGTTCTCCGCTCGGCGTATTGAAGACGCGCGTCGGTTCGTAGTCGGCGTGCTCAACATCAAGAGCCGACGGCCGGTTAACCGGCAACAGGATGCCGAAGCTGCCATCTTCACTTGTCTGCACCGACTGCGGATAACCGCTGCCGTTGTACGAAATAACAGCGCCTGTAAGCGGATCGCCGGTGCCTTTGTCAGCCACTCGACCATAGACGAATTCAGCATCGAGCAACCAGAACGCCGTAGTGTCGAGGTTCAGATATCGATCGAATCGATATGCGCGGGCGTAGTCCCTGTCGCCGTAGGCGTCGGCCGCGGCATCATTTGCACGATGGGTCAGGTCGTTTCGCCATCGCGAGGATGCGGACGCGAAAACCCGGTCGGCCCGCCTGAAGTCCCCGTCTGCAATCGCGTCGATGAGTGCCTCGCTGGCGTCGTCGATGTCCGCAAGGCTCAACCGATCGGACGGATCCAGCCGCGGAATGACGCGCAGCGGTACCTTGTCAAAGTCGATATCGTCTCTCAATCGATCGTATTCAGCCAGGCTGAGTGACGACGGCAACTCCACCGACTCCGCGCGGCTGGACGACGTTGTTGTATTCGATTCTCCCTGTGCCGGTTCGCTGTCGTCAGCACCACCGCAAGCGGACAGCAAAGCGAAAGCTGCCGCAATCGCAATTCGATTCCGATTGATTCTCATCGCCTGAACGCTCCAAGACTTCAATTGACTGGGCTACGTCTTGAAGTACGAGAATCCTGCCGGAATCAGAACACAGGCAGATCGATCGCGCGCTCGTAATGCGCTGACGGGGGTACATGTCTATCTGTCTCCGGGAAAAAAGCCTGGCTCCCGGACCAGGCCCGGATCGTCAGTCGATGCCGCGCATCAAGGCGCGTTTTTCGGCGGGCGTCCGCGGCTTCCAGCCGCCATAGGTCGGATTCGGCAACATGAACCAGGTCCTGCCCCAGTTCTCGTCGAAGTCGGCGGCTGTCTGTCGGCCGGACGCGCCGTGCTCCTCGGTAAAGTCGCCCATCTGGTCGCCAAACAGCATGACGATTTCGCGATCGAGCCCCACGCAGGCCCGACGGGACGTCTTGTCAGACTGCGACCACGTGCCGTCGGCCTGCTCTTCTGTCGTCAACAGGGCGCGGCACGATTCGGGTGGTCGCTGGCCACGCAGGTAGATCGTGGTTAGAGAGGTATCGATACCGATGGCCTCGAGGTTGACACGGGTATCCTCGATTTGCGGACAGACGTCGGTGCTGTCAGGCCTTGCGCGGCACGGCCGGTTCGTGATGAAGACCACGTGAAAACCGAGCGACTGAGCGCTGCGGATGAAGTCTACGACACCCGGGACCTCGGCCGCAGTCCGCAGTGCCACCCAGCGGTCCCAGCTTTCTGTGCCGTAGTTCGCGTCGTCGAACACCAACTGTCCCTGGTATGGCGAGTTATCGAGCACCGTCTCATCGACGTCCAGCACGATAGCCATGCCGCTGGTCGGCGACGCCGCGGTCTGCGCCATACCCTGAAGCGCTGTTGTAGCCGCGGCATAGACGCCGGCGGTCGCCGCCGCGTACTCGGTCGACGACTGCAACCAGATGACGGCATCGGTATTGTCGTGTGCCGTTTCGGGCGCAGTTTCATCGATTGCGGCGCAACCGGTCAGCGCAAAGAAAATCAGCGAAGAGAAAACTGTTCGACAAAGGGCCATGGTTGTCTCAGCAGCGGGCGATGCAAGCAATCTACATGATTCCGGTAGCCGATTGTCGACTATCTCGGGGCCTGAACGAGCTTGAAAGCAGTCGATTCATGGATTCCATAAGCCCTTTTGGAAGACGGCGAGGGAGAGAAGCGCTTAGAATGGGGCTATTGCCGTTGCGGCCTGCTCAATGCTGAGCGCAGCACCCAGCGATCATGGTAAAACGGTAATCTTCATCCGCCATACTAAGCCTCTTACGCGACCACCGACGCCACCGTATGTCTCGCGGCCGCTGCGGAGTACGCTCGGTGAAATGATAGTAGACCAATGACGAAAGCAAGGACTTACGGAGCATGACGGACCCCGACGACAAGACCTCCAATCCGCGCATAGCCACTGGCGCGCGCACGATCAACGACTTGATCGAGACCCGCCTGTCGCGACGGGCGTTTCTCGGCGGCGTAACCGCGACCACGGTGACACTGGCGATCGGCGGTTGTGCTACCGACGACGCTGCGACGCAGGCGGCGCCGGCGGCGATCGACTTTGATTTCGAGGAGATATCCCGGGCGCTGGACGGCACTCACCATGTGCCCAAAGGATACTCGGCCGATCTTGTCATTCGTTGGGGCGATGCGCTATTTGAAGACAGTCCTCCGTTTGACCCGAAGCGCCAGACCGAATCGGCCCAGCTCCGGCAATTTGGCTACAACAACGACTACCTGGGTTTCGTAACGCTGCCCGACGACGAAGACGGCCAGGCTCGCGGCCTCTTGTGCGTAAACCACGAGTACACGTCGACGGCCCTGATGTTTCCGGGAGTCGTTGCAACCTACCCGGATTCCATGACGGCCGATCTTTGCCTGGCGGAAATGGCCGCCCACGGCGGTAGCGTCGTTGAGGTGGTCCAGACCAATACGGGATGGAAGCCGGTTATTGGCTCAGAATACAACCGACGGATTACACCGCACCGAACACCGATGGAGATTCGTGGCCCGGCAGCGGGTTCGCCCCGCATGGTGACCAGCGATGACCCGTCAGGCCGGCTGGCCTCCGGCACGATGAACAACTGTGCCGGCGGCATCACCCCCTGGGGCACATGGCTCATGGCGGAAGAGAACTTCAACTACTACTTCGTTGGCGAGCCGCCCGAAGGCCATCCGGAAACCGACAACCTGAAGCGCTACGGTGTGCCGACAACCCTGTTTGCATGGGGCCAACACTTCGACCGCTTCAAACTCGCCGAGGAACCTAATGAGCCCAACCGTTTTGGCTGGGTCGTCGAAGTCGATCCGATGAACCCAGACTCTACGCCGAAGAAACGCACGGCTCTGGGTCGCTTCAAGCATGAGGGCGCCGAAAGCGTAATCGCTCCGGACGGACGCCTCGTAATCTACATGGGCGACGATCAGCGTTTCGACTATGTCTACAAGTTTGTCTCGGCCGATCGAGTGGACACCGACAATCCCGCCAGGAACATCGATCTTCTGGACAATGGAACGCTATACGTAGCCCGCTTCGACGAGGATGGATCAGTAGCCTGGCTGCCGGTCCGCCACGGACACGGTCCGCTGACGGCAGAGAACGGTTTCGAATCCCAGGCCGATGTGCTGATCGAGACCCGGCGCGCCGCCGACTTGCTCGGCGCAACGCCCATGGACCGGCCGGAGGATGTCGAGCCGGATTCCCGGACCGGATCGGTTTGGGTCATGCTAACCAACAATCACCTCCGGACAACTGACCAGGTCGATGCGGCGAATCCTCGTGCACACAACGCCTTCGGTCACATCATCCAGATCGTCGAACCCAACGGCGACTTCACGTCCACCGAATCACGCTGGGACATCATGGTGAGGTGCGGCGACCCAAGCGATCCCGCGGTAGATGCCGACTGGAATCCGTCCACCAGTGAGAACGGCTGGTTCGGCAGCCCTGACAATTGCGCGATCGACCCGTCGGGACGACTGTGGGTCTCGACCGACGGCAACGAGGAAACGGGCGCTGCCGATGGGCTGTGGGCGATGGAAACAACGGGTGAACGCCGCGGCACAGGTAAGGCATTCTTTCGGGCGCCGGCAGGTGCGGAAGTCTGCGGCCCGAAGTTCACGCCAAATGGAGAAACCCTGTTCCTGGCTGTCCAGCACCCGGGGGATGGCGCGGAAGCGACGTTCGAGAACCCGACCACACGGTGGCCGGACTTCGAGAACGGCGTACCGCCCAGACCGAGCGTAATTGCTATCAGGCGAAAGAGCTGACGGTCTCGGCAAGAGCGTCCGGACGACACTCGAAGGCCGGTGAGCAGCACCTTTCTGGCGGGGTAGTCTCGATGCCCATGGTTACTTTTCCTCGTCGGTAGCGCAGTCTCCGCAGACGCCCTTGATCTCGACAATGGCATTCTCCGGCTGGAAGCCGTGACGATCCGCAATCTCGTCCAAGAGACTGCCAAGCGCTCTGGATTCGACTTCATCCGCGCTGCCGCACTCCGAACACAGCAGGTAGTGAGTTTCGTGCGCATGATCGGGGTGAACACATGCGACGTAGGAGTGTGTCGACTCGAGCCGGTGAACGAGACCTACGCGTATCAGGAAATCCAGGTGCCGGTAGACGGTCAGCGGCGCTATCTTCTTGCCCTTGAGCTCTTCGAGCACGGCAATGAGTTCGTAGGCCGATAGCGGCTTGTCCTGTTCGAGCATTGCGCGGTAGGCCTCGCGACGAGCCGGCGTCAGCCGTTCGCCGGCAGCCTTGCAACGCTCCTCCGCGAGGCTGATGGACGCATCAGCTGCCGCAGATCCGGACGTTTCCTTAATCTGACCAGACATCAACTGCCTCTTTCATCGTTCGGCACATCCTCGCAAAGCCTCAACGCGACCTAGTTTTCGACCAATTGGGCATCGTGCAACTGGTACACGGCGCTCTCGCTCTTCGCCAGTACTTCGAAACGCCCTTCGAGGATGACCGGCTCCCACGATACCTCGATTCCTTCCTCGGAAAAAACCTCGATCACGCCCGCAGCACCGCCCGGAATGTGGAAGAAGCAATGCGGCGGATTCGATGTCAGCAGGAACCACTTCTGTTTCGGCTCGGTCTCCAGCGGCATCATAAACCCGGAGATCTTCAGAGTTTCACCGTCACGCTCGCTAACCTCGTCGGGGAATGACGCGAGCAGTGTGTACTCGTCAAACGTCACTTCGGCCTTGAGCAGCGCCTCCCAGGGAATACCACCTTCGACAACCTCGGGAATCGGCATCGTAAAAGCTTCAAAACTGATGATGTTGACCAGTATGTCGATGGTGACCTCACCCAGCGAGACCGTCACTGTGTCCAGACCCATGTCACCGCCGATCAACGAGAACTCGAACACGCCGTACTGGTTGGTTTCAGGGTCCGGCGGCACATACAACTCGCTGGTGCCGTCGATTGAGATCTCCAGTGCTGCGCCGTCCACGTACTCGTCACGCTCCGACAGAACTTCGACGGCGAGGTAGGCGAAATCCTCCTGGTAGATATCGACGACCAGGCGGCCCTGTTCGTCGAGGTAACCGTTCTCGACGACGGGCTTGAGCGACATCTCGCCGGCGTCTTCCACCCCGACCGAATCCATCGCCGCCTGGGGCTCCCACTCTTTGAACTCCGTATCGAAATCGGGCTCCGCGCCCATCTCATCCTGGGTTAGCGTGCCGCCCGCGTGCTGCGCGAGCGCGTGTGTCGGGAGCATCGCCAGCAACGCAGCCAGTGCGAGGCAAAGATTCAGGTTTTTCACGTTCTCAAGGGCCATTAATTCTCTGACAGCGTTCTGGCGGGGTCGGTTCGATAAGCTTGCACCGCGGGGATGGCCGCCGCAATGACGCCGACCGCAAACAAGCCTAGCAACAGGACCGTCTCGACCGGCAGCCAGACCCAGCCGGTCAGCGCAACGCCACGGGCGCTTTCCAGCCAGCCGCCCAGGATTTCCATTGCGACATGGCCAGCAGCAAAACCGAGCGCAACGCCGATGACGGACAGCAGCAGTCCCTCGAGCAGCAGCGAAATCAGCAGTTCCGAACGTGTCGCGCCGAGGCAGCGTAAGGTAGCGAGGTCGCGCCTTCGTGAATGCAGTGACCCGTAGAGCGCTGCAAACACCGACAATCCGGCCGTGACAATGAGGACCCAGGCGAAGGCCTCCAGGCCGTCCAGCCCGATCCCGATGAGCTGCAACACTCGGGACACCTCAACGGCGGGCGCTGCCGCCTGCAAGTCCGAATCGGCATTGACGTGGCGCGGCAGGGTCGCTGCTGCCATCGGCGAGCGATAGGTCAACAGCATCGCCGTTATCTCGCTTCTGCTGCGTTCGTGCGCGCGTTGCTTGTCCGCTTCGTCGTGCGAGTGCGCCCGATCCTCGTCGCCGTGCGAGTGGTCGTGTTCCTCGTGACCGTGGACATCGCTATCCTGCGAGTGGTCGAGATCCTGATGGTCGTGGGCCTCGTCGACCTTCGAGTGGTCATGTCCCTCGTGACCGTGGGCGTTTTCGCCGTCCGAGTGTCCGCGATCCTCATGGTCATGGGCATCATCGCCATGTGAGTCGTCGTGTTCCTCGTGGTCGTGCGAGTGATCGCCGGAATGCAGGTCCCAGACGCTGTCCAGGGAGGTCAGTATCAATCGATCGACAACGGAGCCGGTCGGTTCCAGTACCCCGACAACGCGGTACGGGCGGTAGTCGTGAATATGACCACCATCGCCGAGCCCGTGCGCACCGGCGAACTGGGTGCCGACCTCCAGGTCCGCCGCCTCAGCGACGGCGGAGCCGACGACGGCTTCCATCGTCTGAGCCCAGGCGCGTCCGGAGACCAGTTCGGCGCCATAGATTTCCTTGATCTCCGCGCTGGTACCGACAATGCGGAAGCCGCGATAGCTGTCGCCCAGTGACAGCGGCACGGCGCGGGCGATTCTTGGGTCACCTGCCCAGCGCTCGGCGGCTGCCAGCGGAATATTTCCTGGCGGAACATCCGCGTGGTAGACGGCCGCAAGCACCAGCTGCACCGGGCTGCCTTTGGCGCCCAACACGAGGTCGACACCCCTGGCGTCGCGAGACATCGTGTCGGACACCTGGGAACCGGCAAGCAGCAGAAGCACGATACTGGCCGTGCCGAGGGTCATCAGCAGAACGTTCACCGCCGACGTCAGCGGCGACAATCCCAGGTTTGCGAAGGCCAGCCGTAGCCAGGTCATGCCGGCGCCTTGAGTTCGAGCTCAGTATCCAGCAGGCCGCGGACACGCTGGTCGTGTGTGACAACGAGTAACGCAGCGTCGGCGGCCGCGGCCGTTTCTTTCAATAAACCGATAACCTGTTTCGCATTGTTGTCATCGAGCGAGGATGTTGGCTCATCGGCCATGATGATGGGCGGGCGGTGGACCAGCGCGCGCGCGATCGCTACGCGCTGGGCTTGTCCCTGGCTCAACATGGATGGCTTGTGATGCTCAAGGCCATCCAATCCGAGCCGCCGGCACAGCCCATCCAGTTCGTCACTCTCTAGCTTGCAACGCGCGAGTTTCGCGGCCAGCTGGAGGTTGGCCCGGACGTTCAATGCCCGCATCAGGTGGAACTGCTGAAAAACGAGGCCGATGTGCCGACCGCGAAAGCGATCCAACGCGGCACCGCTCAACTCGGACAAGTCCTGTCCCATCAGTCGGATACTGCCGGAGCCCGGCTCCAGGAGTCCGGCCAGCAAGTGCAGGAAGGTCGTTTTGCCACAACCGGATGGACCGATGACAGCCAGGCTGGCGCCTTGCTCCAGTTCGCAGCGGGAAACGTCGACTACCGGTCGGTCACCGTAGCCAAAGCGAAGATCGGTTACTTCTACAGCAGCGCTCATTCGGGCAAAGGATGGACGTCCGTTAGCCGGTAGATCGGCTTTGACTATCGATGTGCCCCACAGTTCGACTCGCAACCCGGAGATTGGACCAGTGCCTGATATGCGCCGTCACGAGCAGCAGAGCGCCGACGATAGTCAGGTGTTCTTCGAAGCTGGCAAGCGGAGAGAAGAAGGTGCCTGCCAGCAACAGCGTAAGCCCGATGGCCGCCACAGCAATAAACAGTCGATGGTTCCGGTGCGAGCGTGACTTGTGCATCACCCAGAGCGTTGCGGGAGCCGCCATCAGCACCAGGCCCACATGAACGAATTCATTCTCGGTAAACGGGACGGACAGCGCCAGCAATGAGATCAACACGGGCAAAGCCAGACAATGGATCAAGCACACGGCCGACAGACCAGCGGCCAGCAGGTTAAGCCTGGAGACGCCGCGACCCAGATCGGTCGGTAAGACGGTGGTACTGGTGCTCATTATCGGGGGTCCTGCTCAGTGAGGTCGTCAGCATTCGCAAAAAGACGTTCCGGTCGCTACCGGACCTTCGAGAAGGGCTGCAACGGTTCAGGGAGATTGTCTGCGAGCGTCGAACTGGTCGCGATCGAGTTGTTGTGAAATGTGATTTTATAACATTTAGGGAATCGCACACAAGGCAGCGCTGGGCAGCATCGCCCGGCGATGAGCCACTGAATTCGCAAAACTAAACGAAAGCGAGCCCCTGCCGCTCGCAGCAGGGACTCGCTGCCAACGAAACAGGGCCCGGCGAGGCCGGGCCCTGCAGATCGTTGCCGCGGTTTTGTTACCTCTGATACGGCAGAGATGAGTCCTGCAGGAAGATCAACACACGATCGTCTTCGGTCTTGACGTAACCTTTCGTGTACTCAACCTTCGTTTCCGAGCCGTCCGGACCCGTGAAGTAGTAGTGGCCCATGGCGATGGCAATGTTGCCCTGCATATTCACCGTGTGATTATCGAAACGAACGTTGGACCACGGCTTGAGCGCGAAACCGG
>JAAUYH010174819.1_pt1 | contig 12189 bp, 8 predicted proteins | sample 7278061 | NCBI WGS metagenome assembly JAAUYH01 (sample SAMN14350203, study PRJNA611818) | marine sediment metagenome | isolation source: surface marine sediment (0.6m) | place: French Polynesia: Moorea | collected 2018-08
CACCGATTCCGAGGTGAACAGGAAAGAGTCACTCATTGGTCATGTTCATCAGGTAGAAAGGGTGGCGAATTGTACCCCAAGGGCGGCTCCAGTTAGTAGCGGATGCGAATCGTTACAAAGTTGCGGCTCACCAGCATCATTGCGAGAATGCGCTGCTCCCCAAGTGGCCCTGAATACCAATGACAAGAGAAACTGTTGCCGGCCATCCGGACCGGCGTTACCTGGCAAATGCGATTCGCGCCCTCTCGATGGACGCGGTGCAGGCCGCCAACTCCGGCCATCCCGGCGCGCCGATGGGAATGGCCGACATCGCCGAGGTGCTGTGGCGAGACTATCTCGTACATAATCCGGCGAACCCCGAATGGTCGAATCGCGATCGCTTCGTGCTGTCGAACGGTCACGGTTCCATGCTGCTGTACAGCCTGCTGCACCTGACGGGCTACGATCTCTCCATCGACGAGATCCGTAATTTCCGCCAGATGGGCTACCGCACCGCCGGACATCCAGAATACGAGCCGGGGTTGGGCGTCGAGACGACGACAGGCCCGCTCGGGCAGGGCGTCACGAATGCAGTCGGTATGGCGCTCGCCGAGAAGATGCTCGGTGAGCAATTCAATCGGCCAGGATTCGATGTCGTCGACCACAAGACCTTCGTCTTTCTCGGCGATGGCTGCCTGATGGAGGGCATTTCGCACGAGGCCTGCTCGCTCGCCGGTACGCTGAGGCTCGGCAAGCTCATCTGCTTCTACGATGACAACAACATCTCGATCGACGGCGAGGTCGACGGCTGGTTCACGGACGACACCGCCCGGCGCTTCGAGGCCTACGGCTGGCACGTGATTGACGACGTCGACGGGCATGACAGCGCGGCAATCGCCGCGGCGACCGAAGCCGCGATTGCCGAGACTCGAAAACCTACGATCATCTGCTGCAAGACCGTGATCGGTTTCGGGGCACCGAACAAACAGGGCAAGGCGTCGACGCACGGCGCGCCACTCGGCGACGACGAGGTCGCGGCGGCCCGGAAAGAGCTCGGCTGGAAATCGGCGCCGTTCGAGATTCCGGCGGAGGTCGCAGACGCGTGGGACGGCCGCGCCAGGGGAGCATCCGTCGAAGATGCGTGGCAGACGCTTTTTGCTGGCTACGAGACGGAGCACGCTGAGCTCGCTGCCGAGTACCGACGTCGAATGGCGGGCGAGCTGCCGGGCGGCTGGGCCGCGATTGCAGATAAAGCCATCGCCGAAATCGATGCCGCCGGCGAGAGCATGCCGACGCGCAAGGCTTCGCTGGTCGCGCTCAACGCATTCTCGCCGGTCCTGCCCGAGCTCGCGGGCGGATCCGCGGACCTGACGGGCTCGAACCTTACCCGGCACAGCGGGTCGGTACCGGTGACTGGCGAAGATGCGTCAGGCAACTATATTTATTTTGGAGTGCGCGAGTTCGGCATGACAGCGATTTGCAATGGCATGGCGCTGCACGGCGGCCTGATGCCGTATGCCGGCACGTTCCTGACGTTCTCGGACTATGCTCGCAACGCGTTGCGCATGGCGGCGCTCATGAAGGTGCAGAACATCTCGGTGTACACGCACGATTCGATCGGGCTCGGCGAGGACGGTCCGACGCATCAGCCCGTGGAACACACGGCGTCGCTCAGGATCATGCCGAACATGCGCGTATGGCGGCCGTGCGATACTGTCGAGACTGCGGTCGCATGGCGCGACGCCATCGAGCGTGGCGACGGCCCGACCAGCCTGGTATTGACGCGCCAGGGCGTGCCCCACCAGTCGCGGACAGCCGGGCAGATCGCCGCTATCGCTCGCGGAGGATACGTATTGCGGGACCCGGACGGCGACCCCAGTATCCTGCTCATTGCGACAGGCTCGGAGGTTTCGCTGGCCGTGGCCGCAGCCGACGAGCTGGCAGAAGAGGGTATCGGTACGCGCGTGGTCTCGATGCCATGCACGGACCTTTTTGATGCGCAGGATGCGGACTACAAGGAATCGGTCTTGCCGGCCGGGATCACGGCGCGCGTCGTGGTCGAGGCGGGCGTCTCCGAAACCTGGTGGCGCTACGCAGGACCGCAGGGTCGCGTAATTGGATTGGATCGTTTCGGCGAATCGGCGCCTGCGAACGAATTGTTTGAACACTTCGGCTTTTCGACTGACAACGTCGTTGCGGTTGCGAAAGACGTATTGCAATAGGACTGGAGAGAGAAACCATGGCAATAAAAATCGGCATCAACGGATATGGCCGCATCGGGCGCCAGATCGTGCGCGCCATTCACGAAGCGGGACGCACGGACGAATTCGACGTCGTCGCGCTCAATGACCTCGGTGATGCAAAGACCAATGCGCATCTGACCAAGCGCGACACGGCGCACGGTACATTTCCGGGCACGGTCGAGGTCGACGGCAACGACATCATCGTCAACGGCGACCGCATTCGTGTCTTCGCCGAACGCGACCCGTCCAAGCTGCCCTGGGGCGAGCTCGGCGTGGACGTCGTCTTCGAGTGCACAGGGCTGTTTCGCACCAAGGAAGCGGCCGGCCAGCACATCGCCGGCGGCGCGAAGAAAGTCATCATCTCGGCACCGGGCGGCCCGGACGTAGACAACACGATCGTCTATGGCGTCAACCACGACACGCTGAAGGCGTCCGACGAAGTCATTTCGAACGCATCGTGCACGACCAACTGCCTTGCACCGCTGGTCAAGCCGATCCACGAGGCCATCGGTGTGAAACACGGCATCATGACGACGATTCACGCCTACACGAATGACCAGGTGCTGACCGACGTTTATCACAAAGACCTGCGGCGCGCCCGCTCCGGCACGATGTCACAGATCCCGACGAGCACGGGTGCCGCGAAGGCGGTCGGCCTGGTGCTGCCGGAACTCAACGGCAAGCTCGACGGTTTCTCGATGCGCGTACCGACGATCAACGTTTCGGCCGTCGACCTGACGTTCGTTGCCGAGCGTGAGACGAGCATCGACGAGATCAACGACGTCATGCGCAAAGCCGCGGACGGTCCACTGAAGGGCGTACTGGCCTACAACGAAGAGCCGCTGGTATCGATCGACTTCAACCATGATCCGGCGTCGTCGACGTACGATTCGTCGTTGACCAAGGTGATCGACGGCACTTGCGTCAAGGTAATTTCCTGGTACGACAACGAGTGGGGCTTCTCGAACCGGATGCTCGACACGGCGGTCGCACTGGTCAACGCGAAGTAACCACCAGCACAAGGGAGCGGCGCCGTCATGGCCGTGATTAACATGACCGACATCGATCTGTCGGGCAAACGCGTATTGATCCGCGAGGATCTCAATGTTCCGGTCGCTGACGGCAAGGTCACGAGCGACGCCCGCATCCGGGCGGCGCTCCCGACCATCGTGGCGGCGCTCGAGGCCAACGCCGCCGTCATGCTCGTGTCGCACCTCGGGCGGCCCACGGAGGGCCAGCCCGAGGGCAAGTTCTCGCTGCAGCCGGTGGCCGATCACCTGGCCGGGTTGCTCGGACGCGACGTACCGCTGGTCAGGGACTGGATCGACGGCGTCGACGTGGAACCGGGCAACGTCGTGTTGCTCGAGAACGTGCGCTTCCTTGCCGGCGAGAAGAAGTGCGACGACGCGCTTGCGCGCAAGATGGCGGCGTTGTGCGACGTGTACGTCATGGATGCTTTCGGCACGGCGCATCGCGCGCAAGCCAGCACTTACGGGGTCGCCGAGCACGCGCCGGTCGCATGTGCCGGTCCGCTGCTCGCGGGCGAACTGGCCGCGCTAGGCCGTGCGCTGGACAACCCGGCGCGGCCATTCGTCGCGATCGTCGGCGGGTCCAAGGTGTCTACGAAGCTGACCGTGCTCGATACGCTCGCGGGCATCGTCGATACGCTGATCGTCGGCGGCGGTATCGCCAACACGTTTATCGCCGCTGCGGGCAACGGCGTCGGCAAGTCGCTACACGAGCCGGACATGCTGGACACGGCTCGCGAGCTGGCGGCACGTGGAGACGACCGGGCCGACATCCCCGTGCCGTCCGACGTCGTTGTCGGTGACGACTTCTCGGCAGACGCCAATGCGGCGACGAAATCGGTCGATGCCGTCGACGACGGCGACATGATCCTCGACATCGGGCCCGAAACGGCGAACCGGTTCGCCGACATCGTAGCCGGGGCCGGCACGATTATCTGGAACGGCCCGGTCGGAGTGTTCGAGTTCGACAAATTCGGTGAAGGAACCCGGGTACTGTCGGAAGCCATCGCCGCGAGCGATGCGTTCTCTGTTGCCGGCGGCGGTGACACCCTCGCCGCGATCGACAAATACGGTGTGCGCGACAAGATCTCTTACATTTCGACCGGCGGTGGCGCCTTCCTCGAATTTGTGGAGGGCAAGAAACTGCCTGCTGTCGCGATGCTGGAGAAACGCGCGGCCGAAGCCTGACCGTTCACAAAAATCCCCGCTGCAGGACCAGTCGTGGGAGGGCCGTCTCGGCCCGATTCCGTATAAGGCGGCGAGCGGGGTATCTCTTCCTCGCTGGCGTCGGCGATACGCTCGGTCAGAGACACCCCGCTCGCCACCTTCAAGCCAATCGCGAGCTGCAGGAGCGGTTGTGAGATCGTGACCGATTCTGGTGCGGCGCCAAACGGGGGACCGCGGCCCGGGAGTTCTTCACCGGAAACAAAGCGCAGCGTAGCGAGCCATTCCGGTGAAGAATTACCGGGCCGTGGGCGCCGTGTTGAGAATCGCGGCGGGACGGCCCTCCCACGGGACGCCGCTCCCAGGGACCGCTCCCACAAGTGTTACATGCCTGTGCCATAATCCGCCGATGCAAAAACGAACCAAGATAGTAGCGACCCTGGGTCCGGCGTCGGAGCGGCCGAAAACCCTGATCAAGATGATCAATGCGGGGCTCGACGTCGCGCGCCTGAACTTCTCGCACGGCGATGCCGATGAGCATCGCGAGCGCGCCCGGCGCCTTCGTGCGGCGGCTGCCGAGTGCGGCCGCGAGGTCGGCCTGCTGGGCGACCTGCAGGGTCCGAAGATCCGCATCAAGCGCTTCGAGCACGGTTCCGTCGAACTGGCTGACGGCGCATCGTTCTTTCTCGACAGTACGCTGGGGCTCGACGACGGCAACGAGGAGGGTGTCGGCGTTGCCCTGGAGACCCTGCACAAGGACGTGAGCGAAGGCGACACCCTGCTGCTGAACGACGGCATGATCACGTTGACCGTCGAGCGAATCGACGGCACGCGGATTCACACGAGCGTCGTCAACGGCGGCATCCTCTCGAACTACAAGGGCATCAACAAGCAGGGTGGTGGCCTGTCGGCGCCGGCCTTGACCGAGGTCGACCGCGAGAACATCAAGCTGGCGGCCGAACTCGAAGTCGACTTCCTGGCTGTCAGTTTCGTGCGCGACGGCGACGACATTCGCGAGGCGAGGCGCCTGTTCGAGGAAGCCGGTGGTTCCGGTTCGATCGTTGCCAAGATCGAGCGCACCGAGGCCGTGCTAAACATCGACGGCATTATCGATGCCGCCGACGTGATCATGGTTGCGCGCGGCGACCTCGGTGTGGAAATGGGCTACGCGAAGTTAATCGGCATCCAGAAAAAGCTGATTCGGAAGACGCGAAAGGCGCACAAGATCGCCATCACAGCGACGCAGATGATGGAATCGATGATCCAGAATCCGATCCCGACCCGCGCCGAGGTGTCCGACGTTTCGAATGCCGTCATGGATGCGACAGACGCCGTTATGTTGTCCGGCGAGACGGCCGTCGGCCTGTACCCGGTCAAGTCGATCCGTGCGATGGCCGAGGTCTGCGTTGGCGCGGAGACCTACCCGGTTCCGGTCGGCCAGACGGGTCATCGTATCGGTGACCTTTTCGATCGCGTCGACGAGGCTATTGCGATGGCGGTCATGTACACGGCCAATCATATGAATGTCAAAGCCATCATCGCGTTGACCGAGTCCGGTTCGACGGCGCGCTGGATGTCGCGCATTCGCTCGGATATCCCGATCTACGCGTTCACGCCGCACGTTGGTACGAGCAGACGGGTGTCGATGTACCGCGGCGTCTACCCGGTATCCTTCGATATCAGCCACACGGATCCGAAGTCCTTGTACCACGACATCTTCAGGACCTTGCTCAACGCGGACCTCGTCGGGATCGGCGACCTTGTCATATTCACCAAGGGCGACCTCGAAGGCGTGTCCGGCGGCACTAACGCGATGAAGATCCTCGAAGTCGTCGTTCCGAAGTAACTGTCGTGAGAAAAGTCCTGTTCGCAGCGCTCGGCACGGGCGCCGTCATCATCGTCGCGGCCGGTGGCACGGCCTGGTACCTGCTGCAGGCGAGTTTGCCAACGCTCGACGGAGAAGTACCGGTCGCGGGCGTCGATGCGCCGGTCACTATCGAGCGTGACGATCACGGAATCCCGCGCATCACCGCGAGCAGCCGCGCCGACCTTGCCTACGCCACCGGCTACGTGCATGCGCAGGATCGCTACTTCCAGATGGACCTGATACGGCGGCAGGCTGCGGGCGAGCTGTCCGAACTGTTCGGCGAGCGTGCGATCGACGCCGACCAGCGCTTTCGATTCCACCGCTTCCGCAGCAGGGCGACGCTGGTGCTCGAGCGGCTCTCGCCGTCCGAGCGGGAACTCGTCGAACGTTATGCGCAGGGCGTCAACGACGGGCTGGCCGGACTCGGTGCGCGGCCTTTCGAGTATCTTCTGCTTGGCGCGATCCCGGAGCCCTGGCACCCGGAGGATTCGTTCCTGGTCGTATACGCGATGTATATGCAGCTAAACGACGGCCGCGCGATACGCGACGTCCGCCGGGGGCTCGCGTGGCGCGTTCTGCCAGAGGAGGTCTATCGCTGGGTTTACCCCCACGGAACGCCCTGGGACGCCCCGCTCATGGGGGAGCCCGGGCCCGTCGCGCCAATACCGTCCGCGTCGGTGTTCTCCCTGCGAGACAAACGGGCCGACGCGTCGCCCTCGGCCGAGAAGGGCCGCTACCCGCTGCGCGGCAGCAACAACTGGGCGGTGAACGGAGAACTCAGCGGTACCGGCCGTGCGCTCGTTTCCAACGACATGCACCTCGGGCTCAATACGCCGAACATCTATTACCAGGCGCACCTCGTCGTTGCGGGGGACGATGCTCGCCAGGTTGCGGGCGTATCGTTGCCGGGAACGCCGTTCATCGTGGCCGGCAGTAATTTCAACGTCGCCTGGGGCTACACCAACAGCTACGGGGACTGGTCGGATGCGGTATTGCTGGTCGCCGGTGATGAACCGGGCACCTACCGGACGCCGGACGGCGATCGCGCGTTCGAGCTTCACGAGGAGACGATCGCCGTCAAGGACGGCGATCCCGTCGCGCTCGAAATCCGCGAGACCATCTGGGGACCCGTGCTCGAAGACGTCGATTATCCGGACGGCGAGATCGCCGTCAGCTGGATCGCTCACAAACCGGAGGGTGTCAACCTGCGGATGATCGAACTCGAGGGTGCGCGGTCCCTCGGGGAGGCGCTCGACATCGCGAATTCGATGGCGATCCCGCCGCAAAACTTCGTCAGCGGCGATGCCGAGGGCAACATCGCCTGGACGATTGCCGGAAAGATCCCCTTGAAGAGCGGATTCGACGCCTGGCTGCCCGCGGACTGGAGCCGCGAGCACGGTTGGCAGGGGTGGCTGCCCGCGGCGCAATATCCGCGCATCGTCAATCCGGACGGCGGCAGGATCTGGACCGCAAATGCGCGCGTGGCCGATGCCGAGGCGCTTCGCCTGATCGGCGACGGCGGCTATGACCTCGGCGCCCGGGCGCGTCAGATTCGCGACAATCTGCAAGCGCAGGATCGCTTCGAGCCCGAAGACATGCTTGATATCCAGACGGACGACAGGGCCCTCTTCCTGGCGCGCTGGCGCGAGCTGCTGCTCGAGGTCCTCGACGAGGACGCCACATCCGCCGATTCACAACTCTCCGACTACCGGCAATTGGCCGAATCCTGGATACCGCGCGCATCGCCCGACAGCGTCGGCTACCGTCTCGTGCGCGCATTCCGGCTCGAGGTCGAGCAGCGATTGTTCCACGCGATCATGACGCCGGCGCGCGAGGCGTACGGCGACGACGTCGAGCTGCGACGCAGCAACCAGTTCGAAGCAGCGCTCTGGTCGCTCGTCACCGAGCAGCCCATGCACATGCTGCCGGCCGGGTTCGACAATTGGCAGGACTTTCTCGTCGACTCAGTCCGCGAGAACATCCGGCACCTGAGCACCTATGGCGACAGCCTCGCCGAGCGCACCTGGGGTGAAATCAACACGGCGACGATCAGGCATCCGCTGAGCGCGGCAATACCCGTGCTCGGGGATCGCTTGAACATGCCGCTCGACGGCCTGAGCGGCGACCTCGACATGCCGCGGGCGCAGGGGCCGAGTTTCGGCGCGTCGGAGCGATTCTCCGTGCTCGTCGGCGACGAGTCGAGCAGCCTGATGCACATGCCGACCGGGCAGAGCGGGCACCCGCTGTCGGCGTTTTATGACAAAGGACACCGCGAGTGGGTTACGGGCGAGCCCAGTCCGTTTCTTCCCGGTGAGGCGGCACACACGCTGACGCTGGTGCCGGACAACAGGTAGTATTGGCGCCATGAGCAACGATCGATTCAAAGGTACGGATTCCTACATCGCAACCGACGACCTGATGATGGCCGTGAACGCAGCCGTAACGCTCGAGCGGCCGATACTCGTCAAGGGCGAGCCCGGAACCGGCAAAACCCAGCTGGCGCTCGAAGTGGCGCGCTCGCTGGGCAGGCCGCTGTACGAGTGGCACATCAAGTCGACGACCAAGGCGCAGCAGGGGCTCTACGAGTACGATGCCGTCGCCCGCCTGAGGGATTCCCAGCTTGGCGACGACAAGGTGCACGACATCGCCAATTACATCGTGCGCGGCAAGATCTGGGAAGCGTTCGAATCCGATGCACAGCCCGTGCTGCTGATCGACGAGATCGACAAGGCCGATATCGAGTTTCCGAACGACCTGCTGCAGGAGCTCGATCGCATGGAGTTCTTCGTCTACGAGACAAAGCAGCTCATTTCGGCGACACACCGGCCGATCATCGTTATCACGAGCAATAATGAAAAAGAGCTGCCCGATGCGTTTTTGCGTCGCTGTTTCTTCCACTACATCAAGTTCCCGGACAAGGAGACGATGACGCAGATCGTCGACGTGCATTTCCCGGGACTCAAGAAAGAGCTGCTGTCGGAAGCGCTCAATGCGTTCTATAAGGTGCGCGACGTCCGTGGGCTGAAGAAGAAACCGTCGACGTCCGAACTGCTCGACTGGATCAAGCTTTTACTGGCCGAGGATATCCCGCCAGAGGCACTGCGCGGTGACAATGCACGCAACGCGATTCCGCCCCTGTACGGCGCCTTGCTCAAGAACGAGCAGGACGTGCACCTGTTCGAGCAGCTCGTGTTCCTCGACCGGCGTAACCAGCAGTAAGTGCCGTGCTGATCCCGTTCTTCTACATGCTTCGGGACGGTGGCATGAAGACGTCGATCACCGAGCTGCTCACATTGCTCGAGGCAATGAAAAAGGGACTCGCCGGGCAGAGCGTGGACGATTTCTACTTCCTTGCGCGGGCAACCCTGGTAAAAGACGAGTCGAAGCTGGACCTTTTCGACCGGATCTTCGCGGCTTACTTCAAGGGCGTCGAGGACAGTTTCGCCGACCTCGTGCAGGACATACCGGACGAGTGGTTGCGGCAACAGGCCGAGTTGATGCTGACCGAAGAAGAGCGGGCGCAGATCGAGGCGATGGGCGGCTTCGAGGAACTCATGCGCGCGCTGCAGGAGCGGCTCGAGGAGCAGGACGACCGGCACGAGGGTGGCTCCAAGTGGATCGGCACCGCAGGTACGTCCCCGTTCGGGGCGTACGGCTACAACCCGGAGGGTGTCAGAATCGGTCAGGCAGGATCGCGCAACCGCAGCGCGGTCAAGGTCTGGGACAAGCGCGAGTACCGTAATCTCGACGATTCGGTCGAACTCGGCACACGCAACATCAAGGTCGCGTTGCGTCGGCTGCGCAAGTTTGCCCGCGAAGGCGCAGCCGACCAGCTGGATCTCGACGATACGATCGACAAGACGGCGCGCAATGCCGGCCTGTTGGATATTCGCATGGTCCCGGAGCGCCACAATGCCGTGAAGGTGCTGTTGTGCCTGGACATTGGTGGTTCGATGGACGACCACGTGCGCATCTGCGAAGAGCTGTTCTCGGCCACGCGCAGCGAGTTCAAGCACCTCGAGTACTTTTACTTCCACAACTTCATCTACGAGAGCCTGTGGAAGGATAACCGAAGGCGTCACCAGGAACGGATTCCGACTCATGACGTCACGCACAAGTACGGCAGCGACTACAAGCTGGTGTTCGTTGGCGATGCAACCATGAGCCCCTATGAAATCGTCTACGCGGGTGGCAGCGTCGAGCACTGGAACGAAGAGCCCGGTGCGGTGTGGATAAAGCGTCTGCTGAACACCTACCCGAAGGCGATCTGGCTCAATCCCGAACCGAAGGAGCGCTGGGAGTACACGCCGTCGATCAAGCTCACGCAGGAGCTCATGGACGATCGCATGTATCCGCTGACGATCGCGGGGCTCGACGAGGGGATCAAGGCTCTGCATTGATGTGGGAGCGGCGTCCCGCCGCGATCCGTCGTTCAGTGCCCGCGGCCCGGTAATTCTTCACCGGAATGGCTCGCTATGCTGCGCTTTATTTCCGGTGAAGAACTCCCCGCCTACGGGCACGCGTTTGAGGTTGTGCCAGGCTCGATCGGGCCGGGACGGCCCTCCCACAACCGCTCCTACAGCGTTCTTTCTTTCTGCAGGACTGCGAGGTCAGCGAGCACCTGCTCGGAATGCGTTTCCGGCTTGACCTTGCGATAGTGTTTCACAACCACACCCTCGGGATCGATGATGAAGGTCTGCCGTTTCGCCACCTTCATGCCGAACATGCGTGTCTTGACGCCGTATGCATCGGCGGCATCGCCGTCGGTATCGGCGAGCAGCGGGAAGGGCAGGCCGTGATTCTCGGCGAACGCCTTGTGTGACTCGACGTCATCGAGGCTGACACCGAGTATCTGCGCATTGAGTTTGCGGAATGCAAATATGTTGTCGCGAAACTCGCAGGCCTCGGTCGTGCAGCCTGGAGTCTCATCCTTCGGATAGAAATACAGCACGACCCACTGGTCGCGGTAGTCTTCGAGCGCGTGTAGCTGGCCGTCCTGGTCGGGCAGTTCGAACTCCGGTGCGGGGCTGCCCTCGAACTGGAGGTCCGACGCGGCGGCTGGATGGAGATACGCCAGGACGACCACCAGGCCGATCAACAAAACAGTGAACCGGGTCATCATTTGGCACCGGAAAAGGTCGACATGGACTCTATAATACGGGGCGATGACGGGCCTGCAAGGAGAAAAGTCGAGAGCGGCACTGGTGCTGCCGGGAGGCGGTGCTCGCGGCGCATTCCAGGTCGGCGTGCTCAAAGCCATCGCCGAGCTGGTGCCGAGAGGCACGCCGAACCCGTTTCCGATCATCAGCGGCACGTCGGCCGGCGCGGTGAACTCCATCGTGCTCGCCGCGAAGGCACGCCGTTTCCGCGTGGCGGTCGCCGAGCTCGAGCGTGTGTGGGGGCATTTTCGTTGCCACGAGGTTTACCGGACGGATCACCTGACGATGCTGAAGAGCAGCCTGCACTGGCTGGCCTCCATCGTTCTGGGCGGCTTCATTGTCGGGACACCAAAATCGCTGTTGGACAATTCCCCGCTGCGGGCGCTCCTGAGTCGCAACGTGCGCTTCCCGCGGATTCAGGGTGCCATCGAACAGGGCCATCTCGAGGCCGTTGCGGTCACGGCGGCGGGCTACGGATCGGCAAAATCGACCTCTTTCTACCAGGCGACGACGGAGCACACGCCGTGGGCCCGCACCCGGCGTCGGGGCGTGCACGTGTCGCTGAATCTCGACCACCTGATGGCGAGCATCGCGGTTCCCATGGTGTTTCCGCCTGTGCTCATCGGCAACGAGTACTTCGGGGACGGTGCGATGCGCCAGGCGACGCCGCTCAGCCCTGCCGTACACCTGGGCGCGGACCGCATCCTCGTCGTCGGCATTCGCGATGAAACTGCCGACACGGTGCCGGA
>JAAUYH010219937.1_pt1 | contig 12189 bp, 11 predicted proteins | sample 7278061 | NCBI WGS metagenome assembly JAAUYH01 (sample SAMN14350203, study PRJNA611818) | marine sediment metagenome | isolation source: surface marine sediment (0.6m) | place: French Polynesia: Moorea | collected 2018-08
TTCAACGTTCCCTTCTTGCCACATGTGTCGCACTTTTTCTCGGCCTTTCTTGGTTCCTGAATGTTATTCTGCCTGGGGGGTTTGCGTAGGATTAACGTTTACTGTCGCCTTGCCAGAACTCCTCGCAGATGTAGGAGCTGTCCTATTGGCTTCGCTTGCTGGTGCTGAACGAGAAATTCGGCTGTCTCCTCCTAGGCTTGATTTCTTCCTACGTTGTTCTTCGTAGCCGCATTCGTCACACCAGGCGAAGGCTTCGGACGAAGTCCGGTATTGCACGGTCCTGTACTTCCCGCACACTCCGCACCATTTGCAATCACTTCGAGGTTGTCTGGGAGGCTTGCTTCGGCCTGGATTCTGTCTTCCGGTGCTCATGGTTACTTTGGTTCTGTCTGGAGTCTGAGAGTGGTGACAGAGTCATATGCGATTCTATATTTCTACCATCTCGTACTATTGTGGTTCATATTTGGTGTCTCTTTGGCTGCACACTTGAACTCCTCCTACAACTTGGCTCGTACGGTATCCCGTACTGGTTCTATGCTATGTTTTTGTATTTTTCTTCGTATTTTTCTTGCAAGCGACTCGAAATTCGACGGTGTTTCTCACGGTCTTATTCTCCATCAAGTAACCCAAGGTTAGGGAACCAACAGCACATCGAGATGTCTGGATCATACAAACGCTTTACATAGGTTCTCAATCGGTGCGCGTGAACAGGGCGTCGGAATCTGCTCCGATCATCTCTACGAAGCGTGTGCCTTGGATGATTCTCGGCCTTGACAATGAATGGCCCGTACCAAGCTAGCGAAAGTATCTTTGAAACATGTTTTCTGCTGTCTCTTCTCACTAGTACCGTGTCTCCAACGTCAAACTTGTTCGGCCACTTAGACGTAGTGTATGGAACGACTCGAGATGCCCTCAAAGATTTAACCAACGCGATCTCAAGCCCACGAATAAGCTCACTGTTAGCTGCAATAGAACTATAATGTGGGGCTTTTTCAAACGGAGACTCTCCATCTGTACCGGGCCGTCTCCTATAACCTCCGAGTATCCTTCCAAAGCACACATCCCAATCTGGCTCCTCGTACTTGCTGCAACCTTCTGTAATGCGCGCTTGAGAGTAACAACCATGCGTTCCACCTTCGCGTTTCCACTAAGGTTGTACGAAGATTTAACCTTCAAATGAATACCTGCACATGTTGCGACGTCTCGCACCGTACCGATGTCAAGCTTGCTGTTCCCGTCACTGACTATGCATACCGGGTTTCCATACAGCCAACGTATCTGTTCTTCTACAAATCTGATGACTCCAGCCCCAGTGAACATCTCTTTACCGATTGCGCAAGCAACTGGCCAGCATGACGTGTCTTCTTCCGCGAGCAACAGATGCTTGTTTCCATATTTTGTCTCTTTCAATGGACCTTCGAAATCGATCGACCAAGTGTGGAACAAACTACCTATCCGTATTTTTCCATATGGAATGCTTTGCTCCGGGGGATTCGTCTTCTGACACGGATCCCAGCTCCGCACGAAATGAGCGATGTCCGGCCGCATCTTTGTCCACACAATCTATCTGTAATTATTTTGTACGTCGTGGCGAAGTCCCACTGACCGATTTCATCATGAAGGCCTTCCATCATGACCATCCGTTCTTCTTCAGCTGGTATGAAACAAAGGCCTTTCTCAGTTCGTCGGAAGAGATTTCATTCGTACATAACGTAATTCTTCGCGCGTTCCTTGAATGCTTTCGCGAACTTGCTTGAGTCTGCTTTCACCATGTCGGTGGTCAAATACTTAACTACTGATTTCAAATCCGGCTCTAATCCCATACTCAAGACCATGTTCACCTGGGATGATGATCTGGACAAGTAATCCGCGTTCGCGTTGCGTGTTCCTGGTCTATAATAGACTTCGAAATCGTACTCTGCAAAGTCGCTCATCCACCATGCAACTCTTCTATGGGGGTCTCTTGTATTGCTCATATACTTCAATGCGTCGTGATCCGTGAACAATTTGAACTTTTCGCACAATAGGCAATGTCGAAACTTCTTAAGTGCGAACACTATCGCAAGACACTCTCGTTCGTATGTGGAGTATTTCTTCTCAGCTTCATTCAACCCACGGCTGGCATAATGAATGCAGTGCTCCCGTCCGTTTTCATCTTTCTGCGACAACACCGCACCAATTGCTCTCGTCGATGCGTCGGTTGCAACGATGAATGGCTTCGTGAAGTCAGGATATGCAAGCACGGGGGCCGTGATGAGTGCCTGTTTCAAAGTCTCGAATGCTTGTTGCATTTCGCTCATCCACTCGAAGTCAACCTTTTCTAGTGTTTTCTCTGACAAGGGGCTCGCTATCTTCGCAAATCCTTTGATGAATCGTCGGTAGTAGGAGGACAGACCGAGAAATGGTCTTAACTCCTTCGCGTCGCCTGGTGACTGCGCGTCTCTTACCTTCTGTACCTTGTCTTCATTGGTATGAAAGCCATATCTGTCGATGGTGTGACCCAGCAGCTGCACTCTAGGCTGCATGAAGAAACACTAGCTCAGCCGGACGCGCAGTCCATGCTTGCGTAACAATGACATAACCTTCTCAAAATGCTTGACATGCACTTCCATCGGAGCAGAATGGACTATTACATCGTCCACATAGCACTTCACGTTACTCACATTGGCCAATAAGTTTTCCATAATTCTCTGAAATGTTGCACCTGAATTCTTTACCCAAAGGGCATCACTTCATACTGGAACGTTACGTACCTACAAATGAAGTTTGTTATCTCCTTGCATGACTCATGCATCTTAATCTGCCAATATCCTTGAAGAAGGTCTAACGTCGTGAAGACAGTACTTCCTCTCACTTCATCGAATATCTCATCGATCAACGGTAATCGCCATCTGTCCCGTTTCATCACGGCATTTAACTTTCTGTAATCTATACAGAACTTTGGACTTCCGTCCTTCTTCGTGACCAGGACAATGGGCGACGTCCAAGAAGACTCCAATGGGGTAATGATACCTGCGGTCAATATACGGTCTACTTCCTTTTTCACAATATCGTTGAACTTTGGGGTAGCCTCCGTAACTTCTGAAATATCGGTTCATCTGATGTGAGCTCAAATGCTCTAGCTCGAAAACTCCAGAAGGTTTTGTAGTCACACCCTTGGGTAGAGAGTACATCTTTTGATGTTCAGCATACCCCAGGCATGTATCCTTGACGCCATCGAAAGTACTGACCTTCCTCAGCGACACAAATTGCAACAAACTTTGATCAGACTTGATAGCTTCCATAATCATTCCATGCTTCGTTCCTTCGTTGAAGTTGGCTTCCTTGTACAACTTGCTGGACCTAAGAAAGAACTCCTCGACATCTTCACCGTTGTACATCAGGTTCACAGCTTCCTTCTTCTTCTTTGAGAACTTCTCTAACAGTGCCTTCTTGAGCAACTGGAAAGACTTGGCTTCTTCTGTAAGTGTGTTCTCGTCAGTGAAGTGGTCGAAATAGTTTTCGAATGCTTCAGCGTTTAGGTGCGTTACCAACCTATTTGCTTTCTCTTCATCTGTCCTGCCCTTCATGAGCACATTCTCATACATGTAGAAGAGCTTCTTTGCGTCTTCTTTGCCGTCAAGATGAAATTTAAGATCACTGAGAGACTCCATACCCTGCTGGGGGTATCAAATTTGTAGATAGTTTAGAGCTAGAGTAGATACTTGCAACCCGGAGTGATCTGCTGTCCTAAGACTTCTCAGAACGATTTTTATCCACAAACACAATAGAAAATATCATACTACTTACAACCAATCATACAAGAATATCTAGATAATCATAAACTACAACCCAAATCCTAAAAAAAGCCTACTAAAAAAGAGATGAAGCCCCAAATAAATGACTGCAGAAGAGCGAGATTTTTCATTTTTATTATGAGCACGGAAATAAGGAAAGATCTAAGGAACGGGCTGCATCGCACTACGGTGATAATCAAAAACCAGTGGATAGGATCATACAATTTTCATGCCCTTCGTTTTCCTTGACGTCACAGAATTCGACCCGATGGTTTTCTATAAGAACAACGGCCGAATCTGGGACCAATTATGCGTGTACATGGTGAAAAACAGAACTCGTTTGTTTTCATGATGGATTCCGACGCTGTCGTATCAGACTTGCGGAAATTGAGTGTAAAGCAGATACGCGACAGAGATAATCAATTGTTGAGCGCGATGTTTAGCATCCTGGACTTAAACCGACAGAATGGAATCAACTCCTCGACCGAAAGCTTTAGTGATGGTTATGGCTTTCCCTGCTTCACATACTGAGACATTCCTGGTTTTTGCTGAAGATGCCAAAGAGAAGATCTTTGATTAAACGCCCTATTTCGCGATCTACATAAAAGACGCGTAGTAGGACCATCCGTGAGCTCGTGTACATAAAGTAGGCAACATATTTTAGGGATTGTGCCGGCGAGAAAGTTGTTTCATAGATTTGAATGGCTTATTCGGTTTCTACCATACTATGACTGAGAAAAACTATGGCGGCGACAATATCGCTGGTGCAATGATGCGCGTTTACAATAGACGGCAATTTCAAACGATTTCCGCTTTCGCTATGCTACAACCGACTTGTACGCGTACAGTAGAATACTCTGGCACCTAATTCGGATGCGGATTCATGAAACCCACTCTGGAACACAAAGCATGGCAGCCTTCTGTCATGCGTACATGATCTCGTTTTTGGAGACATGAGGTGGAATTTTATGCGTCCTGCCACGCATGACACAGATCTATTCTCTACTTCAGTACTTGGTTTTGTTCAATGCATGGCACACCATTGTTACAACTCATCAGATTTATCGTGAAGGCATGTTACAGTCCCAAGAATTCCGGAGCTAGGATCGAACGATATAAGACGATATTTTCATCTGTTGGGCTTTCAATCGAACACCATCTAATCCTACAGAAACGTCTTGAGCAACGATAACAACAGTATGGGGCTCAAGGTCATCGGCGCCGGGTCTGGGCGCACCGGAACGTTGTCCACTATGATGACCCTGGAGGAGTTGGGATTCACGAAATGTCATCACATGAAGAGTGTATTTCAAAACCCGGAGCCGCGGCATGCGTTTCTCGAGGCTTCAAACGGGGCACTCCTGATTGGGATAAGCTTTATGTAGGGTATCAACCGTCTGTGGACTTCCCTCCGAGCCTGTTTTACAAGGAGTTGATGGCCAAGTATCCGGATGCGAAGGTGTTGCGGAACGTGCGTGACCCGGAGAAGTTGTATGAGAGCATGAAGGAGACATTATTCAAGATGGGCAATGACACGGAGAATTGGAAGAAATTGGAGGACGTGGTGCCGAAAGTTGCCGAAATCGGCGTTATGGTGCGCAAACTCATCTGGGAAGACCTGTTCAAAGGGCGGTTCGATGAAAAGGAATTTGCAATTAAGGTGTTCAACAACCACATTGAGGAAGTGAAGAAGTCTGTGTCGAAGGATAAATTACTCGTGTCCTCGGTTAAGGATGGTTGGAAACCGCTTTGCAAATTCCTAGACGTGCAAGTCCCGGATAGGCTGTTTCCCCACGTCAACCAACGTGCCAACTCTACAGCTGAACTTTTCCGCAAAATGGCTGCCACTATTAATTCTACTGCGGCTTTAGAGACTACCAAGTAACTTCTAGTCGAATGATTGTTTCACGAAGCATACAGCTAGTGAACTTAATGCTCCTTCTATGAGACACCGCATATGTCTAATTATTTACTCAAAATGACTGGTACGGCAGACAAATTCATCGCCGCCACCCAAAAATGATGAATACCACACCGGATTCAAGAAAGTCTCGAACAATCAGTTTTTTGAATGTCTGTGAAAATAGTTGATAGAATTAACGGCTCCTAGAACATTAGGGATCTTATTAGGGAAAAACTAGTTTTATTCAGTCATATCAAACCATATTGATAATCTTATCTAATAAAACAACTGCAGATATCTTATCTGAAGATAGACTATTCAACACCACTGCTCCTGCGGGAGGTCATGATAATTGACTCGAACGTGGGTGGTATATGCTAGAAAGGCATCGATGTGAACAATACCACTAGCGACGTAAACAAAAATAGTGAATTAATACTGGAATGTTGCCAGAGATCCTGCCGAACTAAAGTGGTGAACGAATTATATGCTCCATACGTCATCTGAAATACGGAAATAACGCATATTACTATTTATTTCGAATTGTCGGAATTGTTCAGACGATGACCATCCGCAACAAAATACTGTCTGCTCTGAAGTGTCGAACGAATTTCAACTGCGAATTATCTTCTTACAAACCCAAATCTTGTTGACCAATTGAGAAAGTAGCAAATCTACGGGTGCTGCTTTAGCATGTGCCACCTTTTCAAGAAATATCATATTTTAACGGTGGCTTTGGAATGAAATACAATGCCAATAAGTCGGCGTTATACATTTAAGACCAAGTGATCACAATACATTTCGGATTAATAGACTTCCTGTCCCCACTTGATTCTGCTATGCAAGCGCAAGTTTGGTCGAAGTTGAGAACCCTGTCGAATTCCGCAGTAAGTCTATTTCTTAACAGCCAAATTTTTCTGAGCAAAATACGACAGCAGGGTCTTCAGGCGACACTCGGCACCCTCACTGCGGCAACAGCCCAAACCACAAAACGACGAGATGATGTATAGAGCATGAAGTGGAATCATAACACAGAGCGTCATAGGCGAAGCAACCTTACTGATTGCAGTGGCAGGAACATCAGTATTAGATGCATTGGTGGATGGGGCAATGCACGGTGCCTTTGAAACCGAAGAACCGATTTCTGTACCGCACGGCAATTCAGAATTGGTGTGGTTCGCATAAGCACTAGTAGGTTCAGTGCGTCCCGATGGCGCAGGTGTGCATTTCATGTGATCGTTGTTTGCCGACGGCGCTGTATTTGTCTCCGGCCCAACAATACCAAGAGTACAGCTCAAATTTGATTCTCTGGTCTGGGAGTCTGGGACCGAAGAAACAGGGATACTCGATATCGTCGGCGCTTCAGTGTTCACAGCTTCAACAGTAGACGGTGGAGTTACGCTCACAGTTGGCGCCTCGCTATTCGCTCTCTTGACAGTCGAGTGAGAAGCATTGTTAATTGTAGGAGCCTCGCTGTTGGGGAGCGTAATTGAAGACGGCGCTTGTGAGCCTCTTCGTTTTACGCTCAAGCCTGGACGGGTCTCTTTAATGCCTGAAGAACCCGACGTAGGGTCCGAGACTTTGGTACATTTCGCGCAAGAACAGGTCCGTTTAGTCGCGCCCTTCGCCATCTCGCTCGATGCTTTCGGGGAAGATCGCTTGGCGTAACCCTTCTCGCGAAGGCTTCTCTTACAACAACAAGGTTGCACCCTAATTTCGGGGCCGTATAATAGCGAGCCATTAGTCTCACGAATCGCGAGCAGCCGATCTTTCTCACTGTGGAAATGCACGCAATCAATGGTGTCGTGTGCGTTACGTGTGTGTACTGCCACTTCCGCTATTTGGAAGTTACGCGACCGGAAGTGCTCCTTGACTTCCTCTTTCGTGGTCGTGCAATGCAAATTCGATACTTTAACACCGTGAGTTTTCGAAGTGTTATTCTCAGGTGGTTTGCATTTCCTGCATGCCGGGTTCGCACAATTCCTTGGAGAACCGGAGAGCGGGGCGGAGTCATCACGATTGTTGTGTTCCTTCACGCTATTGGGATTCGTTTTCATTGGCGCTGCACTCTCATCATCCCTGTCGTCGTCTGCTTGAATAACGGTGGCTGTAATTTCCACAGGAGCAGATTTTTTGCTGCGATACTTCAGGGTTTTGGGCAGCTTGGAGATATTTTCTGCAGGTTTGGTGCGGTTCATTCCGGAAAATGAACTCACGCACCCACAGGATTCCACATAGATGCGCGTATTTGCGAACTTGGCTCCGTTTGTAATCGCAATAGCGCGCTTCTTGTCCGGCTTCCAGAGGAAGTGCACACAAGCTTGACAAACATCCACCGACTTCGTCCCTCGGTTGGTAACATGTGACCGAATCTGTACTTCATATGGAGGTAGTCCACAGAGCCTGAAGAAAAGCTGCACCGCGAAGGGCTCGGTAGTCGGAGGAAGGTTCGAAACGATGATGCCATAAACGCGGGCCGTGGTTGAGTGAGAGGGTAGATGGTCGTTGATACTTGGATTGAGTTTGTGTTGTGACGCTGTGCTTCTCGATCATGGCTGAAGTAGTATTTAAGTTCGGCCGCTTTTGGCGCAATTCAGATACTCGTAAGCACGAATATGGTCGGATTATGTTTTCGCGGCAGTCCGGGAAATATATTAGCTGTTGAATGAGCCCTCTCAATCTGATTGGGTAAGAGTTAGTCCACAATTTTCGCGGTTGCACAATGACCTCACCTCCAACAAACTTGACCAACCTCTCAGAGAGTGGCGGGTCTCTGGATCGTTTTGCAGCATAATTGCAATTACGAATACAACATGTGCTCATGTTCTCAGGCACACTCTGGATATTTGAAGGTAGGCAGCTCTTCAAAAACGTTGTTTTCTCATATCTCATAGGGTTCACAGTCGCCAAACTCTATGATTGCAAAAACATTCGAACTTTTCATAACCATTATACGCAATAGCGGGTGCGACCATTCTGTCCCTGCTTTTTCGACTAATCATAGTCATTTCACTGTCAAAAGTGCACCGATCCATCTCAAAGCAAGTAATAAAGCGCCTATTGAGCAAGCATCGCATGTATACTCCTGCTTGTAGGTAGTCCCGGAATTAGAGTCAAAATTTCCAGCTCTACCGAACAGTAGATATATTCTTTATCATGTGATGACGGAACAGAAAATTTAGAAAATCTCTTAAATCAGACAAGCAAGATATTAGTGACTTCCGGCTTTTCCTAATTCGAGTCCACCTTTCAAACTCTTCTCAAGCTCATTTGCTTCATTTCAAAAGCAAATTCAATGGCCTTTTAACGAATTGCAGTTTCACTTGTGTTTTGCGTTCGGAATAGAAAATCTTCGTCCATAGAATTGCTAAATGGAGTATTTACAGAAAATGTGTGGTAAACGCATATGTTCATCAGGCTGTCGAAACGCACTTAATGCATTGTAATGCCGCGTAATGATGGCAGTCGAACTGTGAAGGCAATCTAGATGCGGACGTTCATTGCTGTGGCTTGCGATCGACATGACTGGAGAACTACAGCTGAGAACCACAAAATAGAATATGAATTGAATGAGTAAAGAGGAGGCAACGATTTATCAATTTAAAACTTTATGCTGTATCTACCACTAACTGACCTTGAATTAAATTTCGAAAGACTAGGCATCGACGATTGAGTAGAATTTTCACGAACGAGTTGTAGTCCCAGGCAATCATCAGCAGGATATCGACGTGTTCAAGGAATTGTCAAACTACTAAGAAGAGTTATGCTGAAACAGTTGAGGTTGATGTTGGATGCAGCTGGTTTATTTTCAAGTGGAAGGTGAATGCCGAAAGTCGCTACTCGACTTTGGCTGTAAGCTACCAGCCCGATAGAGCGCACTATATAAAAAGTGGCCAGACACCAAAAAATCTAGAAATAATTCGAACCAATAAAAATCTAGGATTTGTAAAAATAATTAATACAAATTAGTGAACTTGCATAACAGCTTCTTCCTCGTAGTTTCGATAATATTCCAGTACAATGTAGACGTAACTAGAATATTTAAGAGACATAGAAGTTGTGTTGGCCGACAGGACTAGTACAGCACCATTGCAGAACATATTTGTTACATATGCGATCCATTAATTAATATTTCTGGAACCATAAAAGCTCAACTACCTAACTCGAGAAATTATTTTGAATGGATCATATGTTCGCTGAAATCAAAATGCTTCAGAATGCTTTGAAACAATTGTGCTTCGAGCCTGATTTTTCTGTCACAATTTCAACATTTTACTCTGTTAAAAAAACGCGAATATCTTTTGCATGGATTACCATATATGTAAGACTCCTGGACTCCAAACGACATTCAAATTACAGGGGGTTAAGAGATAGAGTAGTACTGGAAGTGCTTACTGTGCAATAATTCAAGTGCAATACTCTTCACCAAATGAGAAAACTTTAATTATTAATTAAAATTTATTTGCAGGCTGTTCCTAAATATATTTCAAAGGAAAATTTATATCTAAATCTAAATCATCAGTAAATCCACATTTCGTGACAGAATTCTCTATGAATTTGTAAGAAAATTCTCTCCAAATTTCATCCAGCCATTCTAGTACTTGTTCCTATCAGGTGTAGGAATTTTGCCGGTACCTCCGAATCTAGTGTAGTCAGCAAACTTCCGTTGCTGGCACAAATCGACCAGGCGTGTTTTAAAGTCCTTAAAAACATCAACGTCACATGGTAAACTTACAGAGGTAAATCCACCGGGTATCTCTATGACTCTGGTGCCAATTTTATCGACGGAATCAAGAAACATAGGATGCATGTGTGATTCTATTTGATCCATAGTAGTGCAGAATTTTTAATTTCTTCCATGTACGGCATCCAGACCTCTTCTTTCCATTATTCCATCACTCTGTTGTCCATCCGACCTTTAGGTTGTGTACAGCCATGCATTCCAGAGGGTAATATTTGATGCGAACTATTTGCTATTGATCCACTAACAGCACCTTTGTATATTACGAACAGCGGTAGCTTGGTTCCATCAGCGGAGACAGCAATGCAGACGGTGCGGCGCTTGTTTGCAGGGCTTCCACAGCACACGGATAAATTATTTGCACCCTCTTCGCTCACAGTGTAATTACTGCGCAAATCAAAATGAACTGCAATCTCGTCCTTATTGACAAAAGCGTTTTTGCTGATGCTATTCATTCGTACAAGTGTTATTGCTGACTGAGCAAATGATTGACCCGTTTATTCAGATTATCCAAGTGCATGCTGCGACACAGAGGGTAGGGCGTCGAAATACTAGATTGCGCCTGCATAGAAACGTGCGAACCAATATACGTAGCTTGGGCTGATTTTGGACCTCGAAATAGGGATGAATTTGGAGCGTCTTACATTAGATACTTGCAGTAAATACAGCAAATTGTCATTTCCGTTGTTCACGAATCCACTCAAAAATTTCATTGTCCAATTCAGGGAACTGTGCACTATTTCCAGAATGCACAGTACGGGCCTTGCAATTTTTGGCCTTTTTTCGCTTAGTTTTTCAATCCTATTCCACTAATAATGAATTTGGTGGGCTGTACGTTGTGCACCCTCGCTGTTGCGGAAATTTTGCAGCTTGTTCCTGCTTACCAGAGAACTTGCAGTTTCTTCGAAACCGAAAAAATTTTCGCCCCATTTTCGTGTCGAGGAAGAAAAATGTACAACTCTGTTTCTAAGTATCTATTTCTACCAACTGCAGTTAGTAATCCAACTGGAAGTTTATCATTTACCTTACAGCTACTACTGTAAAGACTAGGTCGAATATGATATGAGGGGTCCAGGAGTCCTATATATACGGTATTCTATGGCTCCGATTTGAAGTAATCTGATGATTCAAACCTTTGCAATGGCTTGGACGAAACCATCGTAATCGAGCTTCACTGGCCACAATTCTAAATTTATAATTTCTCGAATTAAATGAAAAATTTTCGAATGTCTGTGTGCTGAAAAACAAACACAAACAGAATCGCTCCTTAGCATGAAATTGTAACCTCCGTTGTGAATCAGAAATGAGAAGAATCCGCGGCCAAAATAGTAAGTGCAGTATGGTGGAGCAATTCTAGTTGCGAGAAAATTTAGGGAAAGTGCGAATTGCATCTTGAACTTATGGTTCGAGAAAAAAATGCAACATAGAGTAGTCAATCTTAGAAAGTACTATTTAAAAATTTATGGTCGTACGAATAATTCATTGGCAACTCTTATTACCAGTAGAAACTGTTCTTAAAAGTAAGAAAAAATAGTTGATACCTTCATGAACACAGATTTGCCTTCCTCAACAGATAAAACAAAATCTCGCTAAACTGGTAAACTACTGCAGCTTCATTATCTGCCTGTACTGCGACAATCTGTTCAATGAAAATCCTCGAGTAATAATACTTACTAGCAGACCCAAAAGCAAAACGGTCAAATTCGCGACCGCCAAATCTTTAACTGCTATCGCCGGATAAATGATCCTGGCCATTCCAGCATATTCCG
>JAAUYH010112376.1_pt1 | contig 12185 bp, 12 predicted proteins | sample 7278061 | NCBI WGS metagenome assembly JAAUYH01 (sample SAMN14350203, study PRJNA611818) | marine sediment metagenome | isolation source: surface marine sediment (0.6m) | place: French Polynesia: Moorea | collected 2018-08
GACCTCGTTTAACATCAGATTATTCGCTACTTTGTATAAATATGCCCGTGCCGAGCTGGCTTTCACCTTTTTACAATTTTCCCATAATTTAACAAATGCCTCCTGGGCCTTATCATTGGGATTTAATCGTTCGCCAAATTTATAATAGAGGTAGTCGTGTAGTTCTTTCGCGTACTTATTATAGATACTCGAAAAAATATTCTGGTCGCAAATGTCCTCCTGCAGGTCCTTATTCAAAGTATTTTGTTTGGTGTTCCTAAAAGTAACGAATAAATTTTTTTAAAATTTTTCAGGAATTATTACTGCGCAGTTGTTTTACTTGTATAAAACTTAAAATCCGAAATCTAAAAGATTATGAAAAAGACCCTGAAATTACTTAGTGTACTAATTATGGGAATGGCATTAATGATCACATCCTGCCGTTCTGAAGAGAATGAATTTGAAGAGGCACCACAGAATGAAACACTGGAAGCTAATTCCAGAGTGGCCAACCTGCTTCAAAGAACGGCCACCAATGATGGTTCTGAAGACAATATCATTGACAATGCCAATTGCTTCGATATAGAATTACCAGTGACGGTTAATGTAAACGGTCTTGAAATTACTGTAGACAGTGAAGATGACCTGGAACTTATCGAAGACATTTTTGATGAATTTGACGACGACGAGGACATTGTGGAAATCTTTTTTCCAATTACCATAGTCCTCGCTGATTTTACCGAAGTAACTATTGAAAGCCCGGAACAGCTCGAAGACTTTGCAGATGATTGCAACGGAGAGAATGAAGATGATGATGACATTGAATGTGCTGATATTCAATATCCGCTTTCTGCTAGCATCTTCGATACCAATAATGAACTGGTTGGGACGCTTAGTATTGATGATGACGAGGAACTCTACCTTTTCATTGAAGATCTTGAAGACACACAGATCGTGACAATAGGTTTTCCAATAGTTGTATTACTTTCCGACGGTACGGAAGTAGAAGCTGCTAACCTAGATCAGTTAGAGGATATTCTGGATGCTGCAGAAGACGACTGTGATGAGGATGATGACTATGACTTCAATGATGACGATTGTGATGATTGTGATACAGAATTACTAACTGATGTGCTGACAGGATGTGAAGATTGGTATGTAGATAAATTGGAGAGGAACGATATGGATTTGGATGAGGAATATACCGGATTCACCTTCAACTTCACGATGGAAGGAGATGTTGAAGTAACTGATGGAGTAGACGTGTTTCAAGGAAGCTGGGAAAGCGAAGGTACTGGAAATAATATAGTTGTGAGTATAGAAATTCCTGATTTGCCCGATTTTAACGATGCATGGATCTTGCATGAAATTGAGCAAGAAGGTGATGATACTCATGTAGATCTACGTTTAGGTGATGATCGCCTACGATTTGAAAGCGACTGTCAATAGAAATAATTCAAAGGGAGTGGCAGCTCCCTTTGAATTCCGCAAATAATTTAAGATAAGGTATTATGAAAAAGAAGTTTAAAAACCTGGCTCTGATCATTTTCGTAGCGATGTTATCAGCCTGTAGTTCGGATGATGATGAGATGAATAATTCCAATAATCTCAACAGCCAGATCCAGGAAATCACGGATTTAGCAATGTCAGGTTCGTGGGTGATTGCGAGTTTTATTGATTCCGGAGTGGACGAAACCGACGATTTCAGTGGCTATGTTTTCACTTTTGATGCAGATGGTTCTCTGATGGCCACTGACGGAACCACAACTATAGAAGGCAGTTGGTCCATAACTGATGACGATAGCTCAGATGATGATAGTATGGATGATAATGATGATATTGACTTCAATATCTTTTTTGCCTCTCCTTCGAATTTTAGTGAGTTAACAGAAGACTGGGAAATTGTTTCCCTTTCGAGTACCAGAATTGAACTTATCCACATCAGTGGAGGCGATGGTGGTACAGACACGCTGGTATTCGAAATGAATTAAACCTGCTTTGAAGTCAATTTAGGAGTACAGCCCCTCACTAAGCCTTCTCAATCAAAACCTTTCGTTATACGGAAAAGAGGTGTCCGACCCCACATGTAAGGTTTTGGAAACTGCCCCGAAGAACGCCGGGGCAGTTTTTATTGTATATTTATTTTTGCAGCTCCTAAGGTTTGTTAAATATTAATATGTCAGATGTTGCTCATTATCTCAATCACCTAAATCCGGAATTATCGTCAAAAATTCTGGAAGTATCCTCGCTTCAGGACATACCGAAAGATACCGAGATACTACGCGAAGGGCAGTATGTCAAGGTAGTACCTATAGTGTTGGAAGGCCTTATCAAAGTATTTACACGCCAGGAGGATCGTGAACTGTTGTTGTATTATATTCAGCCCAGGGAGAGTTGTATCATGTCATTTTCCGCCGGGCTGGATAACGAACCGAGTAGTGTCTTTGCCCAGACTGAGGAAGATACCAGGGCAATATTATTACCGGTCAGTGAGATTGTGAAGTGGGTCCGGACTGATCCTCACATAAACACACTCTTCTTCCAACAGTTCAAACAACGCTATAGTGCATTGTTGGATACAATCCATCATATTATGTTCAATAAGTTGGACAAACGTCTCTACGATCATCTTCTGACAAAAACCTCACTGAAGAAAGAGAATCCAATTAAAATTTCACATCAGCAACTGGCGGATGAGTTGGGAACTGTGCGTGAAGTAATAAGCCGTGTAATGAAGAAATTAGAATCAGATGGTTTGGTCAAACAACGCAGCCACACTATTGAGGTTTTCAACCGGTGACTAAAGTCACTGTGTGACCTAACCGAAATCTGTAATTTCGACTAAGTAAAATGAACAAAAAGGTCGAAAAACTGATTCTGATTTGTCTGCTTTGTGTTTCAATAGTGGCCATTTCGGTGTTAAACGTCCAATACTTTTCTAATTAAATGTTTGAATCATGAAAAAGAATATGGGGTCTTCAGACCGAATTATCAGATTTGTAATTGCTGCAATTATTGCGGTTCTGTATTTTACAGGTACTATAACAGGTACGCTTGGAATTGTTTTATTAGTGCTTGCCGGGGTATTTATCCTAACAAGTTTTGTTAGTTTTTGCCCGCTTTATGCTCCATTTGGCATTAGTACATGCAGCACAAAATAACAGGCTGTTGTCTTTGTATGACTTCCAGTTGTATTTTGGTCTTTGATCTTAGATCTTAGTCCTGTAAATATGTACCGGAATTCCTTTGTAGGTGGTGGTCTTGTCTAAATGCATCCGGTTGTTGAGTGCCACTTTTTGAGAGCCTATATTATCTATATGGATTATGGAGATAATTGAGGATCTAAGTTGGTGATTGGTTGCAAATTCCCTGCATTTATTGGCTGCCTCAGTCGCATATCCTTTTTTCCAGTACTCCGGTAGGATGGAATACCCGATTTCCAATTCCTCGATATCGTCAACGGTTTGGATTAACAGGCCGCACATACCAATAAGTTTGCCTGTTTCTTTGGAAATTAATGCATTTAAACCGCCCAGATCATTTTCATATCGGTGAAATATCTTGTCGAACCAATGCTTACAGGCAGTCTCAGGTTCTTCTTTGTATCCTGCAAAGTACAGAGCACTTAAAGGTTCCTGATGAAAAGGAAGCCAGGCTTCGAAGTCGGTTTTCTGAACCTTTCGAAAAATTAATCGTTGCGATTCTTCTCCGTCGAGCAGATATTTCATTAATTCTACCTTTATTTAATTGCGGGTAAATGCAATACTATCGCCAACCACTACACCCCATTTTTCCCTCAGTCCCGAATTAACTTCAAGCACATATTGAATGGGTACCTGGGATGATATTCCCCTTTCGTCCAATGGTTGGGCATTATCTTTAAAACTTGCTATCCGGAATTGATCGTCTATAAAAATTATATCCAAAGCAAATTCTGTATTCTTCATATAGAAGGAATGCATCCCAACATAATCGAAAACAAATAACATACCCTGATCTTCACCCATACCAGACCTGTACATAAGCCCCGTTTCCGTCTCGTAGTCAGTCTCAGCTATTTCAATATCGATTTTTGTGATCTCCGTTTGACTACCTGCTTTATAGAAACTTAACTCTCCTTCTTTGTTAAAAATGATCTTTGGTGTCTCAATGGCTTGCTTTGGTGGTGCCTCTTTACACGACCAATTAGCATTCAGGAAAGAAAGTGCGACAAGCAGGTAAAAAAAGGATCTTGTTTTCATTTCATCTAATGAATTAAATCTAAGCCTTTTTTGAGTTCGGCCTAAGAATGAAATACAGACCAAAAATTATAAATGGAATACTTAACCATTGCCCGGTAGATAACAGACCAAGTGACTCTTCAAAGCCGCCCTGACTCTTCTTTACAAATTCGACGAAAAAACGAACTGTCCACAGTAGAACGAGGAATAAACCGAAGAGGAATCCAGGCTTGTTTTTCTTATCCGTTTTCCAATAGAGCCAGTACAAAATCAGGAACACGAAAATATAGGAAATACCTTCATAAAGTTGGGCTGGATGTCTGAAAGGTATTGCCTCTAGGTATTCTGCAAATTTAGGGTTGCTTTCCAGTGCATTATAAGCAGCATTTACGGTCTTTTCTTTAGTGATCTGCAATACAGAAGAAGGAGGCATATCGTCAGAATCCCTGACAAAACGGGTAGCGAAAATAAAGGATTCATCAGTGACTTTGCCATTGATCTCTGAATTAAAGAAATTTCCCAGACGCACACAGAACGCTCCAAGTGAAATAGGCACAACTACTCTATCTAGCACCCATAAAAGTTTCAGATCTTTGAATTTACGCGTCAGTAAGTACATACCAATTATAACCCCAATGGCTGCACCATGGCTGGCGAGGCCACTAAAGCCAGAAAACTCGTAACCGTTAATAAGCCCGAAGAGTGAACTGCCTGCCCTTTCCCGAATAGGTAATAATATCTCCGCAATATGATTCTTATAGTGATCCCAGTCATAAAAGAAAACATGTCCAAGGCGTGCTCCCAGGAGTGTAGCTACCAATGCATAAATGAACAGTGTGTCCAGTTGCTGATTGGTTTTATTTTCATTCTGGAAGATACGTTTCATGATATACCAACCCACAGCGAAAGCTACGATCCACAGTAGATTGTAATATTTAATCTGCAAAGGCCCTAAGGTGAAGAGTATATCATTCGGATTCCAGGTAATACCTAAGAAATACATGTAATGGATTTTGAGCGGCTAAGATAAGAAAATAGAACAGTAGACTATCGGGTGCTTCAGTTAAACTGAAATTAATTCCTCGGATTCTCGCTAGTTGTCATCCCTTTCCGGGACTGGATCATAGCCACTACCACCCCAGGGATGACAACTCCCTATCCTCTTGAGCGCGAGCCAACCACCTCTAAAGAGTCCGTGTTTTTGAAGCGCTTCTACAGTATAGTGAGAGCAAGTAGGGGTATACCGGCAACTGGCAGGTAGCAGTGGTGAAATGAGTCTTTGATAGATCCTTACCAGGAATATAAAGGGCGCGATTAAAATTTTTCTCATACCCTATTTAAATTAGGACTCGGTTTATTCAAATCCAATTATCTCATGATACAGTAAAACTGGTGCCTTCTTTGCCGTCTTTAAGTTGAATACCCAGTTCCAATAATTGATCGCGAATCTTATCGGAGGTGTCAAAATCTTTATTGGTCCTGGCCTGGTTGCGCAGTTCGATGAGCAACTCTATTACACCTGAAAGAATTTGTGAATCGCCCTGACCCTCGTGTTTCTTCTCGAGCCCAAGTACCTCAAAAACAAATGTTTTCACGGTGAGACGAAGCATATCAAGATCTGCTTCTGAAACTTTTTCCTTACCCTCCTTTATCAGATTAATATGTTTGACTGCTTCGAATAACTGGGCAATTAGAACAGGGGTGTTGAAATCATCGTTCATTGCATCATAACAGCTTTGTCGCCATGTTGCTACATCGAAATCCGAACTTTCTGATACCTTCAGATTTTCCAGTGCATCAATAGCATCCATAAGCCTGTTATATCCTTTTTCGGATGCCAATAATGCATCGTTACTAAGATCCAGTATACTGGTATAATGGGCCTGCATCATAAAAAAGCGAACTACTGTTGGGGAAAACGCCTTGCTGAATATGTCGTTTTCCCCACTGAATATCTCATTTGGGAGGATATTATTACCAGTGGATTTGGACATTTTCTTCCCGTTCAGTGTTAGCATATTGGCGTGTAACCAATATTTTACTGGAGCTTGTCCAAAGCTGGCCTCGGCCTGGGCTATTTCACATTCATGATGAGGAAATTTCAGGTCCATTCCACCTCCGTGTATATCGAAAGTCTCGCCCAGATATTTGGTACTCATGGCCGTACATTCCAAATGCCAACCAGGAAAGCCGTCTCCCCAAGGTGAGGGCCAGCGCATTATGTGTTGAGGTTCAGCTTTCTTCCAAAGAGCAAAATCCTGCGGACTCCGCTTTTCTTCTTGTGCTGCTAATTCCCGGGTACTGGAGATCATGTCCTCCAATTTTCTACCACTTAGTTTGCCGTAATGATTTTGTTCATTAAACTTTTTAACGTCAAAATAGACTGAACCGTTCGCCTCGTATGCAAAGCCCTTATTCTGAATATCCTTAATTATCTCAATTTGTTCAATGATATGACCTGTGGCTGTGGGCTCTATACTTGGAGGCAGGAAATTGAATTTTTGTAAAATGTTGTGAAAGTCTACCGTATATCTTTGTACAACTTCCATAGGCTCAATCTTTTCTAGCCTGGCTTTTTTTGATATTTTATCCTCCCCTTCGTCGGCATCGTCTTCCAGGTGGCCCGCGTCGGTAATATTACGAACATACCGTACCTTATATCCCAGGTGTTTGAAATACCTGAATATCATGTCAAAAGACATGAATGTTCGGCAATTTCCCAGGTGGACATGACTGTACACTGTTGGGCCACAGACGTACATGCCTACATGGCCTTCATTTAGAGGTTCAAATACCTCTTTTTTGCCGCTTAGGGAGTTGTAAATCTTTAAGGGTTGGGATTGGTAAAGCTGCATTGCCAATAAAGACAATTAAAAATTGGTGTCGAGGTTGATATAATCCAAAAATTCGCGTCGTATAGCCTCTTTTTTGAATTTACCACCATATTCTGCAGTAACGGTACTGCTTTCAACATCGCGTATACCTCTGGAGTTTACGCATAAATGCTTGGCGTCAATGACACATGCCACATCTTCTGTCCCCAGCACTTGTTGTAATTCCTTAACTATTTGGATATTCATCCTTTCCTGCACTTGTGGCCGCTTGGCGAAATAATCCACAATCCGGTTCATTTTAGATAAACCTACCACTGTACCACTAGAGATATAGGCGATATGAGCCTTGCCTACAATAGGGAGCATGTGATGTTCACAGGTGGAATGAACAACAATATTCTTCTCCACCAGCATCTCTCCGTATTTGTACTTATTCTTAAAGGTTGATGCCTTGGGTTTTCTCTTGGGATGAAGGCCTCCAAAAACCTCTTTTACATACATTTTTGCAACCCGGTCCGGAGTGCCCTTGAGACTATCATCATCCATGTCAAGACCAAGAGTCAGCATAATTTCATGAACATTCTCCCTTATGCGCTCTATTTTTTCCTCATCGCTTAACACAAATGCGTCTTCCCGAATAGGTGTCTCTCCGGATGAGGAAACATGGTCATTTCCCATGGCTTCAAATCGCTCTTCCAAGGTACTGTCAAATTTCATCCTATATGGCTTTAACAAAGGCCAAAGATATACATAAAATGACACTTTATGGCCTGTTTGGGGCATTACACAACATAAATTAGTGTTAAGAAAGGTCTCGTTTTAATTTTATATACTCCAAATCCCATACCTGTTTATGAGACAGAACCGCTATGCATTGTTATTATTTGTATTGCTCTGGTGCTCTTTGTGTTATGGTCAGATTGCGACAGACTGCATTAACGCCATTCCCATTTGTAACAACACACCCACAAATGGTGGTACTCAGGGATATGGTATAGATGACTTTAATGGTGCTCAAACTAGCGGATGTTTAGAACAAACCTTGTCCGGGGCCATTGAATCAAATTCTGCATGGTATCGTTTTAGAACTGGCGCTTCCGGACAGTTGGGATTCAACATCGGTTTTGATACTTCTGAGGATTGGGACTTTGCGCTGTACCAATCGAACGACTGCAACAATCTGGGAGACCCCGTACGGTGTAATTTTTTCGATAACCAGGATGAAGAAGCCTTCATGGGGGTAGGTGAGGACCCATCAGGCAGTACAACCACAGTACTCTATGAAGATTGGCTCCAGGTGGAACCGGGGCAAGACTACTATCTGTTGATAAACAATTTCAGCAATACCAATTCAGGTTTTTCTATACAGTTTACCGGAAATATATTTGTTACCAATCCTTTGGACGCTTTAGATTGTTCAATAATAAACAACCTACTCGGACCGCCGCTTGCAGCCTGTGACAACCAGGTTGTTGTTTTGGATGCAACCACTGCAAGTGCCCTGAGTTATACCTGGTATATGGATACGGGTAGTGGATTTCAGATCATCTCTGGGGAAACTGGTCCTACCTTGAATGTGACTACATCAGCTATGTATCGTGTTCAGGTAATCACTTCTGCAATGACCAATATTATTAGCGATGTTCAGGTAGCATTTAGTATTGCACCAACAACCAATCCAATTGGTCATGAGACTGTTTGCTCGGATACAGGTGTTTTTGATCTAACCCAAAAAGATTCGGAAGCTCTTGGAATTCAAGACCCCAGTGAAGTTGTGGTGAGTTATCACAGCTCTTCCAGTGACGCGTTGGCAGGAATCAATGCCTTGCCAACACTCTATTCACTGGTACCAGGGATGGAGACAATTTATGTAAGGAACACTTCAAGCTCCAACCCGAATTGTTTTGACGCTTCAGAATCGTTTCAACTCACCGTTGTGGAAACACCAACAGTTAATTTCCCTACCGAACTGTTTATTTGTGAGGACACAACGGGTGAGATCATCGGGGAAACAATGCCCAATCCAATGTTTAGTTATAGTTGGGATACCGGGCAAAACTCACCTTCCATAGTAGTTAATAATGCTGGCACATACACCTTGACAATCACGAATAATCAGTCGGGTATAATATGCGACGCGATCACTTCCGTCGAGGTTGTGGTATCAGAAACGCCGACCATTGATGAAGTTATCATTGAAGATCTCCAGGAGAACAATACAATTGAAATAGTTTCCGGCGTTGCGGGTAATTTTGAATTCCAGTTAGATGCCGGTCCTTTTCAATCTTCTAATATCTTCGAAAACGTGGCACCTGGGACTCATACTGTAACAATTAATGATTTAAATGGCTGTGGTTCGGTGACCGATACCATCACAGTGGTAGGATTTCCTAAATTCTTTACACCTAACGGTGATGGCTCTAACGACTTCTGGCACATAATGGGAGTATCAACTTTGGAAGAGCCTGTTGTACATGTCTTTGACCGTTATGGGAAGCTGATCCATCAACTTGATGAAAACAGTACAGGCTGGGACGGCACGTTCAATGGTAAAGAATTACCCTCCACAGACTATTGGTTCCAGTTGACTTACCTCGATACGCAGGGCCAACGTGTTGAAGCCAAATATATAAGCAATCACTTTGCGTTAAGGCGTTAGTATTGCTGGCATTATGCACTCTTTTCACTTTATCGATTAACGGGCGAAAAAGTAGGATTAAGTATACTAAATTGGCTCCCTTTGAGTTATAGTATAGATTATAACTTTATTGTTAGCCCCAAATAATCTATGCGAACACTAAATATTTCGATTTGTGCAATATTTCTGGGAGTTCTCGGACTATTTGCACAAAATTCACCCGACTGTAGAACCGCCATTCCCGTTTGCGCCGATGCGCCTATTATATCGCAGGCTGATGGAAGTGGTGATATTGATGATTTTGATCCTAATGTGATCACACAATCAGGTTGTCTTGAGAAGGGAAGTGTGGCTTCTGCGAATATTGAAAACAATACTTCCTGGTATGTATTTCGGGCAGGCACAGATGGTCAGATTGGCTTTGATATAGAAGCTTTGCCGTCTACGGGTACTGCCATAACTGCAGAATGGGATTTCGCACTTTACGGTCCTGATACAGATTGTGCGAGTATCAGCAATGGTACCGCTCAGCCCATCAGATGTAATTACGAAGTAAACGATACAAATTTTACTGGAATAGGTGTAAATCCCGAAAACGGACAGGTCGGAGCGCCACCGCTGACCAGTAATCAGAATACTTATGATGAGTGGATTGATGTGCTGGAAGGGGAGATCTACTACCTGCTCATCAACAACTTCAATACAAACTTCAATGGTGATCCGGAACCATACATTCTCACTTTTACAGGAAGTTCGGTAGATGCTGACCAGAATACAGCACTCGATTGTACCTTGCGTGATGAATTCCTTGGTCTCGATATCATTGCTTGTGAAGGAGACCCCGATATAACCCTCAGTGCATTAAACTCGCCGGCAGGCCCGGATATAGCAAATGTTACCTGGTCTGTAGACACTGATGACGACGGAACTATTGATCAGGTATTGGCTTCAGGTCCGGCCCAGACAGAGTATGTGGTCACAAGTCCTAATTCAGGTAGATATTTCGTGGAGATCCTGACCACATTTGCGACAACGATTACAGATGATATATTGATTACATTTTTCGGTCCACCGGTGTTGGACAGAATAGACGTAATAGATGATCTTTCAGATAACAATATTATCGAGGTCTTCATGCAAAGTAACGGAAGCTATGAATATGCTATAAACGGAGGCGAGTTCCAGGATTCTCCTATTTTTGAGGATGTACCACCAGGTGAAAATACTCTAATAATAAATGACACCAACGGATGTGGTACTACTGAACCTATTCCATTTTTGGTGGTGGGCTATCCTAAGTTCTTTACACCTAACGGCGATGGTATTCACGATGCCTGGAATGTGTTGGGGATAGAGACCCTAACAGATCCGAACATATTCATTTTCGATCGATATGGTAAGTTGTTGAAGCAACTTGACGAGACTACAGTAGGATGGGACGGTACCTTTAACGGAAGGCCTATGCCTTCATCCGACTATTGGTTTAGACTTGAATATGAACGTGATGAAGGTGGTACCCTGGTGGCCAATACAATACGTACTCACTTTACTTTAAAGAGATAAAAAAACCCCGATTTTAATCGGGGGTTTTTTTTACTTTTTCCTTTAGAAATTGATGGTATAACTAAAAACGTAATTGTTCTTCACATTGTTCACCATTGCCGGGGTATCAAAGCCTGTAGTGAAGAATTGCTGGTTGATATCTTGCTCTGAACGGCTGTATGTGAAATCAAATCTGTTACCGCCAAAATTAAAACCAAGGCCGGCTGAAAATCCGTCTGGATCACCAATTGTTGTCTCATCAACATACGGGCTTTGCTCGAACCGATAACCCCCGCGTAAGCTTAAAAGACCTAGACGGTATTCACCTCCAACTCTGAAAGTGGATACACCACCAAGCACTGCAGATATTTCATCATTTACAGAGGTGAAACTCGGATCTGAAGTAGGTCTGAGTTCGGCTTTTGACATATCCTGGTAACTGTAATCAAAACTCAATAAGCCTTGCTGACCGAAAACTAGTGCCACGCTACCTATGAATTTAGAAGGGGTTTTCACCGTGTAATCGTCAAAGAGATTAACTATGTTGAAGTCTATGAAATCGATCTCGTCATCTGCCAGGTTGCTGTTGATACGCTGGGAAAAATCGTCACGGAGATCATACCATACCGGCGATTGGTAGGTGAAGCCCATACGCAGATTATTATTAAGTTTCGCAATTGCGCCCAAAGCGAAGGAGAATGCCCAACCATCGGTGATCAAAAGATTGTCGAAATTGGTAAACTGAAGCGGAGATGTTGCGTCGTAACCGGTTTCGTCAAAACGCGTGAATTTGTCAAAATACACGTCGTGAAAATTCAAAGAACCACCGATATAAAGTACATCCTGGAATTGCCCTGCCATGTTCAGTGTAAACTTGCTATTATAGCCCCTTGTACTTTCAAAATAACTTTGGTCTACACGCGAATACAGGGCATTTGAAACGTATTGTGTACCATCGAGATCTGTATCATC
>JAAUYH010179569.1_pt1 | contig 12183 bp, 5 predicted proteins | sample 7278061 | NCBI WGS metagenome assembly JAAUYH01 (sample SAMN14350203, study PRJNA611818) | marine sediment metagenome | isolation source: surface marine sediment (0.6m) | place: French Polynesia: Moorea | collected 2018-08
GGCTAAGGGCGCGATCGCGTCGGGCCTTTATTCCGTCGTTGTGCTGGATGAAATTAATCCGGTTTTAGATTTAGGATTGCTGCAAATTGATGAAGTGGTCCGGACCCTCAAGCGGAAACCGGACCACCTGGAAATTATCGCCACCGGTCGGGGCGCCCCCCAACCGCTATTAGATATCGCCGACTTGCATTCTGAGATGAAGCCGCGCCCCCATCCAGAAGCCGCGCGCCATGGCATTGAGGGAATTGAGATATATACTGGAGGCGGTAAAGGTAAATCGACTAGCGCCTTGGGCAAAGCGCTCCAGGCGATTGGCCGGGGCATCAGCCAGGATAAATCCCACCGCGTTCTGATTATGCAGTGGCTAAAGGGAGGACAGGGCTATACCGAAGACGCCGCGATCGCCGCCCTGCGCCAGAGCTATCCTGACCTGGTGGATCATCAGCGCTGCGGTCGAGACGCGATCGTTTGGCGAGGACAGCAGCAGGAAATCGACTATGTAGAAGCGGAACGGGGTTGGGAAATCGCCAGCGCTGCGATCGCCTCCGGCCTCTACAAAACCATTATCCTGGATGAACTCAACCCCACCATTGATCTGGAGCTCCTCCCCGAGGAACCCATCGTCCAAACCCTATTGCGAAAGCCTAAAGATACTGAGGTAATCATCACCGGCCGCTGCAAAAATCCCCCCGCCTATTTCGAACTGGCCAGCGCCCACTCTGAAGTGTTTTGCCACAAGCATTATGCGGAAAAAGGCGTTGATCTAAAGCGCGGTGTAGATTTCTGATCTAATCTACTTTTTTCGATTGGCGCTTAGTTTAGAACAATCATTTTCCAAGAACTATCCGGTGATGTTCCGTTGATCGTTACCCATGATTTCTCCAATGAAATTTTAGGCGCAAAAGTCATGCCCGGCATGTATTAATAATAGTTAAATTAATGCACTAAGATTTGTTCAAAATCCTGGTGGATAATCCACTCTAGCTGGTGAATCTGGTTAGGGAAAGTTGCAATAATTCCTGGAATTCTCTCAATTCAGAGGGTTGATATAGTTAGATGCAGAGAACTATTGCCGACTGTCAAGTTCACAATCACTCTCTGTGATACTTACCGTTAGCTCCTAATACTAGCCGATGCCAAGCCTAGGATCTATCTTCATCTCCTATCGTCGAAGTGATAGCAGTTCCGATGTAGGGCGTATTTATGACTATCTTGAGAATCACTTTGGCAGAGACCGTATTTTTAAGGATGTGGACTCAATTCCCTTAGGAGTCAACTTTCGCGAACATCTTGATCAGGAAGTGGGTCGGTGTAAAGTGTTTATTGCGGTGATTGGCCCTAAGTGGTTGATAGTGACTGATGATGATGGAGAACGCAGGCTTGACAGTTCAACTGATTGGGTAAGGATAGAGATTGAATCTGCATTGAAGCGAGGGATTCCAATTATTCCGTTGCTTGTCAATGGAGCCAGGATGCCTAAGGTGGATGACCTTCCGGGAGATTTAAAAGCCTTGACTGACTGGCAGAACGCCCTTATACGACATGATCCCGATTTTCGTCGAGATGTGCGCAAGTTAATACAGGGCATTGAGTCTTTACTCAATGCGGCAGAGACAGTCTCTGAACCAGTCGTGGATGAGACTGTCTCTGAAACAAATTCCACGCAACCACCTGCATTGCTTCCTAATCTCTCAGAGCCTCCACAATCTGAAACCTCCCAGCCAACAGGAGCAAAGACCGACAAAGAATTTCAAACTCGTCCAAATTCTATCACTAAACATCGCCCGACAAATACACCTAAGGGACCTGTTAAACTGACAGTCTCTGTTGATCGATGGAAACGATGGGCAATAGGTGGAAGTTTAGGATTAATCGGCATTGTTACTGCTGTTTATATCGCCCAAAGGCCATCCGTTGAGGAACTGCTAGATTCTAAGAGAAGTCTCGGAGAGGAGTTTTTAATCCCTGAGAAAGAGATAGAGAAAAAGAAAGAGATAGAGGAAATTAAACAGGTGGCGGCAAATTCCTTTAAAGATCGCGATTACGAAGCAGCCATCAAAAAACTTAAAATATTGCTGCAAATCAAGCACAATGATCCAGAAGCTCTTATCTATTTGAATAATGCCGAGGCTGCAAGACAAAAGAAAATAGATAAAGATACTGTAATAGTCAAAATTGGCGTGAGTGTTCCTATTAGTGGAATAAAAGGATCAAGAGATCGAGCTGAGGAAATACTTCGTGGCGTTGCCCATGCACAGTCCAAAGAGAATTGTGGTGAAATTGATTATATTTTAGAAGAAATCAATAACGATAAAGCTATTAGCTGTGATGAAGGCAGACAGAAAAATAAGTTTTTACTGCAGGTCGAGATTGCTGATGATGAAAATCAGGAAACTGTTGCAAGACAGGTGGCAAAGAACTTTGGAGATGACCCCAGCATCTTAGCTGTAGTTGGTCACAATGCGAGCCGGGTAACCAAGGCGGCTATTGAAACTTATGACGAATTCAAGCTAACAGCTATCTCTCCAACAAGCAGCGAAACAAATTTGGTGGTAAATAAACCATTCCTTTTTCGAACAGTGCCAAACAATGAAAAAATAGCAGAGACATTTATTCAGTATGCAAATGGAAAAATAGAAGGCAAAATATCTGTTTGTTATAACTCTGAATCGTCATTTAGCAACTCTTTAGCGGATGAAATATATAACAAAGAAAAGGAATTTGGCAATAACAATTTTTCACTTACTAAAAAGGGTGAATGTAATTTCAATGAGACAGAGACTCAGAAATCATTCAGTGATTTGATTTTACTAAATATTGAAGAGAACAATTCAACTGGATTGTTTGTTATACCATCAATAGGGGATACAAGTTTGGTTGTTGAAGCAATTGATTATGTAAAGGGAGCCAGAGGATTAAAGCATGTTGTAGCAAGCCCTTCTATGTATTTGGGAGCCATTTTAAACGGGGATAATAAAAATATTTTAGGAACAGTAGTTTTGACACCGTGGGATCCAAGTATTGATCAAGATGAACAAAAGTTTGCAGAGGAAGCTGAAAAGCTTTGGAAAGCATCTGTGGGAACATGGCGCACGCCGATGGCATACGATGCGGTTCTGGCAATAGTACATGCCTTGAATCGCTTGAAAGCGAATTCTAATAGAGAAGAAATCCAGGGGATTATGTCTAGCCTAGAATTCAATGGAGTTACAGGTAAGGTTCAGTTTGAAAGTGGAGGAGATCGTATCGGCAGCAAAATTTACTTTGCTGAGATTGTTTCAAATACATCAGACACACATAAGTTTCAATTGATTCCTGAGATCTAAACTGAGTAGTTTATAGCTATCACTTCCTTTCTTCCCTCCCCCTCAACCAATACGTCTCCATTTTCCCCTTTTCTTTCACCTCAATCGAACCCCAAAGTTTCCTGGGCTTCGGCCGGTTGTTGATTAACCCGCTTTAGATCAGCAGCGCATTCATGGACCTGCAGCTAAAGTTTCTCAGAAGTCTGCTGCAGTCGACCGATCACCAAATGCGCCCGTTGGCCCGTCTAATAAGTTCTGTTGCAGAACTGGCGTCTAAGGGGCGAGAACATACAAACCCCTGGCCATATTGGCAAGATAATGACCGTAAAATGTCTAAATGCCCTTCTTTTTCTAATCCTTCTGCGACGACTTCTAAGCCTAATTGATTGGCTAGACTGATAATGGTTGACGTAATATCAAAACTGGTTTGATTCACTTCAATATTTTTAATAAATGAACTATCGATCTTTAAAGCATTGATGGGTAGTTTTTGCAGGTAAGATAGGGATGAATAGCCAGTGCCAAAATCATCTACCCACAGTTGAATATTGCGTTCCTGTAGCTGACCTAATAATTCTGCTGCTTGATTGATGTTATCCATCAGAACACTTTCTGTGATCTCTAGCTTTAGAGCCTCTCCGGTAAGTCCTGAATTGCTGAGGCTGGCGTCAATATGATCCAAAAAATTTGGGTTTTGTAGCTGCAAGCCAGAGAAGTTAACACTGATGCTCATAGTACTCGCTGTGTCAAATTGGCTGCGCCAATGTTCAAGTTGGCGGCAGGCTTCTAAGAGAACCCATTCTCCTAAGGGGATGATTAGTCCAGTTTCTTCTGCTAAGGGAATGAATTCGAGGGGTGAGAGCTGCCCCCGGGTAGGGTGTCGCCATCGAATGAGCGATTCAAACGCTACAATCTGCTGGGTTCCTAACCGAAAAATTGGCTGATAGTGTAAATATAATTGCTGGGCTTCGATCGCTTTTTGCAGCTCTATTTCGAGATTGAGGCGTTGTATAGCCGCTTCTTGCATCTGAATATTGAAAACAACCAAATTATTGCTCTTTTGCTGTTTGGCAATTTGCATCGCCGTATCAGCTGCTTGAAAAAAGGCTTTTGGCTGAGTGTAAGGAAGATCGCTCAAGGCAGCGCCCATACGAACTGTAGAGGATACGGTGATTTCATCCAGCTGAAATGGGGCGCCTAGTAGATGAAGTAACTGGTCGACTTGGTCTTGAATCCTGTCTAGATTAGTAAGGGAAAGCCATAAAATGGCAAACACATTTGCCTCAATTCGGGCTGGGATAATGGATAAATTGGTGTCTATTTCTAACCTTCGAGCGACTTCGACAATCAGGCGATCGCTCATTTCATGGCCAAACCCCGATTTGATAATCGCGTAGCGTTCAATGTCCAACATCAATAGGGCGAAATCGTTTCCCTGGGTTTGTTTTGTCTCGATACTTTGAGTCACTTGCTGGAGTAATTGATGTTGGTTATATAGACCCGTTAGTAAATCATAAGAAGCCAGGTTTTGGAGGGTTTCTAGAGTTCTCTGAAGTTGTTGTTGTTGTTCTCGCAAATGGGAAACAACGGTCAGTGTTCTGGTAATCGTACTATCGAGATCTTTAAAGTCAATGGGTTTTGTCACAAAGTCAAACGCCCCTCGATTCATCGCCGTCCGAATATTCCTCATATCACCGTAGGCTGAAACGACTACGGTTTTCAGGGGGGAATCCAACTCCGCTAATTTCTCCAGAAGCGTTAAGCCATCCATTTCTGGCATCCTGATATCGGTGAGGATCATATCGATATCGTCGGAGTTCTGCAGGATTTCAAACGCCTCCAGACCATTCTGAGCAAACTGAAAATTCAGCTCCCCAGTTTGAATTTTTTTTCTAAACCGCTGTTGCACGAGGCGCTGGATATCTACCTCATCATCGACGACTAAAATTAGATAGGGTTTATCTTTCATATAATTCAAGGCGACGAATAGGTTTGGGGCGACTAAAAATAACAAGTAATTTTATCTTTGTAGTTATTACTTCGCCATAAAAATGAGCATGGAACTGTCTACCACTGAGTTACCATGTACACACAAGTTATCTGTCGTGTCCCAAAGTGGGTTTTACCCCCTCTAACTCCCCCTTGCAAAAGGGGAAGACCAGAGTTTCCACTCTTTGTAAGGGGGGATTAAGGGGGGTAAACCAGGATTTACACTTCCATGTCGAAATCTGTGTACACAGTAGACCTCTGAGGCAGTGTGATCACAAACTCAGTGAACTCACCTTGTCGGGTTTCAAGGGTTAACGCACCTTGATGCTGCTTAACGATGATGTCATGAGTCAGGGACAATCCCAGTCCAGTGCCTTCGCCAGGAGGCTTAGTGGTGAAGAAGGGGTCTAGGATTTTGGCTTGAATGGCCGGATCAATACCACAGCCATTGTCTCGAATGCGAATTTCGACCTGATCGCCGAAGCTGTGGGTCGTAATCGATAGGATGGGGGTATAGTCGGCTGCGGCCTGCGGATCATTAGCCTGAAGCTGGCGTTGTTTAAACCGCATGGCGTCACAGGCATTGTCAATTAGATTGATTAAGGCTCGCATCAGGTTGCCGGGGAGTCCTTTAATCACATCGGCATCGGCGTTATAGTCTATGCGAATGGATAGATTGAAGTCACTCTCGTGCGATCGCTTGCTATGGTAGGCCAACTTAATCGCGCGGTCGAGTAATTCAGGCAGCCGTGTTTCTTGGGGGGCGGTTTGCCCCTGATCCTGATACGTGTGCTGCATCATACTTTCGATAATTTGCTCGGCCCGTTGGCTATGGCGACAGATGGCGGCGGCATTCTCTTGCAGGTCAGCAATCAGTTCTTGCGCCTCGTTTGACTTTTCAGTGTTCAGGGACTGAAACATGGGTTGTAAACTATCCAGCAAGTCTTGACTCAGTTCAACGGAGCCTTCGGCATAGTTTTTGACAAAATTGAGGGGATTGCGGAGTTCATGGGCCACCCCAGCGGTGAGTGCGCCGAGGGCGACCAGTTTTTCCTGAGAGAGCATCCGCTCTTGGGCGATTTTGAGTTCTTCTGTGCGGGCAGTCACCTTTTGCTCAAGGGTTTGGGAATAGTCTCCTAATTGTTGATTTGCTTCGGCGAGTTCCTGGTTGAGCTGTTGCAGGGTTGACTGGGAGGCTCTCAATCGGGTTAGAGCGCTCTCTAGCTCCTGGGTTCGTTCTGCCACCCGTTGCTCCAGGATTTGATTCATCTGCTGTATCTGCAGATGGGTCTTGACCCGCGCCAGGAGTTCGGGTTCACGAAAGGGCTTACTGATGTAATCCACAGCCCCCAGGTCAAATCCTCTGGAAATATGCTCCGTATCGGATAGCGCCGTAATAAAAATGATGGGGATTGATGCAATACCAGGGGCCGCTTTAATCTGACGACAGGTTTCAAACCCATCAATGCCCGGCATGCGAATATCCAGCAAAATCAGATCGGGTTTATAGGACTGTAAGCGCTTAAGGGCGCGCTCACCGCTGATGGCTGTGGAGATTTTATAGCCTGCAGTGATTAATGTCTCAGTAATCACCTCCAGATTAGCGGGGGTGTCATCCACGACTAAAATTTGAGCGCGATTGGGCATAGGACAGTCCTCCTGTTGTTTTTGCCGAGATCGCTCGGATTGCAGTCATTGCTAGGTTAGATGCTGTTCAAGCAGTTCCTCAATTTCTTCGGCTCTGAATTGTTTGGCAAGGTGCAAAATGGGCTCTGCAAACGGGGCGTATAGAGCCTCTACAGTGACCAATTGCTCCACTTGGTCCCGTAGATCCCTGAGGTGGCCCTGCTGCGCTAAGGCAAACCAAGCCGTTAGAATTTCCGGGGGCGGCGGCGTCACTGGTTCCGATACAGAGGCTGAGGGCTCAGGGGTTGTTGAAGTCGATTCATAGAGCCAGTCCACCTGGAGCTGCTCTACTAGACATTGGAACAAAGTATTGGCGTCCACGGGTTTGGCGAGAAACGCATTCCCGCCTGCTTCTAACGCCCTGCGCTGGTCTATTTGGGAAACAGACGCTGAGGAAACAATAACCCTAGTTTGTTTAAGCGCGTCATGACTGCGAATCTGTTTTAAGAATTCAAACCCATCCATGACGGGCATGATTAAGTCGGTAATCACCAGATCTGGCTTATGGGTTTGGAGACTTTCCAAACCGGTTTGCCCATTGTCTGCTTCGAGTACGGTAAAGCCGAGGGGAATCAGCAGATTGCTTAGGACTGCCCGGTTTTCCCAGCGGTCGTCGATCACCAGCAGAGTGCGGCGGGGGCCAGCGTAGCCGTGGATGCGCTTGTGCCCCGCTAATCTTTGCTGCTGCGCCCAGTCCGTTGCTAGGGGCAGCGTAATCGTAAAGAAAAACTCACTGCCTACCCCTAACTCACTGGTCACTTGAATGCTCCCCCCCATCAGCTGGACAATGCGCTGACTGATGGCTAGGCCCAACCCAGCGCCAGAGGAACGCTGCTGACGATTTCCCACCTGTTCAAAGGCGTGAAAAAGCTTAGTGAGGTTATCCTCAGCAATGCCGATCCCCGTATCAATGACTTGAAAGTGGAGGGAAACCTCTGTGGCAGATAGATCTAACACCTCCACCCCTAGGGTGACGGCGCCTGTGTTGGTAAATTTAATAGCATTCCCCAACAAGTTGAGCAATACCTGCCTTAATCGCTTCTCATCCACCTCCACACTGTCTGGCAAACGGAGACTGGGGTGATAGTTAAAGTCAATCCCCTTCTCCTCGGCCCGGAGTTTGGACATTTCCACGATGCTTTGTAGAAATGCGGGGAAATGGATACCCATGGGCGATAACTCTAGCTTGCGAGCCTCGATTTTAGAAATATCCAGGACATCATTAATCAATGTGAGCAGGTGATTGCCGCACTGATAGATGACAGTCACCCCTTCCTGATCTCGGGCGGTGAGAGAGGTAGAACGTTCCAGAATTTGAGCGTAGCCCAGGATGCCGTTGAGGGGCGATCTCAACTCGTGGCTCATATTGGCTAAAAATTCACTCTTAGCTAGATTGGCGACCTCGGCGGCTTCTTTGGCGCTACGCAGTTCGGCAGTGCGTTCATCAATGCGGATCTCTAACTCAGCTTTGCTTTGCGCTAAGGCTGTGAAAGAATCCTGTAATTGTTGGGCCATGCGGTTAAATGATTGCCCCAAAATACCGATTTCTTTGTGTCCCGATATCGATACAATCTGATCGAGTTTGCCTTCTGCGATCGCCTCTGACGCCTGACTCAACTGCAAAATGGGCTGGGTAATCCGACGAGCGGTGTAAATTCCCACAAGGATCGCCAATCCTAACGCCCCTAAACAAAGCCAAATAGTCGTGCGTATATTAGTGTTAATTTGCGCCATGAAGTCAGACTCCGGCAAAATCGTGACGATTAACCAGTCGATGCCTGATTCATCTTTAAAGGGTAATACCTGAAGAAAATGCCGTTCGCCACTGAGTTCAAACTCCAGCGATTGACCTTTGTTGATGTGCTCAAGAGCGCCAAAGTTTTCTTTCAAATATTCGGCGCTCATCTTAATTAAAGACACCTCGCTTTCAGCTGCTTGGAGTCGAACGGATTGCTGACGCGCCTCGTCCAAATATGCCAGTTTTTGGTCCGTTGACGTCGCTATCATCAAGCCTGAGCGTTCAATAATAAACACTTCTCCAGTTTGCCCTACGTCTAAGTTTTTTAGAAAACCGCTAATTTCATTCAGAACAATCTCAGTGGCTAGAACACCGAGCAGAACGCCCTGGCTATCGTAGATAGGATGGGCGTGGGGAAGGGATAGCACATCTGGTCTGCCAAAAAAACTATAAGCACTATGCCAAATTGGGTTTCTCTCCTTGACTGCAAGGATATACCAGGGCCGGGTTCGCACATCATAGTCAGGATAAGACTCCAGCAATTCCCCCTGACGACAGTCAGTATCTAGGGTGTATACGTTGTAAGGTTCACCTGGAACAAAGTCCTCAAATTTATCGGTTTTCTCCATGACGGAAACGCCATCCAATCTGCGTCCAGGGGCGATGATTGCGCCTTGAGTATTGCCAATAAAGACATAGCTAACCGATGGAAAGGCTTGAAATTGCTGACAGAAAAAATCTTCTATTCCCTGAGGATCGTCAATGGTTAATAATCCTGTTTTAAAAGCATTTGCATTAATCTGATTAATTAAAGGAGGTATCTCTAAATAGGCATCCAGTTTTTGCTGGACCCGAGCAGAAATTTCATTCTGAAGTTGAACAACGAGGTCATTGATGGCTTGTTGACCTGTTCTGAAGGACAAATAACCAACCAGACCCACGAACGAGAAAATCTGCAGTGCAAACGATACAATTAAACTCGTTCTTAGGGGAGTGTTATTAAATAATTTAAATTTAGAAAGCGTGTTATTCACTGAGTGTTGTTTGTCAGGTGATGTTGGGTGCATAACTTGCTATCAAATTGGGAGGCGCAGGACACACTCGGCATCTTTTTTTTGCGTGAATTCAAGGAACACTGCTGGATTGAGTAGGGAATAAAGGGTCGTAGGTTTCAGCGTCAGCTTATTCTACTCAACAGAAACCTACAACGGCCAAGGCGCTCTCACCCAGAAGGAGAGAGCGCCCGCTTGAGAGAATTGTTTGTCGACAAGAAAGATTGATGGGTAAAGGGTAAGGGTGAAGGGGAAAAGTTAGATAGGCGCCCTTGCCCTTTAAGCTTTACCCCTTACCCAATCTCAACCCGTCAGCTTAGACTTGACAAAGTATTAGAGGCTAGGATGTTTGCCTTACCGCTATTAGAAAATAGTGTCGACGGTAATGGCGCCAGTTAGGTCAGCGCCGGTCAAATTGGCTCCAGCAAAATTAGCCTTAGTCAAGTTGGAGTCAACTAGCAAAGCATCAACTAAGTTAGCATTGGTTGCTATTCCGTCGACGAATGTCACCTGGGTCAGGTCGGTATTATTCAGAGTAGCGCCAGTCAGATCGGCTCCATTTAGGTTAGCCGTAGGCTGACCGGATACGAAGAAATCAGCATTTGTAAAGTTGGAGCCAATGAAACTTGCCACTTCTAAACTCGCTCCGGTCAAATCCGAGCCTGTAAAGTTGGTGAGGTTATCGCCAGTGGCTTCTTTTAGGTTAATCCCGACGAGGCTAGCATTATCAAGTTCGGCGCCAGTCAGAATTGCTCCGCTCAGGTTCGCTCCGTCCAGATTTGTACCGCTCAGATCAGCTCCATTCAGATTGACTCCCGTTAGGATAGCGCCACTAAGATCGACGCCGGTTAAATTGACTCCGCTGAGGTCAGCCCCATTAAGGTTAACGCCATCCAGCTCCGCTCCGCTCAGGTCTGCGCCACTAAGATTAACGCCGGTTAGAATAGCGCCGCTGAGATCAACACCCATAAAATCAGCGCCAGTCAGAAATGCCCCGTTAAGATTAGCGCCGCTCAGATCAGCCCCTACCAAAGAGGCGTTTGTCAGATTAATACGTTCTAAAAAAGCATTCGTTGCAATGACTCCATTGAGATTCCCCCCGCTCAGGTCAGCATCCGCTAAATTAGCGTCAGTTAAATTAGCCTCTACCAAAGAGCCATTTGTCAGACTGACATCTTCTAAAAAAGCATTCGTTGCAATGACTCCATTGAGATTCGCCCCGTTCAGGTTAGAATCGGCCAAACTGGCATTGGCTAAGTTAGTCACCGTTTCAGCGCCAGTAATCGGGTCAACAAATGTCGAGAAATCACTATTCGACAAGTTTAGATCTTCCGCCCTGAAACCCATTAAGTCAGCGCCACGGAAGCGAGTACTACTGAGATCGTTAGGGTTTAATGGGGTGGTATCAGTCACCGCAACCCCGTTCAGATTCGCCAGGTCGAAGATGCTGCCGCTCAGCGTAACATCCGTAAAATTGCTAAGCCGGAAGTCAGCGCCTGTAGCGTCGACATTTACAAAAAGAGTGGCTTCAAGGCTGGCTAGTTGCAAATTAGCCTCTCTAAAAATTGCCCCCGTTAAGTCAGCGGCTTTCAAATTAGCCTCCGATAAATCGGCGCGAGTGAAGTCAGCTCCAGCTAGGTTGGGACGTTCGGATTGTTCGCCGCTGAGGTTCGCCTTGGTGAGAATAGCATCAGTGAAAATAGCGTTTTGAGCGCTAAATACATTATTTGGCGCGGATGCAGTGGAAATGAAAGAGAGATTGGCGCGGGTGAAATTAGCGCCGTCAAAATCGCCTCCTTGAAATGTCGCCAGGTTCAGTTGAGCGTCGGTAAAGTCGGCTCCCGATGCATCGACGTTAATTAAAACCGCTTCGCCAAAATTAGTTCTTTGCAGAAGGGTATTGTTAAAGAGAACGTCTTCTAATCTAGTCTTGAAAAAACTAGATTCATTCAGGTCTAGAAAACTAAAATCGTCACCGACTAAATTTTGTCCATCAAAATTTTGAGCAGTCATAGGGTGTGCTCCTTAACAGCTTTTTGCAAAATTTATACGAAATGATTTTTCCTGGAAATAACCCTGAAGTTTAAGCAATTTTAAAGATCTAATTGCTGTGGTCTTAAATCAGAAAAACTCAACCTGCGATCAAGCCATTTTGAGGTCCTCAATCTATCACTAAGAACCTACTCAGACTAAAATTTATTGCAAATTAGTTGGAATAATTCGACGCCAACTTGCAATCCATCTATTCGCCTTGAATAGAAATTCTCAGAATATAAATACTGAGAAATGAAAAATTGAAATCTGAGCCATGTAAAATATAATCTTTTTCAAGCAAGGAATACAGCGGTTTTAGGAGATGCAAAATTTGAAATTTTGCGAAGATTTAAAGGTTGTATTTTTCATTTTCAAGATA
>JAAUYH010236457.1_pt1 | contig 12183 bp, 5 predicted proteins | sample 7278061 | NCBI WGS metagenome assembly JAAUYH01 (sample SAMN14350203, study PRJNA611818) | marine sediment metagenome | isolation source: surface marine sediment (0.6m) | place: French Polynesia: Moorea | collected 2018-08
CATAGGGAGCCTCAATAGGCCTACGAAATTATGATTCACTCGTAAAATTAGTTTCTAAGTCATAGGTTACTTTTGATACACCTGTTTGAACTAAAAATAGTACCAATTTACTTTCTGTGATTCGAAAAAGTTTTAAAGATAGTAAATAACATGATCACCATAATTTTTGGGTTTTAAGTTTGATGAGGAGGCAACAGCACTGCTGATTGTTTTACAACGTTAGACAAAGTATTTTTACTGAAGTCCATAGTAGTAATTGATATTCAAATATTTGCTTGAATATCCTAAGAGACTATCAGTGAATCAGATACCGGGCGCCTTATTACAAACATCCACTTTATACCGAAAATAATTCTGAAGTAACTGTATTGCAGTGTCTTAGGGAACTGTAAGCGTAAATTCTTCTGAAAGAAATGTACTCATAGCTAAATCAGAATTGCAGACAACGGCGACAGAGACATCTAATACGAACATATTAGCTGGATTTCGAACAATGACTAAATAGCTTACTAGTCGCTTTACAAGAATGTTTTTGTATAAGATGCTCCATGCGGTGCTCTTCGTCGAGGAAAGTCTGATAGCCAAAACATGCAGGCTCTCTCTCCTTTCTGGCGACGCGAAAGGCAGAAACATAATTATGAAAACATGCGCTGGAGATGTCAGTAAGTAAAACAATTAAGTTATAATCAAGGAGTTTGTTAAGTTGAAAGAAGTTATGGAGCTGTGTTGAAAAATTCAGAGACTGGTGCAGGTACAAGTAAAGTGTACTTTGGACTGTCCTTATTACAAGAATGTAGGTATACGTATGACTAGCTGATATCGTAGAAAAACATCTCGAGACGTAGAATGTCTGTAGTATGCCAAATAATCAGTGCTTCTATCATTAGGATCGGTCTTCGGTTTATCGAGAATTATTTCCCCAAATTACGGAACTAGAAGTTCAATTCTGTAGAGTAGATTAGTTGTAATTGTGTCTTAACATTAATCTCGAAGTCGCAACAGATACTATAGTTTAGAAAATTATAAACTTGGGTTTCTTGGTAGACACTCTACATACGGTAAATGCATTTTGTAGATGACAATGTCGAGTGGATGCGCACTTTAAGCAATTCCTAGAGTTTTTGTTTTCATACAAAACTTCTGCAAGAGATTATCGATCTACTTTGATTACCAAAGACCGGAATGGGAAACTATTGGTTTCTATTATACTAAACAAAGTACTTAAAATACCAAAAAAATGTCTTGCACGTCTTCGATATTGGATGGATTTTCTGCTTTTATGCTGTGTGGCTTATCTGAATATCTGCTGTATGTCTTCTTTGATTTTTCAAGAGGACTTCTTTTCGGCAAAGCTTTGTAAATGTGCTGATAATGGTTGTGTTGGTTATTTCCATATTGATTGTGGCGTTCAGATGAATAGGAACGATCTGAGAGACGGAGAAGGCGATTCTCCTGAATCCATAGATGGTAACAACAAATGAAATGTATCCGTGAGAGAAATTCTTTCTTTCTTAGCGCTACAATGAAGAACGGGTCAACATCCGATAACTCGGTCATGGCATCTTCTTCTCGTACAACTGCGTTTGGTTACGTGAATTCTAGTTTGAACTATCATGGTGCATGTGGGTTAACAAGCTCCCGATCTTGTGATCAAGTGGAAATATAACCTGATCGAATTAGTAACGTATCAAATATCTATCAAACAAATTCATAGTAGAAACGTATTTAAAAAGCTTCGCACACAAAAGCAATACGGCATTTCCTTGATTCAACAAAATGATTTGCATCTATTATATTGCATAAATTACTGTTGCATTTAAAATCGACTGTAGCTGAAATCACTCTTGAATGAGTCTCATTTGCGCGGGGGCTCGAATAAATTAGTTCGAAATCGCGGATTAGGAGAATCTCAATTTACATTTTCATTTATTTTCCTTTTTTAATAGAAGCCAAACTCTATATTTTTCCCGCACAATTTACTCTAAGTACATGTGTCTGAATATCGAATAAGAAAATTTGTTCCGAATTATTTATCAGAGAAATATGGTTTAGCAGATTTAAGGCACGAATCAAACCCAAATAAGCTATGTCAAGATACTAATGCCTGAAAAAGGAACAGAAATGAACAAGTCCTATGAAAGAATGCAATAGAAAGGGATGTCGGACGTGCCGCATTTCACGTCCTGGACGAGGAGACTGTTTAGATAAACATGGAGTGTCCGAATATTCGAATTCTTACCCGCAATTACTTCGATGTGGATCTTTGAACAACCACGAACGGTCGCACAAGTAGTACATGGAATTGAGACAGAAGAATAAGATTAAATAGGCTTAAGAAACATAATCTGATAGATGTAACTCTTTTTGTGAAGCAGGAGTGAACGTGTTGGAGATATATTGGTGTACACACTGAGGTAATAGAGCATCAGTTCTGAGTATGAGCGAAATGAATGAATGAGTAAGGAGATGATGATTGCCATTTTAATTAATAAATTGAAAGTAAGAGGCAATTTAGACGCAATCTAAATTTTTATTATATTAAAACATTGATGATGAATTCCGGAATCTTCATACCCTGACACTTGCGTTCCAGAAATTCGAGTTCAGAAAATACTCGTTTTCAATAGACTAAGACTTTTTTATTTCAATTGATCTGTAATTCAGTCGTTTGCTGACCAATAGAGCATAGAAGGCAAATAATAATGTTGCCTGAAAATGGAAAAAAATGAAACGAGTATGAACGGAATTCGTGATTTAAGAATTGATTTGCAATGGATCTTGTTTTCTTCTTCATCTTCAGAGAATGTTCGAAACCGTGTGCTAAGAGATAATTATTCTTTCTTGAAATCGTGACTAACAACGAAAAAAGTAATGTAAATTCGAATCACTGAAACAGAATTCGCAATTAGTTCTCATGCTATAAATCTCATTTCTGATAGAGTAATCGATGAACATGAGATCTGCAAAGTAGTATTTGTATTCCAAGGTTTCTATTCGAACCAGTCTTCAAAGTTATGTTGATTTAACGAACACTTCTCTGCGATATTTGACCTTGATAATCAAGAAGTGAAAAAGCTTTATCTCTACTTTGCAGTTTGTTTTTTGAAGACTAGAGTAGAGAAAAAGGTGCTGTTAGAACTTAAAACACAGATAGTGCGCGGTAAATATTGACATTCTTCGGAATAGAGCAATTTGAGGTAATTTTTTTCTTACTTCATTTAGATGAGTGAGAATCGTAATCGTTTGAACATCAAAATATAAGTTGCAGAATCACATCGCTTCCGCCCAGTTGAAACAGGTGATCTGTGGTCATTGAAACGAGGCAATATGCAGCAATGTAATTGCAGAAGCGTTTGGGAACGCTTGCTAGTTAGGCACACAGCGTCTTCCGTGTCCCCTTTTAACACACTTCCAACCTCTGCAACATCTCAAGTTAGCGTTGCGGCAAGAACCCCAGTTTCGCACACATCTCGGGGGCGATTTGCAACCTTTCGGACAAACAGTTTTATCGCGAATACATCTCACACACAGGGATGGATTTTGATTCCTTAGGGTGAGCGATGGCAATGAAGGAAAATCCGGAAGAGAAGTAAGACATGTTCTATCTCCCATTCTGCATTGAAGATCGTTAGTTGCCTGCACGGGAGCAAGGGTGAGAAAAGCCAGAATCGCGATGGTGAGCGGGAATGTGAATGCCATGGTATGCAGTTGACATGGAAAGCGATTCGCAAACATCCATTTAAGGAGCAATGACATTCATCACAGCAATGATACAGCTTTGCTGCATCCGGAAATTGATCACTTCTTTTCGTAAATTTACTACGGTACGACGTTATGTATTGGCGAAGTGGTAAAGTGCAATGCAGGTGAGATTATTGCCTAGTTGACTGCTACTGTACATGTGCTGGATCCTGACCCTGAATTTTTTAACTGGTTAAGGAACTGTATTGTACTGTACTGGGATCTCAAAATTCAAAACATGAATACAGTAATCAAAGGATGAGACATATTTGAGATCTGTGAACGAATCCGCTCTTAATTCGTACTGCTGTCATAGTGCATCATCTGATTTGCTGGAAACTGCTTGCTTTTGATCTTTGCTGTTTCACGGGGCTATTATGTAAGTAAATTTGAATACTCCTTGGCTGCAATCAATAACAGTGAATAAGATGCTCGTTGAGGTACGTGTTAAACCCTCTTAGCTGTATATTGCTGCACTGACGTACTAACTGCACTCGGTTTCCCTTGTCGATGTTTTCGGGACATTCTAAGGTTATGTCAGAGGAGTCAGTTTAGATAAGAACTACCCTAACAGAGCGCGATGTCATCGAAGAAGAAAAACAGTGCTTCGCCGGTTTCCCGAAAGCACTGTTGACTAGGGTTCATCATGCCAGAAATGCACGGAAACTGGTAAGCTACAGTACCGTAAATTTAGTGTAACAAAAACCCTGTCGATCTCAATAATGGGCATGAAATACAGGGGCAAACCCAATTGATTCAAGACACTTAGTTGATGCCAGTGGTTTGCAAGACTGCAACTAATAGAACAACTATGAAATGGCACATTGTCAAACAGGAGAGCCCTTGCGGAAAAGTACTATTACAAGCAACCGGCCGTCGTTCTGTTACACGAGTATTTTATAGTTCAAAATAAGAGAAATGGGTGCGATGGGTTAATTGACAATTTTTCTATAAGTGGCATTGATATCGAAAAAAGGGTAATCGATAGATAATTAAAGTTCGCTAAGCGAGCCGATTTGGACATGATTTGTTGACGTGAATTTACAGCAAGGCACGAATTTTTCCGGACCAATAGGGCCGCACACTATACACATTTGTTTTTCTTGATAAGATCTTGCCTGCCTCAAGCACAGACAGTATGTATTATAAAGTGAGACGATAAGCAGGTAAAATTATAAGCATGGAACAAGGCTCTTGTGAAATAACTCAATCTTCCCTTTCAACCTAGAAATTCTCGTGATCATAGAAAACACTGTTCTGTACCACGTAGTTCCAAGGTTTTTGAAGATGCTCTTGCTGTTTCATCGACGCATTCAATGATAACAGTTGAGTTGAATCATTTCCTACACCTGTTTACTGGTGTGAGAAAAAAAGCACCATTGGAGTTTGCTGTTAAGCATTAAGAACTGTAATACCATATTTCAGGATGAGCCATACTCCCTCTGAATTGTAAATTGATGAACAGGTGCATCTCATTTATCAATTTGCCGTAGAATTATCATTTAGCGCAAGTTGTATGAAATGATGTTTTCATATTAAGTTGAAATATGGCCCATCGACTTGCATACCGAAATTCGCATAATGGAAGGTCAAAAATATTAAAATCAATAAATTGGAACAAGTTGCACTAGGCCTCCTCTACAGAAAAGATGCTGTGGAGGTTGCATGCGTTCCCAATAAGAGCGCATCGGCAATTGTACGTACTGTACATTGACAGCCAGGGGATGACTGGAGTAGTAAGAGGTGAACTTATCAGGAAGGTAAATAAAACAATTTGAAAAGAGTTCCCAGGAGAAATTTGGAGGTTACGATTACATCTGATCATCTGTTGCAAAATTTCCTTCGAATCAGTTAAAATGAATGAACATTGTGACCTGAATTCAACCCCTAGTTTTACTCAGGACCTACGGGTGTCGTGCTGAAAGGGTTGCAGTAAACCCCACGCCAAAATTATAGGACCGCCCTCGCAGTACTTCTCATTTAGGACCAGGAGCCCAAAACCTGGGAATTAAGCTGCAAACGATAGCTTGTAAGACGCGTCTACGGACAATGAACATCGTGATACCAATAGTTTAGGGCAACCGTACTCATTTACGTGAGTAAAATGACTTATTTGATATAGGACCAATTTTGTCTCGCAACAAAATGTAGGGCCACATAGAAGAGACGCGTTGTTTGCTGTATTGAGATGAGAAAGACCTGAATCTTGAGGCTGCACTGTGTTAAGAAGTGTGTGAGAGACGTTTTGCTATGGTTGATTCAACTTGCTTTGCACCTATGTCCGTGTTATGTCGATTCTTGCTCTAGATAAACTAAATGTATAGAACACAGTCAAATGACCACTCTACAGCCAAAGCATCGATCACATCTCATTATCAGTGTGAAGAATAATGCTGAGAAGGTGTATTATAGTGTTTTTGAAAGCAGGTGATCGGAAATTGTAGGATTTACAAGAAGAAATAGCAGAGCACAAAGCATTTGTACTTCGAATTTTGTGAAGAAGAAAGAGGTAGCGAATGTTTGAATATTTGACAGTTGCATAACTGAACAGCCGAATATCAGGGTATTCAATGCACTTCCTATCGAACACTTTACGAATGTAGAAAGGTACAGTTTACTTTGACAAATTTTTGCTAAGTCAGTCGTAAAAGTTCGGACCCCAAAGAAGAAAACAACTACTGAAGAAAGCAAATATTCGAAAATGAGCCAAAATTTCGCGCTTTTGGGTCCCGAGTATCCTATGTTAAGTTCAAGTTTTACTGTTCTGTCGAAGTGAGTTGATTGATACCCATGTTCTCTTCACACATTCGCAGAGCTTCAATACTTTTGCTGTTGTCAATAGTGATGTTTGTTCTGTTGAATATTAGTACTTCTACAAACGAGCATATGATATGGCAAATCTTTGAGCAGAATTCCTAAAATGTGAACGAATATTCGTCCGAATACAATACCAATGATCCTTACGGAACGTTATTCAACGTGTGCGCATTTGCATGGCAATTCATTCCAAAATGCACCGTGTTCGATACCTCTCGCATTCTAATCTGCATAATTCAGCTGTGCTTTCATTCGAATGTACGTAGTATTCGAGTATTACCGCACTCTCCAGTAAACTCTTTCCAAAGTTCTCTATCTAGTTAAATCTAGTAAAATTGCTGTTCATATTGTATCACTCTCCAAGCTTATCACGTGCACGTGTTTCTGAGATTGCTGTGGGTTTATTGGAGAATCCTTTCTCTTTTTGCAAAGCCTTTTGAAACTAGGAATTCCGGTTTCCCAACTTCTCAGTGTACAAATCATTTTTCTAATGTTCTTCAAACACAACGCATCGTGCTAACGACAATGTAACACCAGCATTCCTTGTCTTAAAGATATGATTGCGCACAAGATTCCAAAAGATGAGACATGTAAACTTCAAATTGGTTTCGAATGTCATACAGGCATTCTACTTGGAACATTACAATTGAACAAGAATTACAAAGAATAACGAGAAAAGACTTCACGAGAGGGTTCGATTTCATTCAAAAAACTGGTTAATGAGCTCTCCAGGTGCATCTGAATTTTATACGTCTTTAGCCGAATTCCCAACTTCGTACTGTTAAACTAAAGAATCAAACAGGTTTCTATTCTTAAAAATTGAATTACGAAAGTTGCTGATTTCATTTACGAAGTAAGTATACGAGCTCTCCAGCTGCTTTCAATTGTGTTTTGCTGCGTTTTAAAATTGCACTTGTAAATAATTGAATTATCAAAATGGCACCACGGATTTTGAATTTAACGTCTATAAATTATCTTGGTTAGGCTCGTTCACCTCAAAGTGTTCAACTGTCTTGTAGTGTGACTGCTTCGGCCCAATGGTACGCCCATATTTTGTTTTTGCGTTAATATCCTTCCGTAGACCTAACCAAAATTTTATTGTTTCAGATTTCACACCTCGGTTCTTGACTTTTCACTATTAACTAATAGTAAAACAAATCAATTTATCGATATTCGAGCCGAGAATCAAGGATATTTTGATATGCCGAACTTAATTTTTAAGAAACGAATTAGATTAGATAGTACGAGTAACTTAAGTGTCTATCCACGGGAATATTCGTTCTGATCAGTAGCATTTTAAACTTAGAATCGTTGGTCTTGCAATGTTCTGGAAACTTTGTATATATGCACAGTTTTCAGTTACAACAAATCTGATATAGTGGCTTATCCTATGCACAACTATTCAATTTGATTTTCAAGGTATCGAACAATAAAAATCAGGACCAGGAATGATTTAAACATTGCTCGATTTAATAAAGAATGGGCTTCTGAACGCTGTCAAAATTTTGTCTGCTAACGAAAACGGATTGAGAAGATGAAAAATGAGTTTTAATCACTACTTTCGCAAGCTGCTCTTGTTATGAAGTAGATTTAAACTAATATTTATAGCATTGCCAATTGTTGACAGCGTGCATTGATATTTTCGTACATCGTTAAATAATATTTCTATACCGAAAGCGAAAAATAATCGTTTTTCAGTTGCTTTCACTACCTACTGGGAAAACAGAGTGAAAAGCATTCGAGCCTATCCTGGTTATATTACCTGCCCCTGCACATAGAAGGTTAGATTTTAGCTCCGTTACAAGGCTCATCTCACAGACTTCGAATGGAATCACAGCTGATGGGAGAACAGAGTTTGCGTCTCGATAAATAGGATGGCTAACAGCAAATCCTCTAGAATAAAGATTGTACGAAGTAAAAATTAGTAGCTTATTAGTTGCCTGCGGCTAGACAAAACCATTACTACTTGGTCCGTAGTATTAGAGGAAGCATATGAACTAATGCGTCTTTTTCAAGAATTCCTTGAAAAGCCAACATGTTCAGAATCTAACTCTTTGATGCAGTCTTCGTGTCATTTCTGAATTGATGACGTTCTTGTCAAATTGATATTTAAATGAAAATATAGTTTCTGCTTATTTTCAGCAAGAAATGTTTAGCAGTGCCGAATTTTTCTGGACTACATAGCACATAGAAATATCTTCCTTTGGTTTTGCGGCACTTTAATTCACGTACACCGCACGTAGTTGAATACCACAGCCACCGCAGCCTAAATTTCTCTGAAATGTAAAGAGTTGATATTTTCCCCATTCGGTAGCACAGTCAAAGCGCTTAATATCTAGTTACAAATCTTTCAAACATTAGTCTCTATTCATACAGGAATCTTTTCTACTTCGTTTGATGAAAATACTCTACTTACAACTTTGAACATAGCAAACAAAGAGTTGGGATACTTTTCCTAGACTAATCAAACATTCTTGCATCAATTGTGATTTCTTTAACTGATAGATGATCAAATTCCTTAAATTAATTTCCTTTTTAGTTTCATTAATTCTTCGTGAGAAAAAAGTCGGTCTAGGTAGAGTCGAAGAATAAATGCATGAAATGTACTACTTCGGATGCCAGGTTCTATTACATGTTAAGTTCCATAATTACATTAAATTAAGATTAATGCCTGCTTAAATTGATTGAAATGAATTCGATATAAGAGTTGTTGAAATCAATTTCCGAAAATAAGAGAGACAAATTCACTCAATGGTCCTTCTTTTATCGTCAGGGAGATACAATTTACTTCAGTTGAATAAGATGGCAAGCAACTATTATGTTGAACTTCCTCTTAAAACTAACATCTTAGCCGTAGGTACGACATATAAGCAACAAGATGAATAAACGCACAGTGAATTTTGGTAATAAGCAGTTGTCATCAACACCCGTTATAGACGAATGCCTAATGTCAAACGGACACAATGGACTTGCGCTACTCGGGCACTATGGTGCCACCATCGTCACTCTACCGTATTGAAAGAAAATGCAGTTTCGGAAGCTTGGTTAGACTATTTCAACCAATCATGTGCCTGATGTGCACAGAAGGTTGAGACAAGCCGTGGGACATTTGATGCGCCCGTCAAATTGCTGTGCAGAACTGGTTCTTCCTTGGAAAGCAAAGTTGGATCATGGAATCTCGACTTTCGAAGAATAATCGAGAAGCTTGTTCTTTCGATTCTTTGATTTAGATCTAGAACACTTTTGATATCTCATTCAACTAGTATTGACATGATTTATGCTGTACCGAATGAACGACCGGTCGATTCGAAGATCAAATCGTAGAACAAACGCCAATAAATTGTATACAGAGTTGATATTCAAGGCTGAAAAGTCAGTTTAGAGGCCTCACAGAGAATAACAATCAAACTAAAAATTCTTCGTCATCTGGTGTGCAGTACTGCACTATACTTTGCTTGCAAAATCTAACTCAAAGGATATTAACTAAAACCCCTACTATTTAAACCTACCCAGGAGTATTTCAATGATTTTCTGCAGTAAATCAATCACCATAGAACTTGTGACGACCAGATCATGCTGTTTTTCAGTTCGATGTCGTACCCAAGCGTGAATCAAAATTGTGTGTACTCCATAATTTATGAAATTTTGATCTGTAAACTACTTCTGTCTGCTCTGATCCAGACGAGCGAAATTCGATGAGAAAGTTTTTATTATTAGGTGTACAGTTCATTCACTCTGGTTGGTTAAGCGATGAAAGCTACCTTCCACTCTTTCTCTTTAGCACGCAGAACTAAAGCCAACTAGCACCGTATTTTTATCATTTCACAACTCAAAATCTCACCGACGCGAGCGTCTTGGGTAAGTATGAAGCTATTCACCTCCTTCACGCTGTTTCTCGCGTTCGCTGCAACTACTGCACTCAGCGAACCCTTACCAGTGTTGAACAAGATTGAATCACATTCTTGGCTACCCAAACAACCAACGAAATCCATTGACTCGATCAAGAATCAGCCGACAATCCGACTTAAGCTGATGAATCCGCAGGACTGCGTCACGTGCATTAGCGAGGGAACCCAGTGTCCTCCTGGCTGTTGCTCGGAACAGTGGACCAAATGCGAACAGCACAGTCAATGCTGCGGCGGCTGGCGATGTAATGCGTGGCCAAACGGACATCGTTGCGAAGATTGTATCGCCAACTACGATAAGTGCGTTCAAAATTTCAGGTGCTGCGAGACTGGATGGACATGCAAGAACTGGGGATCGGAGTGGCGATGCGCGCAGTGATCGGGATTAATGAATGCAAAACAAAGTCACAAGAAACAATAATTGAATGTGAAGTGGACTTTGGCCTTGCTTTATAGCCGTGGGCCCGTTGTACGTTTTACTTGCCTTCGTACGATTGTTATCGTTCCTTTCTGTGGGGTAACGGAAGCTCGACCAATTATTTTGGAGTATTCCAAGTTTTGTTTACATTAGTACGAGAAATCAACTGTAAAACAAACACGGCGAACGTTCGTACAAATTGATTAGACCCCTCATCACGAAATTGACATTTTTGGAGAGTTTCACGAGCTACGCTTCCTTTTCTTGGAATTGTTTATGATGTGACGCAGATAATACCATTTCTTCCGGGAGACTGATATACAAGCAGAGACAGGCCCAACATGAGTAACCAGATTGCTGGCAATGGGAAATGACATTTGCAGGGTATTTGGGTAATTTGTTTTTTGAGATACTGCAAATAAGCGAGCGATGATCCGCAGGCACAAGCGAAGAGTTTCTGAAGGAATATACTAACACATTCGAAGTATAATACTAGATTGCGTGGAGAAGCAAGATGGAGTTACCGTCGTTTACATGTCTTGTAAACTTGATACGCAATTCGTACCCAAATCTAGATGACGACACCTGCTTTCTGACTTAGAGTCGGATTGTTGAGAACATAGGATTTTTTTCTGTAAGAAAAGAATAGATTCGTTGAAGAAAAGAAAACTGAAACGAAGTTGATGAGTATTTCAGGAAATCAGCGAAAAGGGAAATATATTAGATCCAGACGAGGACGAATATTGCCTGTTTACTTTGAATAGTTGATTTCCTTAACATTAACCGTAGTCTACGGAATACGAAGATTTATATCTCGCTGTGAATTCTACTTCGGTATTATTCCGAATTATTTACTTTCTAAGCCAGCAGTAAAATACATCTCGCCTCTACTGCGGTTTCAGAAAATAGTCCACTTATTGTGGAATGATTGTTTTTGACTTAGGGGCATACTTAGCATCATTGTACATAGAAATCCCTAGAAATTATATCCATATATCAAACAGAACCTGAAGAGTTATCACATTGTTCTTAAAGGTTCCTAACTATGACTGGAAGAATAGTTTCTACAAGATTATTGATATTCGGGCAGAAAAGCTCCCTTTCTCTTAAACATGCATATTTATCTTGAACAAAATTTCTGCATATACGCAATTTAGATGTGCTAATGCATCGAAAATCTAAATTGGTGTGTAGAAAAATTCCCAAATCAATGCAAAAGCATTGTTTAATGTTTCACTCGGCTGGCTACAAGTTAAAAAAGTCGCACGCCTTCATCAATTACCACGGTAAATAGTATTTACA
>JAAUYH010120726.1_pt1 | contig 12181 bp, 7 predicted proteins | sample 7278061 | NCBI WGS metagenome assembly JAAUYH01 (sample SAMN14350203, study PRJNA611818) | marine sediment metagenome | isolation source: surface marine sediment (0.6m) | place: French Polynesia: Moorea | collected 2018-08
AATCCCAAAATAAAATTCCTTCACTGAGCCTTACCGGACACATTGATCCTGATTCAAGAAGGTACGAACATGTGTTACACACTGGTGATGCCACATCCACACCAAATCTGTGGTTGGATGTAATTTGAATGTAATTTAGTTCGATCAATCCACACATTCTGCAATTCGTATTCACGTGTCACATAGATCACCAGAGCAATAAAGTAGCGAGAATTTTTTAAATGTGTTTGGTAGCATGGAACCCTTACGATTGCCGACCTTGCCTTCAGTTGTCTTATCTTTTAAAATCATGTCGCATTTTCGAAATACTAGAACAGCTTGTGACTAAAGACAGTAGAAGTGCAGTGGGAGGACATTTAAACCATGGGTTTTCTGAAATCACTGCAATACCATTCTTTCCAACACAAACTATTGATGGTTCATAGCGACTAAGACTTCTGGCGCCTGTGGCCTACACCTCCATTCTCCTGAATCCATGCTACTACGGTAAATAGAGTGAACATGTGAAGTACGTACGCTGTTCAGCATTTGCCATCTGGTCCCCAATTCTGTATTTTCACGCGCATCACCTTCATGTTCCATGCGAGTGCTAGAACCTGAATTGTTCAAGATACGTAGAACTGGAGAATATTGCACTTGGGAAACAATGTACCACCGGAGAACAAATGCGGATGGCGTGTTGAAATGGTAGTCGTTGAACGGGATACCAGGCTAGGTCTGCCATAACTACGTTGTGAACACTTTAGGTGGACGTCCACGCAGAACTAATGAGAACCCTTTGATAAATTCGAAATTCCGCCATATACATGGAACTGATTTCTAAATATGGATTCTGTTTATGCCGATCACTTACGTTGTGTGAGAACTGTTTCAAGTATCAATAATAATTTTCGCTTCCAGTTCAATTGAGCAGTTATTTCATACGTGTTCTGTTCGGATGCAGACGGTGAAGGTGCTGTTTGTGGGGTTTTGAACTCAGTTTTCCAACAACGCATCATCTAGTTGAAGAGTATGTAAAGCTGTCGATTCTGCCGGCCAGCATAACCAGCCGCTCCATCTCGCAAGCAGTAAGCATGAGTATCTTCACTGTCGTGGTCGCATGGGCCCTGCTCACCACTGTCGCGATGGCGCAAACCAAGGGTAGCCCGGATCTACCGAAGTCTGACAACATGTACAAGTGCGACATGGGTGATGCCGAGTGCTGGAATGCTGAGTGTCTGTATTGGACTAACAAGATTCGTAAGGATGCCGGTGTCGCACCGATCGCAATGGGATCGATGGGTATGCTAAACAATGCAGAAGACTATTCTCGCACACTCGACCGCATGAAAGGGCTGAAACATCAGGACATTGGATCGATCAAACTTCCTTGTGGGATGCGTGTGTTCGGTGAAAACATCGCGTACAACTTCGACTCGAAGAACCCGGCGTGGTACTGCATGAACCAGTGGAAGAAGAGTCCTGGCCATTACGAAAACATTGTCAGAGCACGATTCGCGAGCGTGGTGACCGGAGTGTACGTTGCAGATAATGGGCGGGTGTCGTGCACGCAGATATTTGCGCCGTCAGAACCAGAAGGCGGAGAACGCGGATGCACGGCAGCTCCCACCAACTTTCCGAGAGGCAGCGCACCGCGCAAGACACCGAAACCAGCTCCTTCTACGACTTCTACAGCGACAGCAACCCCTACGCCAACTCCATCTATGAGCACGCCGAAGAAAGAGAAACCGGTGAAGGTTGATCCTTCCCCATCTCCATCAAATACTCCATCGCCTACTCCGTCGATGAAGAAAGATGAGGGTGAGAAGGATCAACCGAAATGTCGTCGCTTCACCCTGTGGGGTAAATACAATTGTGAAATGTGCAGGGGTTCACGATACTGGACTTGCAGGGCCAAGTAAGCCTAGCAAAACGTGTAGATAAAACAAAACGCATAAGTGTTGGATCTATATTCGTGAACAATCAAATTAAAGAAATCAAAGATGATCATAATAGGCACTTGTCTTGTGGAGAAAAGTCATAGGGTAGTACTGCAGCGGATGACCTTGGATTATCAATTCAGCCAGTTCGCACTCAAAGAGCTCCGATTTGTGAGCATGCGCGTAGATTTCTCCGAAATGTTAGAAATTTGTACATATAGCTTTCCTCTACATCCGACTAATATGCAGCTCTTTCGCAACTGTGTATTCGAATATCATTGAAATACCTACCAAGCAGTGAAATAAACCCGGAACTCGTTCTACTATCTAATCGGGTTCCAGATTAGTGGCAATTGACTATATGGTTGTGAAGGTCCCCAACTAAATTGATATTGTTGATCCTTCGGGGATTTTTCACATGATTTTTTGAGTGCTGAGTGATGGATGATTTCTACAAGAGAAGGTGGATAGAACTACGCCAATTATAGTTCTGGTGTATGGAGACCTGCGGCAGTTCAATGTATCAACAAGGTTGTTTTGGCAAATCCTCGAATTACATAGAAATACCTAAGAGAAATCAAGGGGTAATAAGAAGGTGATGACCTATTTCAGATAAGTGGATGACCGAATCTGGCGTGTCCAAATCACAGCCATCGAAATGAGATCTTGGAAGGGAAGAATTACGTAGCTCAAAATTTTTCGCCACTTCCACGTAAAACTACTAGGAAAGGTCAATTTCCGCGAAACCTTATCGCGTATACAACCTGGATTCTTCGAACGTTCGCTCCATATTTGTAGTATCCATTTACGTTCTTCGTCGATTCTCTGGACAGACACCGAAGGAAGTTCAACCACTCTTGAGTCTACGTTCCCAGCTGTCATATGCAGACTGAGTGATGTTGTTATGCTTGATGGCCCGAACTCAATGTAGAAAAGTATGATGCTTCCAAGGTATGAAACAGAATACACTTCCTACTGAGTTGTTCCCTGCAAAACAGTTTATAAAGGTTGCTAGAAGATAGCTCGAGACCCATCCTCCCAAACTCGAAGTCAGAAGCACAACATCCAAACAAATGAAATCATTCACCCGCGCATCAGTATGGGCGCTGCTCATCGCAATCGCAGTGGCACAAAACAAGGGTAGCCCGGATCTACCGAAGTCTGACAATATGTACAAGTGCGACACGGGTGATGCCGAGTGCTGGAATGCTGAGTGTCTGTACTGGACTAACAAGATTCGTAAGGATGCCGGTGTCGCACCGCTCGCAATGGGATCGATGGGTATGCTTGACAATGCAGAAGGCTATTCTCGCACACTCGACCGAATGAAGGGGTTGAAGCATCAGGACATTGGATCGATCAAACTTCCTTGTGGGATGCGTGTGTTCGGTGAGAACATTGCATACAACTTCGTCTCGAAGAACCCGGCGTGGTACTGCATGAACCAGTGGAAGAAGAGCTCCGGTCATTATCAAAACATCGTCGGGGCACGATTCGCAAGTGTGGTAACAGGAGTGTACGTTGCGGGTAATGGTCGAGTGTCGTGCACGCAGATATTCGCTCCGACGAAACCAGAAGGTGGAGAACGCGGATGCACGGCGGCTCCTACTAGTTTTCCGAGAGGCGGCCCGTCGAAACCTGTGCAGGTGTCTGAAAAAAAGGAGCCTGTCAAAGAGAAGAAAGCGTCGCCTTCACCTTCACCGAGGGCCATGAAAGAAGAGGATAAGAAGCCGAATTGCAGGACTTTCACATTGTGGGGTAAGTATGTATGTGAAATGTGCCCAGGCTCCAAGTTCTGGACGTGCAAGGAGAAGTAAGCTTTTCAACAATTTGTGGATACGAGGACCAAGGCTGTAGATAATTACAATCTAAGAATAGGATTGTGGAGAGCTTTTGCAATACTATTGTTTTGATACATACGGGCATGATTATGTCTCTGATGTACAAGCTACTTTCGAACACGAAAATCATGGGAAACATAGTTAGATTCTTAAGAACTCTAATTCATTTCTTCAGTTTTACAACATGGGACGGATTATATTAGTAACACTGTTAGATTTGGCCATAAATTTCATGAATTCCTCTATCCAGTTCTATAGCGTTTAAGTTGAGGTCAGCATGGTTGGCGCTTTGTGCTCATGCTACATGGGTAATTTCGAGGAGGTGCGAGGAAGGTGAGTTCAAACCCATCGAGCAGAATCGCCGCTCTCGATCTGTGTATGAAACCGGAGGTATATAAAAATAAATTATTACGTATCACCTCATTGACAAGCTGCTGAACGGAATCGAAATGTTCGTGGCTGGAAGTCCTAAACATACCTTCTACAGAGAACCATTTCGGCAGATACTTCTAAAATCAGCTAAATTTTTGCTTCCCTACTGGATTTGCTGTTTAAGTTCTACAAGCGTCTACTCGATCCAAATTCTTACTTGTCCGGGCTTGCAGGTTCGTTGGTTCAATACAGAATTGTGCTGTGAGCAGCACGGCTTTGAAACATCAACCAAATATTTTATCAAATTCGAAAAATAGGTTCAATTTGAAAATCCATGAAGTGATTCACCTATCTCAAACTACCGTACCGCCCCCTATTCTGATTCTAGATTAGATGTAATTGTCAATGATATTATTGTCTGCAGTTCATGTAGTCTTATACTTTTGAATATTGAAGCATTGGTCAAACACTTTGAGAACGAGTGATGGACCGGGAAATCGAGAAGTTGCCTTCCCTTAATTTTCATGCTTGCATTAAGCTCGAATTCGACGATTCGACACCAATTTAACATGGACACCAATGCACTGCATTTGTGTAAAAATCACGATTCAATTGAAAGGGTTTTAGACTTCAGAATCTGAATCGGATGCCACCAATACCGATCGCATTGTCAGCATGATTCGGTGAGTGCATTCAAACAGTGCCGGGTTCGTTCCAAATCGAGTACTTCGTGGTAGATGGAAATGACGTCTATTGTTGTGTGGATAGGAAAGCTCGTTGCAGTCAATGAGCGGTGATCTCAACGTCGAATAAACCCGATCAAACAAATGGACTTCAATGCAAGTTATACTCGAATCGTATACAATCTTTGAATGGTTTCGTCTTATCATCGGTCGGCTATTCTATTCCATGGCAATACCAACGATTGATTGTTGTTTTCATCCAGCCGCATGTGCAGAAGTTATCTGCACTTCTTTATTCGGATTTTTCATGACCAGCAGTACTCATCAACAGAGCTGAGTCATGCCAAAATATACAAAATTTAGCGAGCTTACTTCTCCATGCACGTCATGAACTTGGAGCCTCGGCACTTTTCACAAACAAACTCATCCCACATGGTGAAACTTCTGCATTCTGGCTCATTCTTATCTCTATTTTTCATGTTCATCCGGGAGCGCGAAGGCCGCCTCTTCATGTCTGTGACCGGTTGCTTTTCCTTCCACATATTGTTGGATTTCGGTGCACTACCTCCGGCGAACTTGGTGGGAGCCGCCTTGCAACCACGCTCTCCGCCCTCTGGTTTCGTCGGTGCGAAAATCTGCGTGCATGACACCCGGCCCTTCCCCGAAACATACACACCTGTCACCACACTCGTGAAGCGTGCACCGACGATGTTCTTGTAATGGCCGGGGCTCTTCTTCCACTGGTTCATGCAGTACCACGCGGGGTTATTCGCGTCGAAGTTGTACGCGATGTTCTCCCCGAACACTTGCATTCCACACGGAAGCCTGATCGACCCAAGGTTCTGGTGCTCCAGCCGTTGCATGCGGTCCAGTGTACGGGAGTAGCCTTCTGCATTGTCGAGCATGCCCATCGATCCCATGGCCAGTGGTCCCAGACCAGCTTCCGCACGAATCTTGTTAGTCCAGTACAAACACTCCGCATTCCAGCACTGTGCATCGCCCTTCCTGCACTTGTACATGTTCTCGGTCCTGGGAAGATCTGGACTGCCCTTGTTCTGCGCAAAGGCGATTGCGATAAGCACGCTCCACATGGATACGACGGTGATTGATTTCATAGTTGTGGGTGTAGTGCTCCAGTCCGTGAACTTGGATTCTGCGACTCGTCCTGATTTTCAGCAAGCTTAATAAACTGTTTTCTGTGACAGTTTGGATGAAAGTGCGTCCAGTGGGATAATGCAGAATTTCCAAATATTCCTTGCATTGAGTTCGCACCCTTAGGGCAAAGCATTCCTACATCAGTTGCATGGTGAAGTCTAGAAATAAACTATTTTGGTAGGTTTTTATCGTTGCCAGTCCAAAGAGTTAATGCAGATCTAAATGAGTAGGATAAATGCTAAGCATACTCGAAAGATTACTAGCGCAGAATAATGGGATAGTTCTACCTTTTTGGCGAGCCTGGATGGAAGTTTTGAAAGCACAACCTACCCTTGTCTCCATGGTATTGCCTTTACCCTGCTCACCCGCTTGGATTTCGACACAATATCAATCTTCATTCTTCAGTCATGAAATAATTGTCAAGGTGTTCTGGCGAGTAGGAGTAAGGATAATTCTTTCTTTGTAATTTGAGTTGTTGAATCTTCACCATGATCTTCTCTTTGCATTTTCACCATTGATTCTGCCAGGCGATTGGTTGCTTGAACCAAGTAAACACCTTCGTCAAACGTACCAATCTAGTATTTCTCGAAGTTTTGATGTATAGTACCTAGATATTGAAGAGTTGAGCCCATGATAGAAGAACACTCCAGTAGCAATTGATTATTTGAAGTCAATTTGATAAATAAGTAGATGGCAGTATCAAACATCCTCGAATCTGACGTTGAATTTGGTAAGAATAGGGTGATAAGGACGAATAAGGTCTATAGGAAATAGGCATGAAAATTGTGATTCTTCTTACCTTTTTCGAAATCTTCTGAACGAGGGCACATACTAGAGCGATCCCCTCTTCCGTATTCAATTTGCAATAAAGTGCAGCCGTCGACCGGAGAATTCGATGTTTCGTGGGATTGAGCTCAATTAACAAATGGTTCGATACAATTACTTAGAAAGTGCTGAGTGACCGCAAGTGTCTGACATTGTAAAATAGGCAAATCCAGAACATGCCAAATGTGCATAATGACCATTGCTGATTTCATCAGTCCCTGTAAATAAGTTGCTCAAGAAGTCAGTATAATGTAGGCTCCGTTCTTTTCCGGTGAAATCACAGAAGAACTTAACGATAACTAAAACTTTTCACGGCCTCCAAAGTTGAAAGCATGCTGAAAATAAAATATCAATAATTAGGTCAGAATATGGTTTTGTAGGTAGTAAGAATAAGTGAACAGTGAGAGTAAGAGTAAGTGATAAAATCTATCTTAGATAGAACTTCATCAGAAATTCCCTTTTGATGAATAGTGATTTAGATCATAGCCATTCCCCTCCTGTTTAATTATAACACTAATTCGGTTCATAAATACTTGATTCTTTCTGAAAGAGTATTTTCACTACCCATGATCTCCGTTCTAACCTTCGTTTCGCGCAGACTTTCGTGTATTTCGATACTAACGCATTATATTTCAATCCTAAACATTAAGCAATAGTTATATGAAGCCAGTGTTATGATTCATGCAAAAAATTACCTAATTTTTTAAACTTTATTTAGTTCTAAGTCAATTTCAGAAAAGCAATGAGAATAAGAAGCGTTCTCCAGAATTGTCTCATTCACTCGAGGATAAATTTCATCATACATAAGGAACATTGTCGGCAGATGCCAAAGCGAAATACTTGATTAACACAGTCGATAATATACAGTACATTAATCTACTTCGTGTATATATAGTCGATCGATACTGTTTGTATCGGAAAATGTCAGGAAATGTACATTATTTTGATATGGCATAGCGTGATAAGGAGATGATCAACGAACTTTGTATTCCACGAGAATTTAATGCCGACTTGCTCCTGCTTTCCTCATTTCTCGGAACAGCCTGGAAGTGTTCTCTGTAGGAGGAGTGCAAGTTGAAGTCCGAGAAATTAGTAGATAGACTCGGCAGGATCCGTAAAACGATTAGTTGAACGATGGTTCATAGCCTATTGCGCGAGAATCGACATGAAATACTATTTCCTGAAAATTATTTTGAGCAAAATCTCAATAGTGCTGTGACAGATGTGTTGGCCGGAATTCATCCATCTCAACGCTTTTCTTTTGAAAACACAACTTGCTTTTGCGAGCCGCTCGACTATTTTCTGATTCAATTATTGTACAAGTTTTGAAGAAGAAAATTCTTTCTAGAAAACTGAGACAATGTTGTAAAAAATCATTTAACCTGATTCTGGATAGTTGCAGCTTTTAAATCGGATCAAGTAGATGCAAACGGCGAGATAATGTATCGAGAAAATGAATAATAGCATAATCTGAACTAATGCGAATATGACTTTGCCTGAAAACCGTAAAATAGTTAAATCACCAAAACTGTCGAGAGCATCACCGAACAGTCAATAACTGGAACTAAGAACGTACTAAAAACATAGAATTCTATTCACGTCATAAAGAATGTATTTTAGCTGGTAGTATCTGAGACAAAGATTCTATTAGCCTATAAAATTTTTGTTTAAGTAGGGCAAGACTGAAGCGTAAAAAAGTCTAAAATAGAAAAATTTTGTCCGCTTCAAATTTTGTTATAGTAGTCTACCTTTCACCTGTGTCTAGTAAAATCAATAAATATTTTCAAGCCCCTAGTTAGGCATACAATTACTCCAATCCATTTCGCAATTAACAGAAATGCAGCTACAAACTATCATTATACAGTAGATCCCTCTCTCTCTCGGCATCCGAATAGCCTCCCCTGATACTTTACTGAACGCCACACTAATTCCACAATTTGATGCAGTGGATAAGAAGAGAATATTAATTGAAGAGCCGCTTTGAATAAGTTGGAACAAACCATCAGTGATATGCGCTTATTGCAATGAGTCGTATACGAAAGCATGAGTAGTATCGCAGAAAAATTCCCACTCTCGAATTTTTTCTACAGATGACTGCTTGTATTGTGCTTAAAACTCGAAGTTCGTACAAGGTAAGAGGCGAAATTCCTGTGAAAATAACATACCTACTATAATGTTAGCATATCAGCTATACGTACTATAAGTTGGTAGGTTTCATTATAGAAAATATTTCTATAAACGTTTGTGAATTCAACCTTCCCTTTACTACTTATTTCATATCGACTGCCGCAGTTGTATGAAGAAATTTGTTTTGTTAAATATGAACAAGTAAACAGAAATTCTACATTAGTTGACGGGTTTCTACAAATGACTTCTTACTCGTAAAATAAATGGATAGAGGTGATGTGACTGGAAAATCAGTCGATGGATGTTGAAAAAAGGGGAAACATGTCGTTATTGACATTAAAATAAATGTTTTAGAGTCTCTCGAGATAAAGTTAATCTCTTCTGATGCTCGGTGGAAGTCAAGTCAACTTTGTTAATTTATTTTTAAAGTGCGAGAAACCGAATATACAAAAAAATGTATCAAAGCGATGCATCAATTCAGAGCCTTCAAATTTTCAAATAAAACGTGCTAAACGAGACGAGCACGATGCGCGACTTGTAATACATTTACGGCATCATTCAAATTTTGACAATCTCTCCGACCTTCAACAGCGAATCAGATTATTGACGTATTGTTGCTACTTTCTCGGAAACCAGAGGCCAGAATTGTGAAAATCAGTGTTCGAACAGCATTGAATAAGTCTCTCTAGCTGAAGATGAAAGACTTCCGTAGACAGACTTTGGTTCTAAAGCGACTGCGTTATCGAAAGCACACTGAAGCACTAAAACCAGATTTTATTCTTACTCTCATAATGTAACGAACTCTTTATTTCGCTCTATTTAACCGAGAATTATTGATTTTCAAATTATTGTGAATTCATGGGCACACTATATTTCATCATGTTTGTATTCTCAGACTCTATAAAGCTTTGATTAAATGTTTCCTGGTTTTTGTTCTCGCATTCACATCAGGTTCTTGGTGAAAGTAAATTGATTCTTCTGCCTCATTAAATTCTTGATCTGAAAATATCTGTAAACATGGCTAGTTTACGCTGGCACAATAACCTAAAAGCGATTCTGATTCGTAGCATGATGATATTTGAAAATTGACGCTCTCTAAAATGTTCATAGAACGATTTGCATATCGAATCTGTATCACAGAGAGTTAAGTTATAAAGTAGAAATTATTTCTACTTGATGCGGCGCCCATCCTCTAGCGATGATACAGATTATGGATGCCATAATGGCTACATTGGATTGTTTCTGTGTGGGTTTGGTTGTTGAAACACCAGTTTGAGACCCAACTGTAAATGTTGACGCTTTCACTGCAGTCTAGTGCGAACAAAGTGGCCGGTTTTACGCCATTACATCAAATTTGGTTGGCACAGAACATATTCTAGAAGCATCTCATTGCGATGAACCTATCTTTAAGTTTTCAATTGATCTACAGAGTTAACGAAAGAAAAGGTCAAATCAAAACCAGAAAGTGTATTAGCCTGTCCGGAAAGTTGATTTCGATTTGGACCAACCATGAGTTGTATTCACTCGCCGACAGAACTACAGCACATGATCCATTATTGCAATTATTGTTCGAATACCTATGAAGGGTCACATTTCGGTTAGCCTTTCTGACAAATTCGAAAAGTGAAGTGCATGTAATGGATGCTAGCACGAAATCCATTGGTTCTCGTGTTTTCGCCATAAATCCAGGCTCAAGTTCAGATTAATGTATGACGATGCCATATAGAGTAGATTGTGTCGCATCTACGATCGCAATGTAGAAAACTCTTTGGAATATGAAGGTCACGCCACACCGGTGCACGGCTACGTGCCAGTACTGAGCAGCGATCCTCCATTGTATTCTGAGACATCCGACATGAGCAGCCAGAGAATGCATTTTAGGGAGTATTCTATGGCAAGTTGTCCACCACCACTTCGGATGCTCTTGGCTGAAACGGTATGCGCAACGTATCTTAATGGGATATTTTTTGTTTCCGACGATATTGCCTTAGCCCAGTTGTCAGACATAACAGTATTCCATTTCCAGAACTTCAATCTTTGGAATGGAGATCGAAAGGACCATGTGGCCAATTTTATAGTCAACTATTCACAACCTACACTCAGTCCTCAACGATGCCACCAGAACTGCGAGTTGTCATATTGTCACAGGACAAGATTGTAACTGTTCAACTACTATTGCAATATTCCCTGTTTACCTTCTATCACGCTTACTATCTCCACTAGACGTAATGTCTGAACAGCTTTGACGTCCACGTCTACTTGAGTTTACTTAACTACTTAAGGATCAAAGCGCGGTACCTTGGATACTAGCACCAAATCTATTGGCTCTCGTGGTCTCTTTTGCGAACAAATGTAAAAATTCAGATCAATGTATGAGGGTGCCACGTGGTGTGGGATGGATCGCTTCTTTGATTCCAATACTACAAAACTGTCTCCAATATGAGGGCTGTACCAATTCTCTGCTAGTTCGCAGAGTAATATTAAACGAGCACACCCGCAACCCATTCCAAGGCACCGAAAATCCACAGTCGAACTCTATCCACCTTCTCCGAAACCGAAACCGATTACGAAAATGGCATACCTCGAGAAGTGCGACATGGTGTGGGGCGAGGATGGGAACCCGATGCTGCTACGCGGGGACTTCGACCGCCGACTAGAGGAAGAAGGGCTTACCACGAATCGATCTCGAACCGCTACGCCATTTCCGCGGTCGAATTCGTCATTGTCATGGACACGAAAATCGTCGCTGCCGTCTCTGGCGGAATCATCAGACTCGATGGACTCCGTTAACGAGACGAAGGACGAGCGAGAATACCGAGAGGAGGTCGAGGTTGGCGACGTTGACAGACGGCCGACATTGGTGAGCAGAGCGGGTGCGCGCATCAAACGAATGGTACGCAACACACGCGAGGTCGGTCTGAAGATAGTAGGACTGCCCGCATTCGTGCTCCTGGACATTGTGAGCTGAGTAGAGAGAGAAAGAGAATAGAATAGATTGCCTGGATTAGTATTTTCGGAATAACCTTGTGTGGCAATTGTAAATTAAAATTATTTTTTTGTTCTCATTGTGAGCGTCAATATGGAGGTAGCTGTATTTGACTACGTAGTAAAAGTGGAATATCGATACTCTGATTGAAGGCTGTGTGAGAAAGATCTGTGAACATGCCTATTAATTCAGGTACCAACTATCACTTGACTCAATGCTTTTCGTGTCCCATCTCGAATGCTTTCAACCAGCCTGCATAGAAAATCAGCGGAT
>JAAUYH010121321.1_pt1 | contig 12181 bp, 13 predicted proteins | sample 7278061 | NCBI WGS metagenome assembly JAAUYH01 (sample SAMN14350203, study PRJNA611818) | marine sediment metagenome | isolation source: surface marine sediment (0.6m) | place: French Polynesia: Moorea | collected 2018-08
ACCCTAAAGAAATTACCTTGAACAAATATAAGGAAGTTCTCGATAAATTGAGAGGTTTAAATATTGTTACTGGTGGACATGGAGTTGCTCGTTTTGATGCAGAAATAGTTATCAAAATGTCCATTGAATTTCTCAATCATCACCCAATTTTAGGAAATCAAGAACAACAGACTAAAAAAAAGCGATCGCGATTATCTGAAAGGAGAAATATCAGAAAAGACATTAGCGGTTTCTTTGGTACACATTTTAGTTCTAAAGGACAGGTTTATGGAGTCAAAGATATCTTTAGTTTAAATCTACCCAATTGGATCAAACCAATAAACTATGAGGATTTGACTAATTACATCAAGGTTTTGCAAGAGCATATAAATATCATTCAGTCATTATCTGCGGATAGAAGAGATACAGAAATACTCAATGCCTACCGTGACTTTATTTCAGGTAATAAGTTAGAACAGTTTTTCCCATTTCAAATCTTGTATGGCGATTATATTGTCAAAAAATTAGCTAATGCAGAGGTACGAGATCCCAAATTATTTTCTATTGGAGGATTAAATTTAATGGTTAGAAGTTTCCAGAAAAAAGATGAAATTGAACTTACAAAAATTACCGAAAATCCAGGGTTTAAAAATATTGCTCAAGCAATCAATAGTGCCACAGTTTATGCAGGTAAAAATGATAAAGGATGGGAAAGGATTTATGGTTTAGCACAACGCCTTGGCAGTCAAACAGCTTCTAAACAAGATTTTATTATCGAGTTGATGTCATTTATAGCAAGTTATGAAAATGAAAATCTTCGCATTGATGAAGAATTGCAAAGAAAAAATAAAACAAGACGTATCTGGACAACGAAAGAAGATTTAGATAGTGTGATCCATTTGATTGAAAAATATGGCTCAAATTTAGTCGGAAACCTTTTAATTGCCTATGGTTATGCCAAAGGTTGGGGTTCAGAAGTCAAAAAGCAAAAAGAAGAGAAAGAAGCAAGCAAAAAAGCAGAAGCCACAGCATCAAAATAAGGAGGTAATCAAGCAATGACAAAAAATAATCATTTTCCCGTTTATTCTATATCTATTAGTGGTATTCTTTCATGGCAACTTCACGCTCTCAATAATGAGGGCAATGAAGGTAATCAAACTTTAACACGTCGTTATTATATCGTTGAGAAAAATGACCCCGAACCCAAATATGTAAATGGTGTTTCTGGGGACATGCTTAAACATATTCAAGCCGAACATCTACATCGTATTGCCATAGATGAAAAACTCAATCTTTCTGAAGGTGGCAAAGAATTTAACCCCGATCGCATTGGTTATGATATTGAAAAAGCGACTAAAGATAAGCCTTACTTTTCCGAGAAAGAAGATTCTTTAGAAACCCAAACAGCAAAAGTTTTACATGACTGTACCATCAGCGATCTTGAAGGATTTATGGTTACGGTAAAAGGTGGACAAACTTTAAAACGCGAGTCAGTAATTGAATTTGGTGCAGTAGTCGGAATTCCCACCTTGGTCAAAACTCAAAGCTATTTTCATGCTAAATATGGCAAAGATAATCCTACCCCCTACAACACTCAAGTTAGTTCGGGTTTATATGCCACCGTCTTAAATCTCGAAGCCTTCCGCATTGGCTACAATCCCCACAGCTTTGACTACGCCATAGACAAAGACGAACGCAAAAAACGTCTTGATGCCCTACTCAAAAGTGTTTTGTATACTTATATGCAACCCAACGGGGCAAAACGCAATACAAACTTACCTCACCCAGATTATTTTGAAGGCGTAATTACCGTTAGTACTCGTCGTTGTCCTGCACCGATGATTAGTCCTTTGGCAATTGGAGAAAAAAGTTATATCGACCAAATCAATAGTCTAAAAGATACTTTAAACCAGCTTAACGGCGCAAATACGATTCACTGCTTTGAATTCGATACAATGGCGCAATTTGCCGAAAGAATTCAAGAAATTATTGAAAGAGCACAACCTTGGGAGAGTGACAATGCCGAAGCAATTGAATAACACCGATCCTCAAACACAACAACTCGATCTGTTTAAGGATGTTAAACCTCAACCTAAATCATTAGAGAAAAAAAATAGGGCGAAAACTAACCTTGAAAAATGGCTAACAGTACATTACCAACCTGTAAGCTTATTTACTCTCAAGCGTTCCGACGCTACTAGTATGGCAGCCAAGTCCAATCTTGTTCCTACTCCCTATTCTATTCAGATGGCTTTACTAAAAGTACTGATTGAAAGTCAGGGTGACAAACACAGAGAGGATTTTGCAGAATGGATCGAGGATGAATTTAAGTGGATTCGAGACTTACAAATATATATCCAACCCCCGAAACAATTGATAGTTAACCGTAATGGTTATAAGCTGCGTTACTGGAATCAACAAGCAGATAAAGACTATCGCAAAGCCAACAACAAACAACAACCGCCAATAATGCCGATGCAAGGAGGTTTTGTATTTCGGGAATGGATATATATGGATGGAAATCTAAGTATCTGTTGCGGAGAAACTGACAGACTTCATGAATTGAATAAGCTGTTCTCTCTTGTCAATTACTTTGGGAAAAAAGGTTGTTTCTTTCAATATTTACCATATGAAAGCGATCGCGATTTTGAAGAGAACGGGTGCAGTACAGAACCTCAGTTTCAAACTAATCCTGAAGATTTAATCAGCAAAGAGTCCAACAATCGAAGCTTTATCGTTCAACCGATGGATGAATTAGGCAAAAAGTCTACTTTCAACCGTATCAATCCCTTTTCCACTGAAAAAGCATCTCTAAAACGCGATCGCATTATTAAACCTGGATTTCTCCCCCTCCAATTATTAGCTACCAGCGCACGCTATGACTTATACCAAAGAAAAGATCCTGACGACTCAGAATAATCCCGCAGGAATCCAAGTTGTCTTAAAACCTGCTATGAATTCCCATTCATCTATTCATTTAAGTGATTGGTTATCAAAATTCGATTTATCCCCAATCTGGATTCCTCTAACTCCCAAACAAGGAGTTTCTAAAGCTATACCAGTATTATTAGAAACTCAAAAATATCCTTTATTACTGCAATCTATATGTCAACAGCTCGGCAACCAAACAATTATTGAACAAGGGGGCAAACATTATGAGATTAGCGGTATAGAAGTCGATTCTGATGACTTGTACGATATCCGTCTATCTCTACAAGCAGAATCAGCTTTCCCAAAATCAATTAATCGGGCTATTCATGCCTTATTTTTTCAATGGATAGCTAATGCTGATTCTCAACTAGCGGAAACTCTCCATAGTTCCGATAATTTACCTCTAACAATATCTAGTAGATTTTTTAGATCTAATCACTTAGAAATAAGAATTACTCTCTTAACTCGTCTGTTACTTTATTCTTTACTGTGGGGTTTAAGCCAAGACTTGGGTCAGAAAATTGAAATTAATAAAATCCCCTGTTTATTAAACAAAAAGATAGATTTATTTGACACATTAAATTACAAAGAATTATTCAATTTAACTCCAGAATCAACGATTAACTTTCGTTTTCATTCTCCTACTAGTTTTAAACAAAATAATTGTATTCAACCATTCCCCTTACCAGAATTAGTTTTTAGCAATTTACTAAGACGTTGGAATACTTTTGCGCCAGCAGAATATCAATTTCCGCAAATTAACTGGCAAGGAATGACCGCAGCTTACGATCTTAAAACTAGGATCATCAAAAAAGAAGTGGCAGAAATAGGTTCTGTAGGTTGGGTCAAATATGAATTTAAAGATGCCGAACAAGCCAGAATCGCCACTACCTTAGCTCATTTTGCTAACTATTCGGGTATTGGGAGAAAGACAGCTTTAGGAATGGGAAGAGTGCATTTTTTTGAATTTTGATTTTTATCTTCTCAATCCAAAGATTAAAATCGCGATCGTGTAATTCTTTGAGATTAGTATTCACAAAACCAGAATTAATTTACTTCAACATAGCGATTCTTTCTAACAGTATCAGTACTGAAACAATCGACAAATTCAATTTCTCCAGCCAAATCAAATAAATCTTTTTTGGTATTCCTTTTTACTAATTCTGCCAAAGCAAAATTAACCAATTCATTTTTTGTTTTCAATCCTGTGATAGCAAAAGCTTGTTCTATCAGTTGATCATCCAAGTCAATGTTAGTTCTCACAATAAAAATTATGTACATTACACACAAAATTATACACAAAGCATATAAAAAATTCTGGTAAAACTATGAATGAAAATTATTTACCCTTGGCATATCTCAATGCTTGGGAATATTGTCCCCGCCGTTTTTACCTCGAATACGAACTCGGAGAAATGGCAGATAACGAATACATATTACAAGGTCGCTATCTTCATCGTAATGTGGACATTGAAGGCACTTATCAGGACGAAGCAATATTAACTCATCGCCATCAATGGGTCTGGAGCGATCGCCTGAAAGTAAATGGTGTTATCGATGCTGTAGAAGAAAAAGATGGTAAGTTAATCCCCCTCGAATATAAAAAAGGTCGTCAGGGAAGGCATCTCAACGATCATTTTCAACTTTGTGCTGCTGCTTTATGTCTAGAAATGCTTTGTGGTTATGGAAAATGGACTCAATATAGTGTTTTTGAATGTTTTCTGACTAAGATGCAGTTTGTTAAACTACAACAACAAATTGAGGATTTAATTAAACCTAAAACTGATTCGGTAAGAATTTATGTCTTGGATACCAATGCTATAAAAAAAGCGATCGCCTATGGGTCGCAATTACCACAACAGGAAAATACTATTATCTTATAAATTTTTAATTAACAGTTAGTAGCATTTTTTGACAAACCTAAGCGCGGGCGTAATCCCTAGGAGGTTCGACAAAATGCTAGAAAGTAGATAATTCAATACTTTCAGCAATTCCATTTTTGTATTATGCGTATTTCTTTTCATGATTTTCAGTCAAAAATTGGAGGTTCGACAATTTTGTTTGTTAAGCTCTATATTTGTATAGGTTACAGAGGATTGTGTTGAAAACCTTATAATCCCAATCACGGGACTGAAACTTGACGTTAAAGGAAAATTAGGTCAGTTGGCTCGGGGTTGAAAACCTTATAATCCCAATCACGGGACTGAAACATTCTTGTCGCAAGCGATCGCGCTCTGGGGTAGTTGTTGAAAACCTTATAATCCCAATCACGGGACTGAAACGACCAGGTCTCCTGCTTCTGCGATCGCTCTTTCGGGTTGAAAACCTTATAATCCCAATCACGGGACTGAAACAATAAAGCTAATCAAGACAATGTCGATCTTTTTGTTAGGTTGAAAACCTTATAATCCCAATCACGGGACTGAAACATAATCAATGGGTTTAGAGCTAGAAATTGATTTTTCTGAATCGAAAACAAGGTCTATCTCTCTAACTATCAACTTGGGGTAGTGGTAATAATTGTCACGGGATTTAAAGGCGAAAATCGAGTTAGTTGACCAACAGAAGTTGATCGCGATATTTGTAACTGCAATAAACTATATTGCCAATTATTCTGCTTGATCCAATCTAATGCTTCATGGCAATTTTCAATGGTTGCTAAAGCAATAACAATAATTCCTTGAGGTAAAAGTTTTTTCTGACAAGTCTTAATAATAGAAGTTAAATTTCCACCGCTTCCGCCAATAAAAATTCGATTAGGAGATGGTAATGTATTTAAATTTGCTGGTGCTTTACCACTAATAACAGAAATATTTTTAACTTGAAAATTTTGACAATTCTTCTTGATTAAAGATACTCCGATCGCGGTCTTTTCCACGGCAAAAATTTGAGAACTGGGACATAAACTAGCAATTTCAATTGATACTGAGCCTGTGCCTGCTCCAATATCCCAAACTATTTGATTCGATTGTAATGCTAACTGCCCTAAAATAATAGCACGAACTTCTTTTTTTGTAATTAAACTAGGGCGATCACGAAAACTACAAAATGCCGCATCAGGAATTCCTAATAAGGGTAATTTTTTATAATATTCAGGATCTTTACTAAAAGATGCTCGGATTAAAATTACAACATTCAAAGCAGCAAAATCATCTTGCTCAAATTTTGCTAATTCTGCAACTTCTGTTACGGTAAAAAAAGTTATTTTTTCTGTTGTACCACCTAGATTTTCACAAATAAAAAAACTATAGTTAACGGGGATATCTAAGGATAAATAAAGTTTCGCGATTACTGCTGGATGATAATTACTATCGGTTAAAATCGCAATTTTTTCGGTTCCCTGTTTTAAAGCTTTACTTAATTCATCGCCATTGCGTCCGTGAACACTAATTATTTTGGCATCTTGCCAAGGTACTTTAATTTTATTAAAAGCTAATTGAATAGAACTAACATGAGGATGAAAGTTTAGCTTTTCTTGAGGTAATTTTTCCAGTAATAAACGCCCCAAACCAAAAAAAAGCGGATCGCCACTGGTTAAGATTACAATCCTTTCTTCCGTATTAATTAATTGAGCAATTTCGTCGAGAGTCTCCTGCAAATTATTTAATATTATTTTTTGAGCAGAATGGGATTCAAAATAAGTAAGATGGCGACCACTTCCTATTAAAATAGTCGCCTGATTGATAATTTCCTGTACTTTTCTCGTTAATTCGACCGCACCATCTAAACCAATCCCAATTACTTCTATTTGCTTCATTTTTGAATTAGGTTTTAGGTTTTAGGTGTTAGGTTTTAGGTTCAATTGGATGTCTCCATCCGATATATATCGTTTCTCAGAGTTATGCGCTACACCTTATTGTTCAGCGATCCTTCCTGCTCCCTAAAGCAAAGCATCATGTATCTCACTAGTATGAGAATTACGACAAAGCTTTTCAATCCCCTATTACCTATTACCTATTAAACTTATTTATTAACAATCAGCTTATTGTAAGCAAAATAAAATAAAACACCTAAAATCGCAACTGTAAGGAGAGTACTAATTAGATGCAAAACCATATTGAGAACGGAAAATACTAGCCAAACCGCACTAACCCCTACAATAACCTTACCAGGTGTGGATAGAGCCTTAAACCAATCGCGAGTCATTTCCATCCAAGCAGAGACACGTTTCGCAAAATAGGTTTCCGAGTCCATTTCCACATAAGGATAGACATCTTGGGTAGATTGATCGTTAGATTGATTAGATGAACTTGCTTTGCGTATTTCTTCTTCTAACTCTTCTAGTCTAGTTTTCCAGTCGCCATTAGCGTTATTATTGTTGGTCATGAGAATAATTCTGCGCTCTTATATCTTCTATGTTACAGATTTTCGAGGCATTGTAAATCAATGCTATAAATAACTACGTATTTAATTAATATTGATGACATTAAGCATTAGAGAATACAATTTTCATTGGGGTCAGAGAACCTATTTAATGGGAATTCTTAACATTACGCCAGACAGTTTTAGCGATGGGGGAAAATTTAATGACATTCATTCTGCCATCTCCCAAGTTAAGTATATGATTGATAATGGAGCAGATATTATCGATATTGGCGGTCAATCTACTCGTCCAGGTGCGGAACAAATATCATTTTCAGAAGAGTTTAACCGAGTCATTCCCATAATTAAAGCAATCCGCCAGCAATTTTCGATTCCTATCTCTATCGATACTACTAGAGCCAAAATAGCACAAGAAGCTATCACAGCAGGAGCAGATATTATTAATGATATTTCTGGAGGAACTTTTGATGAAGAAATATTAACCATAGCTGGTCGTTTAGATGTTGCCATTATACTGATGCATATGCGAGGTAATCCTCAGACAATGCAGAAAATGACGAATTATCAAAATTTAATCACAGAGATTACTGATTTTCTGAGCCGTCAAAGACAAAAAGCGATCGCTTGTGGTGTTGATTCGTCTAAAATTATTATCGATCCGGGGATTGGTTTTGCCAAAACTCCTGGGCAAAATATTGAATTATTACGCAGACTATCGGAGTTTAAAGCTTTAAAGGTGCCAATTCTGATCGGAACATCTCGTAAAAGCTTCATCGGGGAAATTATCAACCAAAAAGATCCTCTAAAGAGGGTTTTAGGCACTGCTGCAACTTGCTGTAGCGCGATTATGTCTGGTGCAGATATTTTAAGAATTCACGATGTAGCAGAAATATACGATGTCTCCCGCGTAGCTGATGCAATTTATAGATAAGTGAAAATTGAAAATTATTAAACCGCTGGATAACAGTGAATTCACTACCCAAAACCAAAGCAATTAAGTAGTGATTATGCTTTAAAAAAAATGAATTATAAATTGCATGATATTGAATTATTTGGCGATCGCAGATAACTTCATACTAAAATTATTTATGTCGGAAAGGAGAGGATGAGAAAATGGCAATTCAATTAAAACCAGAACAGGAAAAGTTTATTGAGGAGCAAGTAGCTAGTGGCAAGTATAATTCTCCTCAAGAAGTAGTTGATACAATGTTTCAAGTTTTTGGGAACCTACAATCTTAATATGACGAATGGGTTAAAGAAACTCGTGACAAAGTTGATGTCGCTATTGAAGAAATTGAAAGGGGAGAAGGTCTTGATGGTGAAACCGTTATTACGGAGATATTAGAAAAATTTAAAAAAGCTCGTGAGGCTTAATAATGAGTGATTTTATTATTGCTCCATCTGCTAGTAGAGATTTGAATCAAATTGCCAAATATTTTTTATCTCGTAATCTTGACGCAGGAGAAAAGCTATTTAAAGAGTCCAGTAGGTTGGGTTGCACGGAGTAAAACCCAACAAAAGAGACAAATAAAAGTTTATATTGATTGAATTCTGGAACGCGAGTTTTGAATATTTATAGCGATTAACTCGATGATGTTGGTTTGTTAGTGTGTTTTAAAATTTTATGATGTTGGGTTTTATGACTCTAATACGGATCTGTGATCGTGCTATTCAACCATTGATGGAGATCGTCAAGAGTTTCAAAATCCAGCAAATCTTCTGTCAGGAAATCTAATTGATAAGGTTCTAAAGATTTAATCTGTGTCGCGATTTCCTCTGGAAGATTGCCGAGTTTGCGGTTGAGTTGACGTAATGTAATCCTCAGCTTTTCTTCAATCCTTCCTTCAAGCCTTCCTTCTTCTTTCCAGCTAGTAGTAATCTGCATAATCCGTTCCTGTTCTTCTAATTTCATTCTACTTAACTCAGATTGAAAAATGGCTTCCTCAGCAGAATTAAGACGAAGATAAGTATCGACAAAGCCTGAAATTAATTGCATTTTGGCAGGATCGAGTTTGAGAGTAACCATTAATCGAAGACATTGAGCTTTGACTTTAGGGCGATCGCCTAGAGCAATTTTCATTTTAGCCATCAGCGCGGCAGCAATCGGGTTTTTCTGCTTGAGAAAGTCATGCCAGTCAAGACGATTAAGCTGAACGATTGGGTAATTAAAATTCAAAACTTGTTGGTCGGGAAAATCAATCGCAAAATCATTTCTATCTAGTCTTTTCGGAGAATCATAAGAGAAAATAACAATGGGATAGATAGGGCGATCGTATTTGAGAAAAAGACTACAAAAATAACGAAACATTCGGTGGTTAAATTCTGAAGCGTTGGAAGCCTGATTTTCCAAGTGAACTAAAAATGAATAATCTTGTTCTTGAAATTTAGCCAAAGCCACCAGATCGAGAATATTCTTTTCGCCTCGAACAACATCAGTAAAAACTTCTTTGTCAACAAATTGAATTGAATCAGTATCCAGATATCCAAGAACAGAAGGGAAGAATAGATCGAGGAATTCAAAAAAAAAAGTAGTTAAAAGCTCCTTAAATAATTGATCGTGGTCTATTTTAGCCATGAAAACAGTCTATCTGATCGCGTCATTGCAGGAAAGTTTTAGAGAAGATTTTTAGCAATAAATAGGAGATTATATTGATTGAATTCTGGAACGCGAGTTTTTAATATTTTGTAGTGATTAACTCGATGATGTGGGTTTGTTAGTTTGTTTTAAAGTTTTATAATGTTAGGTTTCGTGCCTCTCCCCAACCTACAGATCAGCGATCATGCTTAATTTTTGAAAAAGCAGCCAGTCATGTTCAACCTAGCTCATCATTATTAGCTGAATCTATATTTACTTCAGATTTAGCAAGGATGGATTCGAACGTTGTTATCGATAGTTCCATCAGGCAAAACAATGTGGTTGATATAGGCATCCCATATGGGCAAAGTCCAGTCATCCCAGAACAATTCTCCGAATCTAGTGGCTCCTTTGAAATTAGTAGAGATCAAGATAGCATGACTAAGATTGACACCAGCCAATTCAGCATTCAGCAAATTGGTATCAAGCAAAGTAGCCCCTTCCAAGTTGGCGTTGGTGAGATTGACATTACAAGTAGAGATCATTTCCAAGCAGGCACCTCGCAAGTTGGCTTGACTCAAATTAGCCCTTTTCAGATCAACTCCAATGAGGTCGGCTCCAATGAGGTCGGCTCCAACCAAGTTGGCATCATCGAAACAAGCTTCATTCAAAATCGCTTCTCTCAAACTAGCTCTAGCCAAATTAGCTCCTCTAAAGTTGGCTTTAACCAAATTAGCTCTAACCAAGCTGACTCCTTCAAGATCGATCCCAGTAAAATCTCGTTCTCCAGCAGCATATCTTCTGAGCAATTCTTCAGCAGTCATAATTCATCACCTCAAATAATTAATGATCGCAATAATAGCGCAACTAATATCTGGTCAAACTTACTCTAATCTGAAACCTCATTAGACATCGATTTTCATATAACCGACTTACCCAAAGGACAACTAGCCGAAGCAACCATTACAGGCTTTGGCTTCTCTGGAAAACCCAATGCAGGAACAATTCTTATTGACTATGATGCCAATGGCTTGTCCTCGAATGGGGATGTAGATCGCACTCCCTTAGATAACAGTGAATTCATTGTCCAAAATTCAAACACTCCAGTAGGTTTGGTTGCACGGAGTAAAACCCAACAAAAGCAATGAATCAGATAAATTATTGATTGAATTCTTGGACGCGAGTTATTAGTATTTGTAGTGATTAACTCGATGATGTTGGTGTATTAGTTTTTTTTAAAGTTTTATGATGTTGGGTTTCGTGCCTCTTCCCAACCTACAGATCTGCTCAAATCTACCTCAAGAGATTCGGGATGCTATTAAAATTCCAAATGATAGAAGATTTAATGCTTCTGCTCTACTCTTAGCTGATAGTGAAGCTCAAGTTCGAACAAATTCTTTTGTTTTACCCACCGAGTATTCGACCATCTGGCAAGATAAGTCGCCCACCCCCTGGCGGGATATATTCTGGCAAGATCAAGTCGGAACCCTTGAGACTGGCACCAGTCAGATCAAGATCGCCGAATCCATAGTCTCCTCCGAAATTAGTACCATCCAAAATAGCATCTCTCATAGTAGTACATCCTACAGAAACCATGATGAAGGTAACACCTCTACGAGAAGCTCTATCGAAACAGGAATCTTCAATAACGCCTTCTTCTCCTCCGATTTTAGCTCCGTCCAAAATAGCTTCAGTCAGGTTGGATTTGATAATTCCACTGTCGGTGAGATTAGCTCCTCTGAGATTAGCACTACTAAGATCGACTTCAACGAATTTTACACCGCACAATCTAGCACCACTGAGGTCGGCTCCACTGAGGTCGGCTCCACTCAAATTAATATTTCTCAAGTTAGTATTATCCAAGAAAATGCCTCTGAGTCTGGTTTTGGAGAAATCTCTTTCCCCGGAAGCATATCTTCTGAGCAATTCTTCTTTATCCATAATTCAACCCCTCAAATAATAAATCGACTAAATAATAGCGCAACCAATATCTGGCCAGATTTACTTCAATCCGAAACATAACTAGACATCAACTTCCAAATAACAGACTTACCATCAGGACAACTAGCCGAAGCAACCATTACAGGCTTTGACTCCTCTGGAAAACCCAATGCAGGAACAATTCTCATAGACCATGATGCCAACAGTGTCGGCTGGTTCTAAAATATGCCAAAAATAAGCTAATTTATTTCTATTTCCTTATTAACCCAATTCCCTATCACTCTATCTTCTGAAATCATTAATTTATCAGACTTTGCAACAGCCCTACTCTCACGATGGGAGTTCCCCTCATGAGCAACTATTGTAAGAAGTGCTGAATCCAAAGAAGGTCTGCCCACAGGATCGTTTACACTCCAATGCGATGGGTGCTAG
>JAAUYH010167757.1_pt1 | contig 12181 bp, 5 predicted proteins | sample 7278061 | NCBI WGS metagenome assembly JAAUYH01 (sample SAMN14350203, study PRJNA611818) | marine sediment metagenome | isolation source: surface marine sediment (0.6m) | place: French Polynesia: Moorea | collected 2018-08
GGCTGCTCATTCCACGCCAAATTTGGTTGGTCCAAATTCCTACGGTGCGTGTATGCGTCACTGTGAAATGATCGATTGGTAAAGAAATTTTCAAAATCCAAACAGACCTCAAGTGTCATTCACCGCTGTAATACACATAATTTCCTATTTATCTGCAATTTAGAAACTTAGTATTGTAGTTCCCGTGTCTCTAAAGACTCGCACACACAACGCAATAAAAAAAGGATTTGTATTTGGTGGTCCATATGTTGTCCTGTCACATTAAGGTGCCAGAAATGGCACAATACTGTACACGTTGCACCGCATGCAAGAACAAATCCAAATCCGCGCGGACTAGTGTGGATAGAACGATTTGACCTAAATAATTGATTGTGCTTTGTTGCTTGTCACAATACCTACTTGCAGACTTCGACACGTGTGTTTTTAGTCAATTTTCTGTCATCTCGATTCTATAATTCGGTCATTATTGTCCAATAGTTCAGTCAGTTTATTCCGTAGGTAGGTGAAATGAATTTCTCGTCCTAGCGGCTATGTGAACTAACAAAATTTTCTGTCTTGGCAAACTGCCAAATAACCATAACAGGAATAAATTCAAAAAAATGTGAAAGTTTTTGAATATGAATCCGATTGATGGGGTAAACAGTGTAGTGACGTGAAGAACCCTCCAAACAACTCGTTTATGCTTGAAATCGAAAGATATTGTGGCTGATTACACAATACATTTCGCACACAAAAATACCGTAATGTTCAGTTTCGGACGACTACCCTTATCGGATATTGCTATTGACAATCGGCACCTGTGTAAGCATATTTGAACACAACGCGGGCAATCACTTCTAATATTCTATCATGACACTATTCAGCGCATCAAATAGCCAGGGTATAATCAATGCTCAACTACGTCATCGATTGACTGCACCTACATGACTGCATTATATTTTACGTTTTGCACAAAAGCTGCAGAAAAAGTGTGGAGGAATGTTGCGACCGTCAAGTGAAATAAAAGAAAATTGAATCACGATTTCAGCTATCGGGAAAGTTTCAGTCAAAAGGGTGCTTGCGATTCGCTTTAAACCTGGTCACTATGTAAGAACGATTGGAAAGCAATTAGGATGAACATGAGAAAAGGAGTGCTAGATAGCAGAAATTGGATTTTATGTTTCTCCTGATTTCGGGAACCAGCAATCTAGAAGTTGGTTAAGCCAAGAGCTTATTGGTTTGAACGAGATTTCCTGAGAAATACTTGGCGAATATTTGCAAAGAATAATAGAATTCGTAGGATATAGCTGTGATCTAGAGAGAGCGCCGAAGGTCAATGAATCTTCTGTAAGTAGAGGGCGATGTATTGCATACTACGGGAGACTGAAATAGTAGATAGGTAGTGCTCATACTTTCCTCCAAACTACAATTATGGTAGAGTAAGGGCAAGCCACAAAAGACAATGGATTAATAAATTTGAAATGCTCCAGAGCGTTCTATTTATCCCATAAATTGGTTCGACACACTTGCAGTAACTACTCTTACAGGAATTAATTCTAATCGGGTAATGTAAGTTCACATGATTGTATTCCCTGTTGAAATGCTTCGCTAGCCAGAGGCACTCTAGATGTTAACTATTTTCCGATTGATTTAGTCAGAACTTCACTCATTTATCAGTCCTCTGAGCAACATGCCCAAAGCTATATACAGGAAATATTGTGATCATGTAGTAGTACAGACAAAATTAGCTGCTATTCGCCCTCTTCTTCAACGCACGTATTTATCATTTCGCAGCTCGATTATCTTATTTTCTTCCATTCTATCATTCTCTCATCTTACTACGTCCTACATTTCTTCTTCATTAGTTAATCTGCAGTGCACATCCAGTAGAGTAATAATGTGTCGCTAGACTACAGTACTCTGAACAGGTTGGAAGCAACGAATGAAGCAACTTTCTGATACTGACACTCGTTCAGTCTATTTCAAATATCTACTGCGTGCGTGCTTTGCACGGCGGTACCTGTGCTTGGCATCGATATATGGGACTCGCCGAATTTTTGCATAGCCGATGCTAAGGTACATTCATTCAATGGATTCAAATTCACATTCCATACACTATCAACATCTTGCTACTAGTCCATTACTGATGGTAGTATTGGAGGAGATTTCTTACTGGGTCCGCAGTCCATAGCTGAAGCACGCAATGCCCGAGTTGGTGTAACAGAGAAATCGACGGAGGCGCTGGAGACAAAGACTGTGAAGGAGAGAGTCGTGAAGAATTGGTGACACGAGCAGGGCATGGTTGGTTAGTGGACTGCGAAGGATGGAATGCGATAGTCATCAAAAACTTACGTTCAGCCGCCGCGTCTGTAGACACACGAATTCACGGCGTTCCGATGAAAGCGATGTATGGTAAAAACGGCGGATTCGAAGAGGTTGCTCGAAGAAGGAGGAGTTTGATTGACCAAGGATTGAATGTCGAGATTAGGCTCGAATTAATTGTCTGTTTATTTGAATTATTTAGATTATTTCAGTAGTTGAAGCCAAAATTACTCCACTCCGTTTGAATTTTAGATTTATACGAGTTCGTTACAGTCTTAGGCTGGTTCTTTTCCGTGGGTTTCGATCCTGCAATCTCTTCCGTAAAACTCGTGGGAAATGAACATACTTCTCACAGCAATAGCAGAAACCCTTCTCTTGACCCTCCTGTTGCCGTTATGGTTTAATCCCTCATCTTTTCTTTGGTGCATCCATAACTTGATTCGCTTTAGTTGTGATTTTCGAGTTGCGGTAGAGACCTTAAAAATTTTTTGGATTCTCCACTCGGTCTAGTTCCACTCGAATCAAATAATCTAAAGTTTCAAAAGTCATATCATGTTGAGATATTGCAATAGTGCACCAGGAAGATGGAGATTATAGTATAGTTGGATCAGCACTAACTTCAAAGTTTTCAACGAAAATATTCTGAATGGCGAGCTGCCAATCAAAGAATTGAACCTACTCAAATGCCTTTTCCAATTCGTCTCTTCGACGTGCAGCAAGGAGTCTAGTTGGCAACGAACATTCTGAATTGCTTGTTCGTCCCTTTTTATTTATGTTTATTCCAGAGCATTCTACATGTCATTCGCAAACCTGTCAACACCATCTGTACAATCTTTAGGTTAAACAAATAGTGTTTTTGAACGAGCAAAAATAATTGAGCTTTTCGCATTAAAATTATCTTTTCACATGACGTTCGAGCGGCAAAAGTGTTTTATTAGGCTTAAGTTGAAGGTTTAGCAATGCATGATTGCGATAGCGTAGCGCACATGACAAGTTCCGGCGCCAATTGGGGTATTATTTACTCCATTTGGAAGCTTGATTTTGGAATATCAGACTTATTCTGGTTCGCGCTGGCAGTTTGCATTTTCTCTGTAAATTTTTGATTTTTCTTCTTCGTTCTTGACATCCTCGCTTATTGGTTCTTCACTTGTCAGCAGATGGAGGTTGGTAAAGTAGCCAAATCGCAGAGTTTTACGATGCCTCCGAACTGATCTCTGTCCGCGAAAAAGATCCTCTGGTCCCACGGACAAAAATTACATGCGCGTTCTTTAATTAGAAAGTTCCTAAATAAATATTCGTTGACTTCAGCTGGTTTCAAGTGACTTTCGGTGCGCGGTGCCAAATAGCTGAAGTCAGTTGATGAATCTACGAAACAGGCAATCGTTCAAAGGAAATCAGAGAGATACACATGCCAAGTTGTCTTAACCGCGAAAGCAGATGTCAGAAGTCACCCCAAAAGAAATTCATCTTGGAGAATGAGGTAATCAGATCAACATACATGCCTGCATAATCGTTTCGTTGAAAAAGTTAGTGCTTAAGCGTAAATAAAGACTCATGTCTCTTCAGTCGCTATTTGCCCGCAACTAAATTGACATCAGTGTATTCGACACTTGAAAGTGGAATCGAGCTTTTCCCGAACAGGCAACACAGTTTTCTTTTCATAATATTATAAAAGTTTAATTATGACCTAAAGAAGAAATAAAAACTAGAATAATCGTTATCAATATTTCTTAAAGGTGGAAAATGATCAAAACAAAGTGAAAATAAACTTCTGCTTCCGAAATTATTTTCGAAGTTAGTCGCAAGGAACGGCTCTTAGCAGAGCACAACTAATATAATTTTAAGCGAAATCAAAATTGTTCCAGATTGTGTTTCTGCTCTAAAACTTTATAACTAAATGAAGATCAAATAGAATTCCTACGTTCAAGAATAGCTTTGCTAGCATGTTTTTAAGACAATACGCGCTAGTCAGATTTTATTAGGATTCCGGAACCTCTTCAGCATCGCGCGAACATGATCTGACACATCTAGCAGTGCTCTTCGATCGCAATCGCATGTTGTACGATCCGGTATCCAAGCTCCGAGGAAAATTTCAGGATATGCGAGAGAGACACAAGACACAATCATGTGAAGTGGCAGCACTAGGTCTTGCATTCCGATCCTACTGTGAGTGAAAAGGACAGGACAGTAGTCAACTATTTGCTATGGAGAAGTTCCCCGAAGCTTGTTCCATAGTGCTAGAATAAAAGTAGAAACTAAAGTTGTAACCAATAAAATTGAACATTGATATTCTAAAATATGTTTCCTGGAAGGGCAAAAGCCATCTAATGCAACATGACTTAAGTAGTTTCTAATAATTCTAACAAAGTCCACTTATTCATCAGTCTTCTCCACAACATGCTTTCTACTACAAACAAAAATTGTTGCTAGCATGCACGGGTGAATACAAAAAGTAAGTGCCGTTCATTCTCTTTTTGAATACACATATGCATCGTTTTCCAACTGACCTTAGTTATAATACAAGAAATTAGCATAATTATTTGCTTTCTTCTATTCTCCCACTTTCTCATCATACTACATCAAACAGAATTCATTCATTAGTAAATTTATATGGTAAAAATGTGCCGCAATACTACCGTACTCTGAACGGATTACGAGCCACGAACAGACCGAAAATCTAATACTAAAACTCGTTCAGTCCATTTCAATTTATTGCTCCATGCTTATTTGGCTTTGCGATACCCATGGTGTGAATCGTTCGATAAGAACTCGGCAGAATTCATGTAAGACAAATGCCAAGGTATTTATCGTCAACACGTTCCCCTTCGCACTACGTACACTATCAGAATCATACGCCTGATCCAGTGCTGATGATAGGGTTGGAAGGGGAAGTAGTAAAGATTACTTCGTGACTTTACTGGTTTTCCTCAGCGAGCCCGCATTCTATAGCTGAAACAAGAAAAAGCGAGGCTATTGCAATAGGAAGATCAACATAAAGAGCTTCGGGCAGGGGATGTGAAGCTGAGTGCCGGGAACAATTAGTGACAAGTGCAGGACTTGGTTGGGAAGCGGATTGCGGAGGATGGAATGTGATAGCCATCAGGAAGTAATGTTCAGCCGTCGCTGATGTAATCACATGCTTCACAGCGTTCGGATGACAGTGATTGGTTGTAGAAGACGATTGATTTCAAGTAATTCTCGAGAGAAGAACAATTCGGGTATGCGCAGTAAGAGAAGGCAAGCGTTGTTCCGGAAGCAGGGGACCATAACGAGTAGTGATGATCATCAGAGTAGGAAAGGGAAGTGAATTTCGTAGGAGGATAGTTTTTAAGGGGGTAACTATGGCCGAGTGGTGGGTAAAGATTGGTTGGAAATGGGTGGATTGCGACGAAAGATGAATAGGATTGTGTCATGGAAATTCTCCACGTTGTGACCTGGCTATGAATACGCAGTGCCCTTACATTACTGTAGTTACTCTACTTATGCCGGTGTGTCGTGTTCCCCCCGGTCCTTGATTGTTTTGTTTTGGATTGTAACCCATCAACTCACTCGACCACGACCGACGCTCTCCGTCAACCGTGCTTGCCGCAAGTTCACTCTACGCGACTTACATAAACCGCTGCGCGTTGCGTATTACACGCGTCAGACGTTTCAGCAGAATAAACGACTTGTTGTTCTCATCTCTACTTATCGCGAGCGAATCACGTCAGTTTGGGATGCGAAGCAAGGTTAAAGTAATAAACTATAGAAAAATTTCACAATGAGGCCGACTCATGAGAAATTAAAGATTGAGGAAGTACTTGTGGATTGCTTATGCAGCTGTGGTAAGTAGTGCGGAAATCCCATTTTGATTCGTCCGATTTTTGGAGCAGTAGATCGTGGGAGGCGCTTATTCTCGAAAGATTTGAGAGCACGCATGCATGCATGCAGGAGTCGGTAGCAGCGTGACACGGTGAGGTGGCTTGTGATAATAGTGCACTCGATGGATTCTTTATGTTCGTGCAGTACACATGTTCCTGTGGAACCGCGTATGTTAATCAGGCTGTCGAAGCGCATCTAATGCATTGTCATACCGCGTCATGATTTATCAATTTACAACTTCACGCTGTATCTACCACAGTTCCACGCGGCACTGGCGCAAACTTCGCCTCATATGCCCTTATGGTGGTTGATCGCTTTTGGATCTTTTCCAGACAGGAAGAATTGGGAAAAATACGAACTGACAGGTTCCGAGGAATCGTCCGATTCAAAGAACATAGTAGTGCTGCAGAAATAATAATTTTAGTGCAGGCCATTTAGTACGGTACTACCATATAGTAGCGCATTACAACTGAAACGGAAACAGAAAGTGCTTATTCGTTCTATTGAACTAAAGATACAGCACATTGAAAGCAAGCCAGAAACGAATTCGAACATGAAAATCTGACGCCCCGCCAATATTTATCAATGTACCATAGACCTATTGTCGAGTGCTTCCTGCACTGTGTGAGATATTTTCTTGAGCAAACCATTGAATAGGCGCATTTTTCAAATACCGAAACCATGATGATAGTATCCATGCAGCTATTGGTCGCCTTCTGGCATTGCAGATTAACACTTGCCAATGCAAGTGTGAAATGCATCGCTGGTCGGAGGCAATCTAAATGACGATTATTTTTGAATTGATCAAATAATTTCTCAATTAGTGGTTTTCGCAACAACATATCTCACACTGCGTACAAAAAATATTGCCATCATAGTCACTCTAAATCCGAAAATTAGCTTCCGTTCGCTCTCCTTTTGAATACACGAATTAAATGTATTGCACCCCAACCATAGTTTTAATAAATAGGATTGAGAGAGTTATCTTACTTTCATCCATTCTCTTATTCTTTGATCTCGCCACGTAGAGCATTTCTTCCCCAACAGACAATCTGCACTACAAATCCGGTACAGTAATGAAGCGCTACATGACTACCCTGCGCTAAGTACTTTTCAATGCAAGTACAGGTAGGGGGACATAATTCTGTCAACTTTTGGTTAGGGTACAATTCGCATTTTCGAAATTGTTCGAAAAAATACCACCATTTAGGGTTTTTTGTGGAAGTGCTCGGATGCGCACGTTCATGAAAATGGGCTTCATGGATTCAAAAAATTTTTTTAGCATTCACAAATGGGTTGGAAGTGATCATAGAGAATTTTGAAGCCAGTCAATATTAAAAACTGAGATCTGATAGCTACGCAGAATTTTGCAGAGACTGAAATATTCGAGAACTCTGACATGGAACGTATTCTAATAGGTAAATGGGTTTATCAATAGACTCGGTACCTTTCCCAAAAGTTGACACAATTTTGTTTCCCTACCGTACAAACGGAAAAATCTGAGACAGAAATTCAAGCGTTATATCTCATTTTATTGCTGTTTTGATATTTTGCTGTCCGCAACCTGTGCTTTGCATTCGATCTCTAGGTACTCATCTAAATTCTGACATAAGCGACGCCAAGGTGCTTTTATCTCATGCGTTCAACTCCACACTCCGTCCACCATCAACGTCGTATAGCTGATACTGAACTGATGATAGTGTTGGGAAAAGTAATTCTATACGGTGCTTCAGGACCTTATTCGTGTGGTTCACTTAATGCACAGTCAATATTTGCAGCAGGCAATACTGGAGCTGGTGCGGCAGAAATTCCAGCGGAGGGTGCTAGTGACAAGCGCTGTGAAGCAGATTTCCGTGACGACTTTTCGGCAGGGATAAGGCACGGTTGAATGCTGGATTGGGGAGAATGAAATTCGATAGTCATGGAGAAGTCTTGTTTAGCCGTCGCAAATGTAGACACAGGCTTCATGGGTTGTGAATGGTGGGGATTGGTTGTAGAGGACGGTGGACTCGAAGACGTCATCGAGTGAAGAACAGTACGGTTATTGGCGACCGAAGACGGCAGGGATACTGCCGGCGTAGATGAATTGCAATCAGTTGCGATAGGCATCGGAATAGGAATGAGCAGTAGATGTAGAGACAGGATACTAGTGGGGGGTGTTCGCATAGTAGGATGATGAAAAAATGTTGGTAGAGATTCGTGGAAGTGGGGTGAAAGGTGAGTCAATTTGGAATATGAAACATGGTTTACGTAGAGAGGAATAAGAAGTAGACGAGCATAGGACTTCATTACAGTAATAGGCACAGTATGAAGCACGAAGAAGTAGAGTCTCCAAAAAAGTATTAAAGAAATTAGAACGGAGTAGTAATCGAAAGTTGATCAAGTTAGCACACCGAAATCGCCGCTGCCATGGTGCGTAACTTATACTGTACACCGAGTACGAGCTAGCACGGATGAATCGACCCGCTACAGGGTCATGTGATTGGTGAGTTCTTTCAGGTGAACGTGTCGCCCAACGATTTCATGGTGCGTGTTCGAGTGGTATTCGACAACTTATCATTCGAATTGCAACATAGATCGGTCCTTAGGGTCTTTTCACACTGTTTCACACTGTGTTGCACACACACACGGTGTGCCAGTGGACGAATCGTACCGTCTTCATGGAAAACATGTGTGAACGGACCCACTGTACAGACACTTTCCTTGTCACCAATGCAAATTGGTGCTCGGCACAGGTAGAAGCACACGATAATCACCACCCGAGGTCCACTTCCGAGACTTAGGGTCCTTCTATGGTACTATTAGAACGTTAAATGACTGGTCAAAAAATCACGGTACTGTGTGTGCAACACAGTGTGAAAAGGCCCTAAAATACGATATTGCAATAAAACATTGCAATTTATTGGGATTGGAATATATTCTATAACATCTCAGTTCATCAGACTCAACTCATTCATAATTAGCTTTGCAACATGCCCCATATTGTGTACAGAAAATGTTGTGATTATGCTAAATGTCTCTTCTTGAATACACGTATGTATCGTTTCGCAACCTAAGGTAGGCAGATTTAAATTAAATTCGCACAATTACCTTCTTTTCGACCTGGCCTTTATTCTCCTTCTCTTACTGCGTTGCGCACTTCTTGCTTACCAGGCAATGTGCTGCGCGTTGACAGGTTAGAAATAATATGATGCAAGCTTATTGTGCACTAAATGGTCTGTAATCTAAGAACTAACCAGCCTACGAAAGATCTGATACAGGAATTCAATCTCCCTCCATTTATTACTGCATCGCACCAGTGCTGTATCTGCGCTGTGCATGCGAAATGAATTAATCTGGATTCTGGAGGGACGTGTTGTGGGACTCATAGTCAATGCGTGCATCTTCAAACTTATCGAGGAAAATCATAATAGCTTTGGGAGGATATTCAAATGGTGCTTCGCCAATCTTCCAGGTGTATCCCACTTGGTGCGCATTCAATACTTGTACTAGGAAACACTTGGGCCGGTGCAAGAGAAGGGACAGACGAGGGTGCAAGGGACAGTGGCGGTTAAGTAGGGTGTCGAAATGAATTAGGTCCAGAGATAGCACATGGTTGGGTGATGGGTTGGTGAGGATGAAATGCGATGGTCATCGGCGAGTGGTGTTTAGCCACTCCTAGTGATGACTTTGGATTCACAAGGTGCGGATCTTGGAGATTGGTGTCACAACCCAGTTGGTTTGAGGCAGTGATCGGGGTCAGGAGAAGATGAGTTTGGATAGGCGCGACGGAAGGTGGCAAGATTAGCAGAGGCAACAAGGGTTCACAATCAGTTGCGACAGGCATCTGAGCAGGAGTGGTAGGTGATTGCAGTAGGACAGTATTGTAGGGCGCTTCCATGTTGGAGTGAAGGGAGAAGGTTGGTTGAAAATGTTGGGGCACTAGAACAGAGGATAGTGTAGCTTATATGGAAATTGACTAGGGAAGCTCAATTTTCGATAGCATAAGCACAACATGAGCCGTGTAAGGAAATCGGTTAGCATAGCACATTCTAGGGTAGAGCAAGCCAGTTAAGCGCATCCACCCACCCCTTCTGGCTCGTTCCATTAACTATGGCCAATAGTTAGGCTGCCGGGTTTTTTTGACGAACCTAACGCGTGTTAGAATGGCGTGAGCTCATGATTCTTTTCTACAAAATCAGAATGCAGTGCATTGAAGGGAAGCCAGAAAGGCAGTAAAGTTGTAAATGTGCGACTGCTACAATTCTGTTGTACGGGATTATATCAACTCTGCTGTGCGTGGATTGCACGGCATGTACTGTACAGTAGTATGGTCCTAGGCGTAGAATTAAGTAAGTGGAATTAGAAGTACCGAGCAAATTTTTTTCAACGATCTCGCGCGTGCAGTGAAACCTGCTCTAACAATCGGCTACCATCGGACAAAGTAAGTTAACGGCACCCAATCCGACAGTTAAATGGGTTACAACTAGCCTGCAATCAGCTTCATTTACTGTAAGTATCTTCACATTGATGAAATAAAAGTGTACCCACTTAGTGACTTTCTCTACAATATACACCACAGTGTATCCCGAAAATATTGTGATTTTGATTTTGATAGCAACAACTCTAAGGACAGAAGTTAGCTTCTGCTGGTCACAGTGTAAGCTCCAATTACTACATACAACCAACAAAATTATCTTATTTTCCGAAATTTCTCATTCATTTGTCTTACTAGATAAAACACTTCTTGCTCATTCGAGAACCTACACTACATTACTGGAAAAGAAATGATGCGCAGCATGGCTGCCATCCACGGAATGGTTTGTGGAGTACGGACAAACGGTCTGATGCTAAAAATTTGTGCTTTCCATCTCAACATGTGTTTGCAAACGATCGATGTGAACTCATCCAGATGCTAGTATAACCGATGCCGAAGTACGTACGGTCAATACGTTCAACTCCGAATTCCGTACACCCTCAACATCATATTGCTAATGCTGTACTGATGATAATTTTGGGGAACGAAATTAGAAGTAGTGTGTCGCCAATGTTACATTTGTGCCTCCCTTGGGCTGCAGTCAATATGTAGTGGAGGCAATACTTGGGTTGGCTCGTTAGAAGGTCGACGGTGGGTTCGGCAGAGAAGGGCCTTGACGAAGTGCGTGGAGAAGATTTTCCAACAGGGATAAGACACGCTTGAGTAGTGAATCGAGGAGGGTGAGATGGACTATTCATCGGGAAGTGTTGCCTAGCCATCGCAAGTGTAAATACTTGATTTACCGCTTGCAAATGACGTTGGTTGGCTGTGGAAGGAGGTATGTTCGAAGAAGGTACTGGCAGAAGAACAGTTTGGGTTATAGCGACCGAAGGAGGCAGGGACAGGTCTGGAATTATCGAATCACAACTAGTTGCGATAGGCCCCGGAACAGGTGCTAAAGGTAGATGTAGTGAGAGGAGAGTAGCGAGAGGCGTCGTCATAGCGGAGTGGCGAGAGAATGGTGGGATGTAGGAAAAGCTGAGAGAGTTTGGGATATGAAGCACAATTTAAGTAAGGAAAAATGGAGAATGGCAGGATTTAAGATGTCTCGACAAGCGTGTCACAGGAAACACCATGCCCCTAAAATTTTTTTAAAAGAATTGAGATTAGAGAAATGAATAGCCACACCTGTAACGGTTCTGAATTGCACTGTAATATTGAACAGCAACAAGTGAAGAACGCAGGTAAGTCAGCGATTGTGATTTGATTTTCATTAGTTTTTTCCCGACGCTCCTGCTATGGGGCACGAAATGAGCGAGCGCTTCTTCTTAGTTTAATGTATCTTATGCTAATGTGCGTATACCTGCTTGTGTGATCGGATTGCACTGCGACAAGGCAACAATCTGCTGACCGTCAAATTGACCGAACAACCCAGTCGGCCATTTACAGCTGCAGCAAAATAAAGTGCGCGAAATTATAGGACGTTCATTTCAAGTCGAAAGTCGGTTCGTCGAAATTCCCACGGTGCGTATAGCAGCCACCTTAAAACTGTCATTAGGTACA
>JAAUYH010073299.1_pt1 | contig 12174 bp, 5 predicted proteins | sample 7278061 | NCBI WGS metagenome assembly JAAUYH01 (sample SAMN14350203, study PRJNA611818) | marine sediment metagenome | isolation source: surface marine sediment (0.6m) | place: French Polynesia: Moorea | collected 2018-08
ATTTAGGTACGACAGGAAATAGAGCAATTTTATTCGATCGCAGCGGCAATATTGTCGGCCAAGCTTACAAAGAATTAACTCAATATTATCCCCAACCCGGCTGGCTCGAACACGACGCGCGGGAAATTTGGCAAGATACTCGCACTGTAATCGAATTAGTTTTGCAAAATACCAAGATTTCGGCTCGAGAAATTGCTGCAATCGGTTTGACAGTTCAAAGAGAAACTTGTTTGTTATGGGACAAAACAACAGGAGAACCTTTGCACAAGGCGATCGTCTGGCAAGATCGTCGTACTGCTTCAATGTGTCGCGATTTAGCAGCAAAAGGCAAAGATAAAGAAATTCAAGAAATTACAGGGTTAATTCTCGATCCTTATTTTTCGGCAACTAAACTGACTTGGTTGCTAAACTGGGTCAAGCAAGAAAGACCGGCGATCGATTTAGATAATGTAATTGCTGGGACGATCGATAGTTGGATTTTGTGGAATTTGACTGGCGGTAAAGTACATGCCACCGACCATAGTAACGCAAGTCGGACTATGCTAATGAATTTAGCCACTTTAGAATGGGATCGCCGATTATTGGATTTATTTGCCATTCCTATCCAGATGATGCCGGAAATCAAACACAGTATGGGCAGTTTCGGCACGACTGATTCCCAACTATTCGATGCAGAAATTCCAATTGCGGCAATATTCGGCGACCAGCAGTCGGCTTTATTCGCTCACGGGTGCGATCGCCCGGGCTTGTTAAAATGCACTTACGGCACTGGTTCTTTTCTGATCGTACAAACTGGTCTCAATTTAACTCGCTCGTCGCAAAAACTGCTGTCTACGGTTGCTTGGACGCAACCCGATTCGACTAATTACGCTCTAGAAGGTGCGATCTTCACTACGGGTGCATCAATACAATGGTTGCGAGATGGCTTGAAAATAATTGCCAGCGCGCCAGAAACGGAAGATTTAGCCAGCAGCGTCGAAGATACGAATGGGGTCTATTTCGTCCCTGCATTGAGCGGTTTGGGCGCGCCACACTGGGATACTAACGCTCGAGGTGCCTTTTTAGGTATTACTGGGGGAGTGAAGCGAGAACACGCCGTCAGAGCAGTTTTAGAAGCGATCGCCTATCGGGTTAAAGAGGTTGTTGAAGCGGCTAATCGAGATAGCAATTTTTCCGTGGCTCGTTTAAAAGTTGATGGTGGTGCTTCTCAAAATAGTTTTTTAATGCAGTTTCAAGCTGATGCTTTAGGTATTCCCGTCGAGCGTCCGGCTATTTTGGATGCTACGGCCCAAGGTGCTGCTTTTGGTGCTGGTTTAGCCGTCGGTTTTTGGGACGATTACGCTGCTTTAATTTCGACTCGCAAGATCGATCGCGTTTTCGAGCCGGCAAAAGGCGGTCGCGATCGCATTGAGGATAGTTATCGCATTTGGCAAAAAGCCGTAGAAAGGGCAAAAAATTGGAGCGAGTAGCGAGTAAGAATCTTGCTGACTGCTAACTGCTGACTGCTCGAACTCTCAAATTTGCCGGTTTATTTGGGCTGTCAATTTTGCTCTTTAATGGCTTTGAAGGAGTCTAGAAGGCGATCGGCCCAATACTTAACATCGTATTTGCTGACGGTTTCGTACATTTTCGCCATTCTTTCTTTTTGTTCTTCTTTGGGCATCGATAGGGCGCGATCGATGGATTCGTCCATGCGATCGACTGAGTAAGGATTGGTTAAAATTGCTTCTGGCAGTTCTACTGCAGCACCAACGAATTCGGAAAGAACCAGAACTCCTCCTTCACCTTTGTGAGCGATCACATATTCTTTGGCGACTAAATTTAAACCGTCTCGCAGGGGTGTCGTCCAACAAATATCTGCTAAACGGTAGTAACAAAATAAATCTGATAGGGGTAAGGGTTGGGTGAAGAGTAAGATCGGTGTCCAGCCTAGTTTGGCATACCTGCCGTTTATTTTCCCGACTAATTGCTCGATTTGACCTTGAGCGGTTTTATAGACTCGCATACCAACCGCAGGCTGCACGCAGGTCATGACGAAGTTGATTTTACCATGTAGGTCGGGACGGCGTTCTAACAAGCGACCGAAAGCATCTAATTTTTCTTTGTTGCCTTTAACGTAGTCTACTCGACCTGCGGCAATAATTAATTTGCGTCCTTGCAACTCTTCTTCAATTTGAGCGAGTCTTTTTTGCGTTTCTTCTTGGCTCAATACTGAGAGAATATATCCGGGATTAGTTCCGACGGGGAAAGCATCGACGTTGACCACCTGTCCTTTAAACTTGAGCTTAGTGGTTACTTCTGGCTCTGCTAAAGCAGTCCCTACGGGGGTCATATGTCCGGTGACAGCTTTTTTTTCTAAAATTTCTAACGGCTGCAAACTGCGAGCAACATTAACAAAATTTTCTGCATACCTAGGAATGTGAAACCCGACAATGTCGCAACAAAGCAAACTATTAACGATTTCTTCTCGCCAAGGCAAAATGTTAAAAATGTCTACTGAAGGGAAGGGGGTATGGTGAAAAAATGCAATTTTTGCGTCTGGTTTAATTTCTCTGATGTATTGAGGTGTTAGCCACAAATTATAATCGTGAATCCAAATTAAAGCATCGTCTGCTGCTTCTTCACAGGCTGCTTCGGCAAATAAACGATTGATATTTTTAAAGTTTTCCCAGTCGGAAGATTCGTAAGTGAAGTGAAAAGGAAAAGAGTGCAAAATAGGCCAAAATGCTTCTTTGGAAGTGATGTGATAGAACTGTTTAACTTGTTCTGCGTTTAAAGGAATTCTGACAACATCGTAGTTTCCCTGTTCTTCTTCAACCTGCACTTTGGCTTGAAATTTTGCTTTTTGTTTTGCGGTTACCTGTTTCCAAGCGACCCACGCTCCTTGACTGACTTCAGCGAAGAAGCTTTTCAGGGTAGGAACGATACCGTTGGGGCTTTTTTTGGGTAAATAGCGAGTTTTCCCGTTTTCGACTACTTCGTCGTAAGGTTCGCGATGATAGAGAATGACTAGAGAAGATTTCATGTGTTTATTTTTTGAATAATCCTTTGTGTTAATTGGAACTAACCTACAGGAGTTTTATAAAACATTTTTCTAACTTATCAGTAAAACGGGCCGATCGCGTTTATAAAAATTTAGATAACATTGAAAATGATTTTTGCTACCCTAACAGACGATACGATTAAATACTGACAATTGAGATTATATTTTCAGTAAAAAGTTAGTATCTCGAACTTGCTGCTATTTTATTTTCTAGATTTTCTCCAATTTATTGATTGTTTTTTGGCAGAATTTTTAGGTAAATGGGATCTTTATTGGAGCTACTAAATCTAGATTAAAAATACTTTCTAACTACTATCAATTTTTAATTCAATCCCAACTTTTTGTATTTATAGAATTATTTTCAATCTATGGCAATTTCCTATTGCATAGCTTTGCTATAAACGCAGTATTGCAGTTAATTTTTCACTAATACGTAACATATACTAACATTACGATTCTCCGAAGGAAACCTTTTATTACACTTTATGAAGAGAAGTCAAATCAATTGGTGAAATATTAATTTTTTGCAAGGCTATTATTTGGTAGCGCGCATTTTTGCTGCTCGAACAAAGCATTTAATATAATCTTGATGGCCTCCGGGAAAGACAACGTTGAGCTTGAGAGGATCTTCTCGATCGCGATCGTCCCCGGGCCCTTGAATGACTTTTAATTCTTCGGTAGCATTTTCTTGGCAATCGTCAGTCAATTTAGCTAATTGGAGCGGTTTGCGGTTTTTAACTTCGCCGCCAGAACTGTCGATATAAGTAATAATATTACCAGTATCGAACGCTGCGCTGAGGTCTTGAATTAATTGCAAAAAGTTGCGATCGCTTCCTCCTCTTTTAAACTCGAGGCCGTTATCGGTAGTTTCAGCTTTGCTGGTCACCGTATCGCCAACACCGACTATTTTCGGCATAATTTGCGGGTCGAAATTACTTTTAATTAAGCCGAAGAGATCTTGTTTTTGTTGCACGGCGGCTCTGATGTTAAAATCTTTGCCGAGGGGATATTCCCCGATCTGGTAATGATAGTATTTGTTTAAAATTACGACGACTCCTGCTTCTTTGACGGCACCGACGAGCATAAATTGAAAGTCAGTAGTTCCTGAATTTTCAGCACTAGCGGGCCAGAGAATTTCATTGCCCCGATCGCCTTTACCGAGGTTGGGAGCATAATGGACGAAGAAGGAATCTTCTAGACCTTTTTGTTTGGCTTCAAGCAATAACTCGGCCATTAAATCTTGCATTGCTTGTTGCAAAGAAATATAAATATCGCGGCGATCGCTGCCGAGTCGGTCGTAAAAAGTATTTAAATTAGCTGTAGGGGAGACTTTGTTTTTGAGTACGGTGGCTTGAATGCATGCTTCTAGTTCTGCTGGATTGAAAACTTCTGGATATCGAGCGAAAAACTCTTTTAAGCGAGTTTCAATTTTAACGGGTACTGCTTCGAGAAAAGACAGTTCTGCTTCGCTGACACCGATATGATCGATATTACCGTAATTATCTTGCCACTGAATTCCTCCAGCAGCCAAGCCGGGTAAGAATAAACCTTCTTCTTTGACTTTGAGCCGATCTTGAAATGCTCTTTCAATAATGCCATTAACTCCTCTGCGGCCGATATGTTCTCCGTTTGTTAAGACATAAAAGTGGCTTTGAAAGGATCTAGTTGCTGCAACGTATTCTTTGGCAATAGTTCTTTTGAGCGGATCTTTAACTAATCCCATACATACCCCATCGAGATCCTGAATTATCAGAATATTTTCTGTATTTGCCAAGGTTAGGGCTAATTCTTGATGTTTGAGAGATAAGGTATCGCGATGGAGTAAATAATCTGTGGGAGTATTCATTATGATTTAAAAGAAGCTTCGCTTTGATTGTGATTTTGAATCCTGTTGGCAACTCGATCTCGGGGTGTTTCTGAAAAAGTATCTAAATCTAATTTGAGATTTTCAGCAGGAGGTAAGAACTTTTTCGGGGTTCTAAAACGGTCTGTTTCCCGCAGTCTTTGACTCAAGAAACGGCAAATTTCTAGAATAATATGGGGTCGCTGGGTAATCAAACTAATAAAGCGATTCTTTTCTAATTTAAGTAAGGTGCAGTCGGAAAAAGCGATCGCCCCTTCCCAGTGGGGTGCATCGTCGAACAGAGTAACCTCGCCAAAATATTGACCGACACCGAGTCTTTTAATCTCGGTTGTTTCCCCATCTATCTCTTTGATAATTTTTACTTGTCCCTCGGCGACAATGTAAAGGTGAGTACCCCAACTAGCTTCGCTAAAGATCGTATCTCCGGCTAAATATTGTTCTGATTCTAATGCTCGATCGATTTGCAGCAATTCATCGAGGGAGAGATTTTTAAAAAGGGCAATATTTTTAAGTAATAATAATCTATTCATAGCAGCACTTGCGGTAGTTAGGGAACATCGATCGACTGGGGGAAATATTTCTCTGGCAACTTGTTTAACAAAAGGATCGGGGTCTTTTATTAAAGCATAAGGTATTCCTGCGGTTGCGATCAGCGCGCCAGTTCTAATCCAGCGATCTTCCGACTCGAGTGCTTCTAGGAGAATTTTGTAGCCTTTCGATCGCAGCCAAGGATTGCGGTCTTTTTTAGCGTTAGATGTTGATTTTTCGTTAGATTTTACTAAATCTTCGAGTAGGGGCATTACTGGCAAAAAGAAGCGACGATGGTTGAGGGAGGCTAATACTTCGACAGCATTTGCTAAAGTTCTGCGATCGCTAATTGCCAGAATGCGGTTGACTGTATTAACTGTTTTATAGTGTCCCAAACAAGAGAGGATGTAGAGAACTTTTTGAATTAAACGTTGATGGTAGTCTGCGATCGCAATCGTAAATGGCTGCCAACTGGGGTCATTTTGCGGGATTTGTTGCTGCCATTTGCGAGTTAAACTCAGTTGTTGAAAATCTGGAGCGAGATATTGAAAGAGAATGTCGCTAGCTTGTTTGGTTTTGACTTGTCCGATCGCGGCGATCGCTGCTGTGACTACTTCTGGGTTGGAAGATGATAAACTATCTTCTGCTAGGGATAAACCTTCTTTGCCGTATGCTGCGAGGGTTTTGGCTGCTGCATTCCGCACTTTAGGATCTTCGTCTTCGAGGCCGATCGCGGCGTAACGCAACATTCCTTTGCATCTAGTTGCTTTCAAGAGGTTAAAAGCACTAGCTCTGACCATTGCGGAGGAATTTTTGATTTCTTTAACTGCTAAGTTGGCTAGTTGGCGATCGCCGATTTGGGCTAAATTGGTTAGTGCTTCGAGGACTTTCGTTTTAACTTGGGAACTGTCGCTGGCTAAAATCGGCTCGAGCGTACCGATTAAGTTGCGATCGCCGGTGTACCCGATAACTCTAGCTAGGGTTGTGGCGGTTTTTTCGGCTAATTCGGTTTCAAAAATAGTTTCGTTTATTTCTCCGGTTTCTTTTAACTGATTGACTGCTACTGCTGCTAAAATACCGATTTCTTTTTGACGGTCTAATAATAAAGTATCTAGTTTTTCTTCAGCAATTGGATATTGATTGGCAATTAATATTTCTAAAGCTGTTTCTCGCAAAATTGGATTTTCTGCTTCGAGAAGGCTCTCAAAATGTTCTAACATTTTTGAGTCGGTAGTAGAACTAAACAGCTTGACGATCGAATGGCGAAATTCGGGGTTAGCCTGGGGTAAGATGGCGCGAACTTCTGGCAAGAATTGACTCGGGTTGCCTACTTTAGCGGCCATTTCTAAACCTTTAATTTGGCTGTAGCGATCGCTGTCGGTTAATAGTTCGCGAATTGCCGCGCTGGATCGGGGGGGTAATTGAATGTGATAATTATTGAAATCGTCTAATTCAATCGATCCGGATCTGATCGTATCTTCTAGACCTTTGGCGTAATATTTGCCCATTGGCAAGCGAATTAAGAGCAGTATCGCGCTTAAAAAGATGCCGATCCAGACTATTTGGTTTAATTCTAGATAAGAGTTACAGATCCAGAGTAAAACTCCGGCTAAGGTCAAACCCACCGAGTAAATTACACCGTCGCTAATGGTTCTGACTCGCCCTAAAAATTCGGGAGGAATAGCATTGTAGTTGAGTTGATGGACGGGCAAATTAATGCTTTTATAGAGAGAATCGCCGTTGAGATGAAGTAGAATAGCCGAGCCTAAATTGAAATTCAGATTCAGAACGATAAAACTAGCTAAAGTTGTCATCGGGTAGATCGCATTCATTCGCATCACCCCCAACCATTGCAATAAAGGGCGGGTGATTACATATAAAACGATCGCGCTTAAAATGCTAATATAAATCCGCATTAAACCTAAAAATGCGGTTAATGCTTCGTGGCTGAAATGCTGACCGTAAATATTAAACCATAAAAATTCCGATGTAATATAAATAATAACTAAAACGAAGCTGCTACTAGCTAAAAATAAAACCAAAGGAAAGCGTTTTACCAAATCTGGAAAAGTTCTTAAAGCTTCGACAATGCCAACTCTATTTTCTGTTTTAATCCGATCTAAAGGTCGTTGGGAATTTTCTAAATAAACTAATTGGGCGATCGCAATTGCGAAGACAATCGGCAAACAAAGTAGTAAATCTTTAGTGGTTAAAAATTGGCACAATAGAGCTGTTAAAATACCTCCTAAAAGAGTGCCGATCGCTTGAGTTATGCCGATAAAGGGGGCGTATTTTTTGTATTCTAAAGTTGTAAAATAATCTGTTAGTAAACTGGGATACAAAATATTATTATGAAAATCCCAATGGAAGAAAACAATAATCAGCAGCAGATAATAAACTGGTGTTGCTTCTAAATTGAGTAAAAGACGCAAGCCAATTGCCAGGGCGATCGCGACAAATAAAGCGTAGCGAAATAGTTTGGGGCGACTGTAACTATCGACAACCTGGGAAAATACAGCATAAGCTGGTAGAGAAAATAAGCCGATTAAAATAAAAGCGATCGGTAATTTTTCGGCTCCGACATGACTGACAAATAGAGAATTTGCAACTGCCATTGACATGACACTATATATCAGTACAGAGCCAGCTAAAAGAAGAAGTTGAGTCAAGCGACCCACTTTCCACCTGGATATACCTAGACTTTGCTCTACTAAACGATTGACCATATTGTTTGATTGATTTAAATTAGGGCCGAACTAAAATCTAGATCGATTCAAGTAGAAATTAAGACATTTAGTACGAGCAAAAAGCTTAAACACCAAGGAAATTACGCTTATTTTCGCTTTTTGCCATTATCCTCTCAATTCTAGATAATAAGAATTATTTCGATCCTCTTCCTCAAGGAATAATAACGCTAATTTTCGATTTTAGCTTCTATTTTGACAGCTACTTTTTGAGAATCTTCTGAAGTTAGTCCCGATAAGCTTGGGGCTGGGGATTGACTCTCGATTGTAGTTGGAGCTGTTTTGACCAATAGGGTTAAAGCTGCGGCTACCAGTAAAAATGCTCCTCCTAAGACCACTGCTAAAACCCGATCTTCGTGGAGTACGTTTCTCATTACCCAACCAAAACCTAGAGAAACGGCTATTTCTGGTAAAACGATAAAGAGGTTAAAAATGCCTTGATATATTCCTTGACGTTGCGGGGGAATAGATCCGACTAACATTGCATAAGGCATTGACAGGGCACTAGCCCAAGTTATCCCGAATCCGATCGTGGTTAAAAGTAAAACATATTGATTGTGAATTACTAATAACGAGATCAAACTCAACCCGCCGCCAACCAGACAAAAACTATGGGTAATTCGACAGCTAGTGCGTTGGGCCAGATAGGGTAAAAGAAAAGAAAAACCAACGCAAATAGCATTATACAAAGCAAAACATAACCCGGCCCATTCTACCCCTTCCGCATATAAATTCGAGCCTTGAGAAACTGCACCGAAAATATTTCTGGCTACGGCCGGAGCAAAATAGAGAAAGAAACAAAAGATACCCAACCAGGTAAAAAACTGTACCCAGGCTAATTGTTGCATGGTTGGAGGCATTTTTCCCAAAGAGAGCCAAGTTTCTTTCACGCTCGAGAGAATACCGCCTCTTTGCTCTTGCAATTGCTCGAACTTTTCTAAATTTTTGGGAGGTTTTTCCTTAGTGGTGATGACAGTCCACAATATTGTAATTAAAAATACTGCCGCACCGATGTAAAAAGAAATTTCAATATTGAGGGGTATTGTGTTCGCGATCGTGCTGGCGTTGGATATTGAAAAAATATGACTTAGAATCCAAGGCAAAGCTGAAGCTGATACTGCACCGATTCCTACCATCAGACTTTGCATCGCAAAGCCTAAAGTACGTTGCTCTTTGGGCAATAAATCGCCGACAAAGGCCCGAAACGGTACCATACTTACATTGACGCTGGTATCTAAAATCCACAACAATCCTGCGGCCATCCAGAGAGCAGAACAATGTGGCATCAATATCAGGCCAATAAAAGCAAGTATTCCACCGACTAAGATATAAGGCCTTCTTCTCCCTAAAGGCCCCCAAGTATAATCGCTGAGATTGCCAACGATCGGTTGAACGACTAAACCAGTTAAAGGAGCGGCAATCCAAAGCAGGGGTAGTTGATAAGCATTAGCTCCTAGATACTCAAAAATAGCACTCATGTTTGCCATTTGCAGTCCCCAACCGAATTGAATTCCGAGGAAGCCACAATTCATATTCCATAGCTGGTATAGTTTTAATTTTTCTAAGGTTGTTTCGCGATCGCTCATGAATTTGTTTTTTGATTAATTTACCTGCTTGAAAATCGATAAAATGAGTACCAATCTAACGAGCTGCTTCTTTCATTTAATCTTGGAAATGTTAAAAAGGATCGCCGATTCTGATTTTTCGAGATCTTTTTTTGCTCGATCGCTCACTTGGCGAGCAATCTTCTTGTTTCTGATGCCGCTGCTGTCATTGCTTTTTCTACGGGCATAGTGTCGGTTAAAGCTGCACTTAAATAACGTTGCAAAATATCTGAGGCTTGGGCGTATTGGGCGATCGGCGGGCGTAACGCTGAATTTTCTACTACTTTTAGTAATTCTGGATAGTGGGGATATTTAGCGACAATTTCTGAGTCGTTAAATAAAGCTCGGCGACTGGGTACGTAACCGGTATTTAAAACGTATTTTTTCTGAATTTCTTTGCTACTAAAAAATTTAATTACTTCCCAAGCTGCTTCGGGATGGGGACTAGTTTTAGCAATGCCGAAACCCCACCCTCCTTGACAAGCACCGCTATTCTCACCTGGCGCGCTAACCATTGGTTTGATGGCAAATTTACCTCGAATTGGCGAATTTTCTTGGGAAGCTAGGGCAAATACGTAAGGCCAGTTACGCAAAAATAATGATTTTCCGTTAATAAAGAGGCGATGGGTATCTGGTTCGATGTAAGTTGTCACTCCTGGAGGGGATACTTTTTCGGCGATCGTGCTGCGTAAGAATTGTACTGCTGCGATCGCATTTTCTCGATCTAATCCTACTTCTAAGGTCTCTGGATTGACCCAAAAACCGCCATATCCTTCGAGTATTTCGACGAACATTGCGGCTAGACCTTCGTATTGTTTTCCTTGCCAAAGATAGCCCCATTCAATATTTCCTCTGGCTTGAATATCTCGAGCAATCTCGATTAATTCAGCGAAGGTATTGGGGGGTTGTTTGCCTGCTTGTTCTAATAAGTCGGTACGATAATATAACATCCCGGCATCGGAACGGAACGGCATTCGATATAGTGAGTCTTTGTATTTCCCTCCAGCTACATCTCCATCGAGAAATTGGTTTAATTCCGAGTCGGAAATGCGATCTTCTAAAGGTAGCAACCAACCTGCTGCGGCAAATTTATAAGTCCAAACTACGTCCATATAAACTAGATCGTAAGGAGATTCTCCTAAGAGAAAAGAAGAAGTATAAAGGTCTTCTACTTGATTGCTAGCGTTGGGGGCTTCAATAACTTCTAAATTTATATTGGGATGTTTTTGATTGAATTCTTGCACCAAAAATTGCAATTGAGCTGATTCTAAGCCTTGAATGAGGACGGAAACTGTTACTGTTTGAGTTAGGGCGGGTAAAAGATACCCTAATAAAACGATCGCTAAAGTTGCTATAAATAGCAGGAAGGAACGACGATATTTTTTGAAATTGGCAGTTGTTTTTATAATTAAATTCATTATTTTATCGAGCTGTTTATCGACTGCTAACTTCAGCAAATATATCTTGAATGGTAAGGAAAGATCGTGAATTATTAATAAAATTAAGTATTTCCGATTACAAGGGATTTATTTGATATTTTTTTGCCTGCTCTTTGCGGGCTTTGTCACTTTTGCTGCAAATGAATGACTATCCCCACCTGTTAGATATTCAAGAGCGATCGCTAATTTAATCTTTTCTTAAAATCAAACAAGATCGATAATTAATTGTTTCAAGCCTTTAAAATAGATCGATCTTTTTTAGTTCCAATATATTTTTTATAACTTGCTTAATATAAAGGATCGATATTTGTTTTGTCATCACCCTTGAGAAAGATAAAATCAAATAAACATTTCTCACCGCAGTCGGATAATAAATAGTAATGAACATTTTAATATTAATGTATAGTCTCAAATATTAGTGATGTAATTAAAGAAAATAACCTAACAGTTAGGCGATCGCCGAGACAAAAACGATTACAGTCGCCACAAACAAAAAAGCAATCAAGCAATAAATAAGCTTTCGATCGGATTAAAGTATCGAGAGCATTGATTAAAAATAAATTAATTCACATCACAAGATCGAATCAAATTAAACAGCATGAATATATTATCCAAAACAGAACTGAAAAATTTACTAACAATTAAAGACGAAAATTGCATTTCTATCTACATACCAACCCATCAAAGCGGGAAAGAAACGCGCCAAGATCCGATTAAATTAAAAAATTCAATCTCAAAATTAAATCGAGAATTAACCGCCAAAGGTCTAACCAGCCAAGAAATTAGTGAATTATTAGAGCCAATTGAAAAACTCTTAAACTCTGAAAACGATCGCTTTTGGCAGCATCAAGACCGAGGCCTGGTCATATTTCGTTCTCAAACAGAGTATCGCACCTATGCCATTCCCTTTGAGGTTGAAGAAATAGCAATTGTAGCTAATAGTTTTTACTTC
>JAAUYH010167249.1_pt1 | contig 12174 bp, 14 predicted proteins | sample 7278061 | NCBI WGS metagenome assembly JAAUYH01 (sample SAMN14350203, study PRJNA611818) | marine sediment metagenome | isolation source: surface marine sediment (0.6m) | place: French Polynesia: Moorea | collected 2018-08
ATTTTGGCCTTTGTTTTTTAACACTTCAAATAAACCAATTTGAGCACCCTCTTCTCCTTAACTCTTTTTCATTTTTCTACTAACGGTTGCATTTAACTTTTGATGTTGCGCAACTATTTTTCTTAGCAGTAGCAAAGGTTTTATGAACAAGAGTTTTTTGAGCCTGCCAAGCTAGTAGGAAGTTAGCATCTACAACAAAATTTTTTCCACTTAAAGTCTTCTGAGTATTTTTATTTTTTAGAATAGATGTTTGATTGATTTCAAGAATTACCATTACCACTCAATCAAGACAGGATAATCATCCGCCCAAACCTTTTTCATAATGGGCTCACTCTTTCCATACTTTTTCTCGAATTCTTTAGCTTTTCTATATGCTTCTTCTCTTAACTTGGAAAGATGATCCCTAAACCTACTTCTTTCGTCATTATCTTTCTGTAAATTTTTAGAAGTTTTTGCCATTTTATCTACCTCTCATAAACTTTTTGCATTAATGAAGGTAATACTATATTCCACTATAAAGAGCAGAGGTGTCAATTCAAAACTTGACCTTAAGGTATCCCCAGCCTCTTGCAATGTAATTTGGACGGATGAACATTAATTTCACCAAAGCTTAAACAAAATTAAAGTTCTGTTTAATTTACCAATTAAATCTAAACTAATCCCTCAATAAGATATCTGAAACTGTAACTTGCTTTACACTTTGGATAGTCACCAAATTATATTTTGCAAGAATGAAAGACTACTATCAAAAGAACAAGTTACCAGAAGCTGTTCAACCAAACTGTCCAATAGTTCAAAGCTTAAAAGGTCAAAAAGCAATAGTCACAGGAGCTAGCAGCGGAATTGGGAAGGAAATAGCAATTGCAATTGGGAAAGCTGGTGCTGATGTAATAATCAATTATGCTTCCTCGATTAAAGGTGCTGAAGAAGCTGTAAAAGAAATTGAAAAATGTGGAGGTAAAGCATTCCCCTTCAAAGCTGATGTAAGCAATGAAGAAGAAGTAGTTGCAATGTTTGAAGAAGCAAAGAAGCAATTCGGCTCACTCGATATTTTAGTCAACAACGCTGGTTTACAAAAAGATGCACCTTTTGATGAAATGACTATTGAACAATGGGACCGCGTAATCAATGTAAATCTCAGAGGCCAATTTTTATGTTCTAGAGAGGCAGTTAAAGAGTTTAAAAACAAAGGCATAAATCCAAATATCTCTTGCGCGGCCGGAAAAATAATCTGCGTTAGTTCGGTTCATGATGTTATTCCTTGGGCTGGACATGTGAATTATGCAGCTTCCAAAGGTGGAGTTTCATTGCTTATGAAGAGTGTGGCTCAAGAGGTAGCCCCCTTAAGAATAAGGGTCAACGCAATTGCACCAGGAGCAATTCGTACTCCAATTAATCACGAAGCTTGGGCCACTGAAGAAGCTTACAGTGACTTGATGAAATTGATTCCTTATAAAAGAATCGGAGAACCAGAAGAAATAGGTAGAGCTGCCGTTTGGTTAGCATCAGATGATTCTGACTATATAACCGGAACAACATTATATGTAGATGGTGGAATGACACTTTACCCTGGTTTTGAAACAGGCGGATAATTTTAAGTTGCAGTAATTGTGGGAGGATGAACTTCTTCCTCGTGCTCTTTTATAGCTTCTTTAAGAGCTTCTCTCGAAGGGAACTGAGAAGCTCTTTCTTTTCCATAACCGATATAAATTGCAACACCCAACAAGAGCCAAACTCCAAACCATAACCATGTAAGCATCGGTAAACTAAACATCAAAACCAAACAAAAAACCACACCGGTTATCGGCAAATAAGGAACCCATGGGCACTTAAATGAACGTTTGAACTCAGGATGCTTTTTACGCAACACAATCACTGAACAACAAACAAAAACGAAAGCGGCCAAAGTACCCAAGTTACAAAGCTCTGCTAATTTACCAATTGGCAATGTAGCAGCAACCAGAGCAACAAAAACGGCGCAAACTATGGTTGCAATGTATGGGGTTTGGAATTTAATATGGACCTTAGAGAAGACAGAGGGCAGAAATCTATCTCTGGATATTGCTAAAAGAATTCTCGATAAACCTAAAGATAAAGCTAATAAAGTTGTTGTGACGCCAGATAAAGCCCCGACGGAAACAAATAATGCGGCAAATTTACCGGTACCAGGAATAGAAGAAAAAGCAATAGCTAAAGGTGCTGCAGCATCCTTGTCAACTAATTTTTCATTCGGCAGCCCATCAACCACTGGAGGCATAATCCCAGTTAATACTAAGGCAACTGCAATATACAAAACAGTTGCAACAATCAAACTACCAATAATTCCAATTGGCAAATCTCTTTGAGGATTTTTGGTCTCTTCTGCTGTCGAAGACACCATATCAAAACCTACATAAGTAAAAAATACAATTGCGGAACCGGTTAAGATGCCCTGCACTCCATAATGCCAAAACTTAGATTGAGACTCCATCAATGCTTGTATTCCGCCCTCTGCGAATATTCCTTTAAAGAATTGAATTACCGGTAACTCCCAAATTCCAACAGCAGAATGGTGCTCCGTAGCGATTCTTTCCGGTATAAACGGTTGCCAGTTAGCAGGATCAATAAAGAAAAGACCAAAGCCAACAAAAAATAAAAGGACAACTACTTTTAAAGCCGCAACGATGTTATTTACACCTGCAGATTCCTTCATTCCTCGAATACTAATCATTGCAATTACTATGAGAATAATTACTGAGGGTAAATTGATGCTCCATTGACCATCAGGCAAACTACCAGGAGTTGAACCCAAGAAAGCGGGCCATTCATAACCGAAAGCGGTTTTGAGAAAATTCTGAAAATAAGAAGACCAACCAGCCGCAACAGCACTAGCTGCAACAGTATATTCAAGCAATAAAGTCCAACCAAGAAACCACGCAACAGTTCTGCCAAAAGCATAGTAAGAATAGCTATAAGCACTTCCCGCGAGAGGGAACATAGAAGCAAGTTCGCCGTAGGATAAGGCAACAAAACCACATAGAACCCCAGCCAAAATGAATGATAGAACTACTGCAGGCCCAGCGTAATTAGCCGCTGCCACGCCACTTAAAATATAAATTCCAACCCCAATAATGCACCCAACTCCCATCATAATCAGATCGAAAGGGCCTAAAACTCTCTTTAATGCAACTGGTTTATCTGACATCGAATAAAATAGCTAATTGTCTCTTAACAAATTTCCTTTATATTACCTTTATTTTTCACAGTTTAGGGAAACAGAAATTTGGTACGGGGGAGACTCGAACTCCCGACCTGAGGGTTATGAATCCTCCGCTCTCACCAGCTGAGCTACCGTACCAGAACAAATTAAAACTATAATTGTGACAAAAATACTTAACTGGGTCAATCAATTCTTCAAAGAAATAATTGAAACCTAAGCAACTAATGCCATGACCCTATTAGGATCAACTTCGACAGAACCACCCATTGTGCAGGTTATATGGGCAGAGAGGAAATAAACCCCCTTCGATTTTGACGGTTTAAGTTTTTGTAAAGTATCTATAGACGCCTTTAAATTTTTCATCAAATCCGCCTCTGGGAAAGAGACCCTACCAATTGGGAATTGAACTATAGCACCATCTTTTTCTGCTCTAAAACTAACTTGTTGACCTAATTTTATGCTTTGAACTGCGGTTCCAATGTCATTAGTTACGGTACCGTCTTTAGGGTTTGGCATGAGTCCTTTTGGCCCTAAAATACGACCAAGCTTACCCATTTCACGCATCATATCAGGTGAAGCCAAGAGCTTATCGAAATCTATATTGCCTTTTTCAATATCTTTTATTAAATCTTCGGCGCCAACTCGATCAGCACCAGCTTGTTCAGCAGCTTTAGCATTATCACCTTGAGTAACAACTGCAACTTTAATTTTTTTACCAGTACCAGCCGGTAAATTCAGACTACTACGTACTTGCTGATCTGCTTGCTTGGTATCAATTCCAAGCTTAACGGCAAGCTCAACTGTTTGATCGAACTTAGTAGCAGGAAAAGACTTGAGTAATTCAATAGCTTTATCTGCCTGAACTTTTTTATTTTTATACTCTTTTAAAATATCTTTGATTTTTTGCTGTCTTTTTGAATTCTTCTTATGTGACATTGATTTGACCTCTTGTTATATTACTGATTTACGCCTCTACCGTAACTCCCATACTTTTTGCCGTTCCTGCAATGATTTTTTCCGCGGCTTCTATATCATTAGCATTTAAGTCCGGCATCTTCACTTCTGCAATTTTAGTGAGCTGAGACTTGGTTAACTTTCCTACTTTAACTCTATTAGGAGTAGGAGATCCTTTAGAAATATTAGCTTCTTCTTTTATTAGAACCGAGGCCGGTGGCTTCTTGATTATAAAAGTAAAAGAACGGTCTTTCTGGTTAACAATGATAATTACGGGTAAAAGCAGACCTGGTTTTTCCGTTTTTGTAGCATCATTGAACTTTTTGCAAAAATCCATAATATTAACACCAGCTTGTCCTAGTGCTGGACCAATGGGTGGTGCTGGATTTGCCTGCCCGGCGGGAATTTGCAGTTTAATCTGTTTAAACTGTGGGCCGCCTTTGTCTCCGCCTTTTCCTTTAGACACTGTATAAAATTAATTAAGTAAAAATCAGTTAAGTATTTTTTAACACTCACGAACAGTATAGATTACCAAAATAAAGGAAATAAGTAAAGAAGGATATTGAGTAGTAAAAAATATTAATTTCTCACTACTTTCTAACGTAAACCCTAGGCAAACGAGCTCTCAAGTCACAAGCTACTTCGTAATCAATTGTATTGAGTATTTGTGACCAGTCGCTAATTTTAATGCTATGTCTCTCTGAGTCTCCAATTAAAATTACTAAATCACCAACCTTTACTTGATCGTGAAAAGCTGAGAGATCTACCGTAATCTGATCCATAGAAATAGTTCCGACCTGATTGATGAAATTATCCTTATAGATAGCTTTAATTCTGTTGGATAAACCTCTTTTGATACCATCAGCATAGCCCAGTGGCAATAGAGCAATTAAGCTATCTTTTTCTGCTCTCCAGGTTAAACCATAACCAACACCTTCACCTTCATGAACTTCTTGCAATTGGCTCACTCTTGCAATAAGACTCATACAAGTCTTCAAATTCAAACGTCCATAATTTCCTAAGCCATACAGAGAAAGCCCGACTCGAACCATATCGAAATGTGTTACTTGGCCATTGCAAATGCTGGGAGAAGCATCAATATGCAGCAAACCTAAATCACTTCTTTTAAATTGTTTAATGACATTCTCAAATCTATCCAATTGTACTTGTGAAAAAAAATCATTTTCTCCACAAGCAAAATGACTGAAAACTCCCGTCAGCTTAAATAATGATTTGTTATCAAGAACATATTGAATCAACTGTGAAGCGTATTTATTCCATTTGCTTCCATTGCGATTCATGCCCGTATTAACTTTAATCTGTAAATCTATTGGAGCATTTATTCTTTTAGGGTTTCTCTTTATTATTTTTTCTAAGTCTTTAACCTGCTCTAAATTAGATATTGTTATCTCCAAATTATTAGTTATTGCTCTAACCAAGGCCCACGATGGGGTAGGACTTAAAACAAGAATCGAAGACTTGACACCGGCATCTCTCAGTTGGATCCCCTCATCAACCGATGCTACACCAAAGTACTCAACCCCGCAGGCTTCCAGAAGGGGTGTCGTAACAGAAGCTCCATGACCATACGCATCACTCTTCACTACAGCCATGAGTTGAGATGTTGGCCTTATTTGCTCTCTTATTTCTTTGTAATTATGCTCAAGAGAATTCAGGTTGATTTCAAGCCATGCATCGCGACTGAAAGATGTTTTATTACTATTTCTTGGTCTAGCAGTCATTTAAAACAATTATAATATTTTCCCTTCTTTAAACCAATACCCAAGGTACCCCCATTAATTACAGTAATTCAAAGAAAGTCAGACGAATAATTCTAATATCTTTGAGATTAGGATACAAAGAAAAAACAAACTACTTATCCACGCATTGGCGTTAAAAAAAGCTACATTAACATTTCGAAGATCTTCGTTAATAATTTTGTGTTGATAAAAAAGACCAATGAGCACACATATAAGACCTACCGAATATCCATAAGAAACCAGACCTTGTTGACCCAATGATATTAAGTAACCGACCCAGACAAAAAGAAAAACACAAATAAAATGGCACATCTGGCTGATTTTCATTGAGTTTTCTAGACCGAATCTAGACGGTACACTATACAGTTTGCTTTTTCTATCAAAATCTATATCCTGTGTCGCATACAGGATATCAAAGCCTGAAACCCATAAACTAACCGCTAACGCTAAGAGAAATGGAATTGTCGAGAAAGACCCGGTCACAGCGATCCAACCACCAAGAACTGCTCCCCCCAAAGCAATACCCAAGACAAAGTGGCATAACCAAGAGTATCTTTTCACGTAAGAATATAAACTCAGCCAAATAATAGCTATCGGTAGCAAATAAGCACAGATTCGAGGCAAGTTGAAAGCTGCAATTGTCAGCAAAACAAAACCAATTACTGATACAAACAATCCCATACCTGAGGTGAATTTACCGGCAGGAATAGCACGGTTTGCTGTACGAGGATTGGCAGCATCAATTTGAGCATCAATAACTCTATTCAAAGTCATTGCTGAAGAGCGAGCACCAAATAAAGCTAAACCACACCAGAAAAAGACCATTGGATTAGGCCAAGTATCATCAGAGGCAATTAACATAGAAGCAAGCATAAAAGGAGCTGAAAAAATTGTATGCTCCAATTTGATCATTTCTGACCAAACTTGTATCTTCCGTTTTATTTCAAGAATAGAAGACAATACTATCTCTAAAAATCTTTTAATTACTATTGTCAACTAGTTTTTAGCGACATTATTGACCAAATCTTCTTGTCCGAGAGCTTTTTTACAAACTCCATCCAGCAATTCTTTTGCAAAAAACATGTAAGCCTTTTTATGGATTGGGTATTCGCCCATCACAGTTTCAATTTGTTGACAAACTTCTTTCTCTGACCATTGAAATATTTCGGAAACATTTTTTTCTTTAATAGCTTCAATTAAGGCACAACATGTTGCTTGAGCATAACCGCAACCAAAAGTTATATATTTAGCATCTTTTATGTGCTTTTCATTATCCGTTTTAATCCATAATTCATAACTATCCCCACATCCAGCTTTATCCAGAGCATGATGATAGACGAGTTCTCCTTCCTCTAAGTCTTTTGCTTCAATTTTCCCTAGGTAGGGCCTATCCATTACGAAGCTGGAAAATTTTTCTTTGTTGAATTCCATATGATTGTCCTCTTCCATTTAAAAAATAATTGAGTTGTATTTTGATAAGTAAACTAATTGCTATAAATAAATTATAAGTATTGAAAGATTTTTAATACCTAAATTATTGAACTATGGGTAAATTACTTTTTTTGATTGGAGTTTGTTTTTGTTTAATTGGAACCTTCATTGTAATAGGGAATAAACTGGGGTTTTCTCTAAGGTTGTTTAATTTGCCTGGAGACATTATCGTTGAAAGAAGAAATTGGACTTTTTATTTCCCAATAACGTCAGGTTTTTTAATTAGTGTTTTCTTATCGATACTTTTCAAGGCTTTTCAAATCATTAAGAATTTATTTTAATTAATTACTTCTGTTTCATCTAAAATATAGCTTTATGGCACGGTACAATAAACTTTAATTTTGCTTTTTAGTGGTTAATATTAAACCCCCATCAGAATTGCAGTACGTCAAACTAGAAGGTCATGCACCTCTTCTCGAAAGAGTGGGTCTTTTATTAAGGCTTCTTATTGAAAGAATAAAAACTTGCGCTTATACGAAAAGACCGGAAGATATAACCTTAACTTTTAGACTGGTTTTTGATTTTATTAAATTCAATTTTAATTTTCGAGAAAAAAGAAATTTTATTATAGGGGCAATTTTATTTAGTGTTTTCTTATCCTTCAGCTTAGAACTTATAACGCACGGTCAAATTAATGAAGCTATTGAGAACCATCAGTCTGCAAGAGCGGAGAAATTGATCAAGCAGCGTTTATTTTTTCTTAGAGATAATAGAGGCCTTAAGCTTAGACTTGCACATGCCTATTTAGCTTTGGGAAGAGAAAGTGAGGCAAAATCAATTGTAGAAACAATTCAAAACCAAGAACCATCTCATTCCTATATTCCGAAAGTTGGTTTGGATCTTTCTGAGACTTTGAGAAGAAGGGGTAAAGCCTTTGAAGCAATCAATATATTGGAAAAAGTTCCGGTGAATTCATGTGAAGAATGTTTAGCTGAATTACTCGAACTGTATAGTATTGAGGGGCGTAAATCTCTGATTGAAAAGAATCTAGAAAGAGCTAATTACCTTTTAACTAGGGCTTTAAAGTTATCAATGAAGTTGAAAGAGTCCAATTCTTCCATTAATCATAGAAAAAGAGAACTCTCAAGAGTCTATAACCTGCAGGCAACAGAGTTAATCAAACGCAAGAAAAAAGATAAAGCTATTGAACTTCTTGAGAAATCAGTAGAAATCTTCCCTAGAGGACAAACGTATATGAAATTAGGGAATCTATACATGGAATCAAATGGAAAGGATATTCTAACAATTCAAAAATCTCTTGAAGCTTATATGAATGCTTATTCTTTTGGAGTAATTGATGTAGAGAAAAACTTTAATTCAGCTTTGAATTTACTCAAAACTGAACTCAAGAAAGATGGTTTAAACCAAGACAAGATAAAAGAATTGACTAGGCAATATGTTTTGAGTCACGAAACAGTTTCAATAAAAATCAAAGAGCCAAAATTATCAAAAAAAACAAATCAACTCAAGCGAAAAAAAATTATAAGAAAGAATAATCTGAATTTTGAATCGTTCTTAAAGATGAACCCAAAGAAAAAGCCAGAAGGAGTCATTGAAGAATTTGAACCGCAAATTATTGAAGAAACCTATAAAAATGACAATTCTCCGGCCTCCAAGAAAAAAAGACTTTTCCACAGAAGTCCTTACCAGAAGGATAATTAGTAGTCATTTAACTTCAAATGAGAATAAATGAGTTATTTAAACTACTACTACTCTTCCACTTTACCCATTATAAATTTCCATTCTTCTTCTTTAACCGGTTGGATGGAGAGCCTACTTCCTTTTTGAACTACCACCATTTCAGAAAGTTCTGGAAAATCTTTTAGTTGCTTCAAAGTAATTGGTTCTTTAAAAATTTTTTCTAAAGTCACATTCACCATTTGCCAGATGGGTTTTTGAGGAGAAGCTTTAGGATCATAATATTTGCTGTTTGGGTCGAATTGAAAATGATCAACATAAGCTTCTTTGCTAATATAAGCTGTTCCAAAAATTCCCACGGGGTCAATGACGCTATGATAGATGAATAACTTATCTCCGAGTTTCATTCCATCTCGCATAAAGTTTCTGGCTTGGTAATTTCTTACTCCTTCCCAATGAGTGGTTTTTTCAGGAGAAGTCTCTAAATCAAAAATTGAAAATGTTCCCGGCTCTGTCTTCATCAACCAGTAGTTATTATTAGACATATGAATTATTAAATAAGCTATCAGTAAATTCTACAAATGATTTAGTTGAATGCCGATGAATGAAACAATATATTTCTTTACAAAATATTCTAGGTTAGGAGCCTCAAGCAGATATAGAACTTTTCAATATCTTTCAACTTTACCTTCGAACGTTGACTATGAGGTTCACCCTCTCTTCAATGATGGATACATCGAAGCACTTTATCAAAATAATGCTAAGCCTATTTTCAAGGCTCTCTTAAGCTATATTAAAAGATTTTTTCTGCTATTAAAATGCAAATCTAATTCCACCCTAGTGTTGGAAAATGAATTATGGCCGTATCTTCCATTCTTTATAGAGAAACTTTTTTTGAAGAGGTTCAATAGATTGGTCTTAATATATGATGATGCTATCTTTCACCATTATGATTTATCAAACAACTTTTACTTGAAGTTGAATAAAAAGAAAATTGGAGAATTAATTGGGCTGTCCAGTTGTACGATTGCGGGCAATAAATATCTCGAGTCATACGCTCTCACTTACAATAAACCGGTCACTGTCATTCCCACTGTTATTGATATAAAAAAATATAAACTTCAAGAAAAATTAGAACCTACTCAAAATGAAAAATTACAATTAGTTTGGTTAGGTTCACCTTCAACGGCGCGTTACCTCTACTTATTAAAGGACGTTTTTGAGAATCCGTTAGTCCGAGAGAATTGTCAGTTAATCATAATTGGGACATCGAATATTCACATTGATGGTTTAGACACAACTTACTTGGATTGGTCAGAAGAAACTGAAATCAATAATATTCAAAAGTGCGATGTTGGCATAATGCCTTTGAATGATGATCCCTGGTCGAGAGGTAAATGCGGATTCAAATTAATTCAGTATATGGCAGCAGGCTTACCATGCATTGCTTCTCCAGTGGGGATTAACAAAGAAATCATTACTGATGGGGTCACTGGTTTTTTGGCTGATGGCGCTCCTGAGTGGGTTGATTCTATAAAAACATTTCTCAATGACAGAAACCTTATAAAACAATTGGGAAAGGCTGGCAGAGACAAAATTGAAAAGTTTTATACTATTGATGCAACCAAAGAGCAGTGGTTGGATTCGATCATAGGTAAAACTTAAGCACTGAGTAAAATGCAGTTTTCATTTTTTTCTAAATTCGCAAATAAAAAATTTTTTTTATTTTTAATTACTTTATCTTTGTGTTCGATCTTACGGCTTTATGATTTGTTTGAGCCCTATGGCAGAACCATTTTATCAGCAGGTTCAACTTCTTTTTGGCACATTGCGGGAGAAAACTTTTTAAATTATGGTTTTTGGCAAACCTGGTTAACACCGCATATTTCAACTGGTCTATATGAAGAACCATTAAGCTATTACAATCATCCACCATTAACAGGCTGGATCCTTGGACTGCTGTTCCTTGTATTTGGAGCATCCTCAGTACCAGTGAAGCTACTCGGTTTCTTTTCTTGGCTTTTTGTAAGTTTTTTAATATTTCAAATCTGCAAGAAGAGATCTTTAAGGTTTGCTTACTACTCTTCTTTGGTATCGATTTTATTACCTTTTACAAATCTTTTTTCAAATACTATCGATTGTATTGGCGGCCCTTTCATCGTTATATTCATTGCTTTACTCTTTTATTCTTTAGAAAGTCGGTGGAACTACCTCTCAATCAGCATAGTCATTTTCCTGGGAGCGCTTACTGAGTGGACTTTTGCTTTTATGCTTCTAGGTTGCTTGATGTTTCCAAGGTACAAGTCTTACAGAAAAGTTATTCTCATATCTTCGCTTTTAGTTTATCTAGCAATAATCTATTGGTTTTTAACGAACTCATTTATGAGTCATTCAGGTTTTACTTTTACAGAAAAATTGAAACTCAATCATCCCATCTTATTAATTCAACATATAGAAAAATTTGGTTTATTCTCCGTTGTCAAGCTATTTACAGATAAACAAAGTATTAACAATCATGTTTCCCTTCCTTCCGAACTAAATCTCTGGAAGTGGTTTTCGAGAGTTTTTGTGACTTATATTGGCACTTGGTTTACACCAATATTTTACTTTGCCTCATTTAAATACTTTGTGAGTAAACAGAAGCAATATTTACCACTATTAGCGCCACCGCTATTTATGTTGATTTTATTTCCTTATGGGGCATATAAACACCTCTTTTGGGTTTGCAGTTTGGTTCCCTTTGCTTCCTTGGTAATAGGGAAATATATTATGAGCTATTCAAAAAAGTTAAAAATATTATGCATCTTAATAATTGTCAGTTTTTCTTTGGGCTTCACTATTCACACAAAAGAGAAAGATCATGAAAAGTTATTCCAGGTATTTGGAACAAAAATAAAGAATCAATCTATTTCCACTGAGTTGATTGTTGCTTCAAATCCATCAAAAACTGCTTCCAAGAATATGGATCGATTGCTTTTGGGATTATATTCTCAGAGATCGATACATCTAAAAGAAAAAACTTTTATAGTAAATTAAGTTACTAAGTACACATTCTAAGGATGTGTTTATCAAGTTTTTTATGAAAAGGAATATCTGAATTGTCGGAACGAATACTCCTTTTGAGGTTAGCCC
>JAAUYH010228653.1_pt1 | contig 12174 bp, 9 predicted proteins | sample 7278061 | NCBI WGS metagenome assembly JAAUYH01 (sample SAMN14350203, study PRJNA611818) | marine sediment metagenome | isolation source: surface marine sediment (0.6m) | place: French Polynesia: Moorea | collected 2018-08
AGATCAACATTTACAGGGGCATCCTAAAGGATACCGCTGCCCCTTCGGGTAGAGCTTCGCAAGCGCAAACGCATCTGGGGACGTCTTAACTTCCCTACTGGATCGGCACTTAAAGGTTCGAATGCATTCGAACCACATTGCCTTGGCTCTGGGGGGCTAGTCCCCCAGCAGAAGTTATGGATTTGATCTATTTCTGATTTACGGGAAATCTGTTCGAGCATATCTTTGACTAAAACCGTCAGATTATAACGATGCTGCCAACCCCAATCTTGCCGCGCTTGGGAATCATCAATCGCTTTAGGCCAAGAATCAGCGATCTCTTGTCGAAAATCTGGTTGATAGTAACAGGTAAAGTCAGGCAAATGTTTCTGGATTTCCCTAACCAGCTCTGCTACAGAAAAACTAACAGCCGCAATGTTATAGCTAGAACGAACAGTAATCTTGCTAGATTCTGCCTCCATCAAATCCACTATGGCTGCGATCGCATCAGGCATATACATCATAGGTAAACGAGTCTCTGGACCGACAAAACAGGTATAACAACCTTTGGCGATCGCTTCATAAAATATTTCTACGGCATAATCCGTCGTCCCACCTCCAGGAGAATGACGGTAACTAATAATGCCAGGAAACCTCAGACTGCGAACATCGACCCCAAAGTTTTCGGCGTAATATTTACAGAGCAATTCTCCTGCTAACTTAGTAATCCCATATATCGTCGTCGGTTCGGCGATCGTCACTTGAGGCGTATTCAATTTCGGAGTAGTCGCCCCAAAGACCGCGATTGAGCTCGGCCAAAAGACTTGTAGATGATAAGTCTTAGCAGCTTCCAAGACATTTTTGAGACCATTAATATTGACATCCCAACAAAGCTGGCGATTCTGTTCTCCCTTTGCTGAAAGAATACCAGCTAAATGATAGATTCTGCCCACCTGATATTTTTCGATCAGATCCTCTAGGCGTTTGGGATCAGTTACATCCAGAACTTCGTAGGTTAACTGGATATTTTCTGGCAATGAGATTTTTTGACGACCAGTCTCTATCACCTGAGTAAAACCATATTGCTGGCGTAGGATAGGAACGAGATCACTGCCAACTTGACCTCTAGCTCCCGTGACTAAGATAGTTTTCATATTCGAGTAGCACCTCCAGAGTGGAATTACCTCCAGGATGCTGCTGATAATTATCTATTGAATTCTCATAGCCTAATTTAGAATTGCCATAGTTACTAATTTTAAAGATTATCCTATGGCAATGAAAATTTTCCTTCAGCTACTAACCTGGATTTAAAAGTTTAAGAGATGATCTAAGAAAAAAGAAATCTGTTAAAGTCAGATTATGAAAGAATAAAAACAAAGAATATTTTCCTTGTTTCTCGTTTTTCGTTTCTTGATCCTTGTTTCTTGATCCTTCTACTTTCATTTTAATTGGTTTTACCTGAGATCTCGCACCAGTACAAAAAAACTTAATAACAGAAGAGGGATAAGCGTATAATATTTTGACACAAAAAGAACCCCAAAAATTTGCCCAAAACATATCTTCTCCTCAAAATTTGAATTTATAGGTATGGTTGCTGTGAAATCAGTAGAGTATTTTTTCCTTCACCTACACCAAAAATTTTTCTACTTTGTTATTTCAAATAGTTACTGCACCTAAGTGTATTTTGAGTAGTGTTTACGATACAAATTTTTCTTGAACTTATTGAATTCTGGAGGTGCTAAGTTTATTAACTACTTGCACTTAGAAGAATTAGCATTGAATTTGAATTTATGCAATCGCACTTTGAAGAAAAATCAAAATAACTGTGTTGCGATCACCTTTCTGAAGAGATTTATCCGAAATCTGATTTAGATACCCCACTTAAAAATTAGACAAAACAGAGGACAGAAGGATTTTATCGGGAACAAAGAAAAAAGGGGTTTTGAGATGCAGATTTGGTATTAGATATTGCGATCACGAAGTGCCAGGCTTCGCCTGATCGCTTTTTTTGGGGATGATAGCGATCGCCTATGCCCAAAATTCAAAGTAGAATGAAAAAAGGAAGCTTCTCGACTAATCACAATCAGATGCTTCCTTAAACTCTTTTAAAACTTACTAGGAGTATAACATTCATGACCAATGGTACTTCAGGTAGTAGCGATCGCTTAAGTAGAATTGAAGCAATTCAATGATCACGGCCGAGAATTTTATTTAAAAATTTTAAAGCGATCGCATATGTAGGTTTAACTCCAGTTTGTCCAAGGCTCCCAGAAGCTAAGGTTCCGCCTGTTAGCAAGGGATTATCCGAAGCATAATAAACATAGCGTAGAATTACGTTTTCGTTAATACTCTTACGAATTTTAGCTGCTGCTTGAATCGCCTTTTGTAAATGGGCTCCCTCCATTTCCAACCCAATTACATTCCAAGAAGAACTTTTAAAATAGTTTAGTACATCGGCATTCTGAAGAGAAGTTCCTAATACTGTTAATAAAGCTCCTTCGTGAACAGGAATTTCTGACTCATGAAAATCTTCTCTGCTTATTTCGTTTTTAAAAGGGTAGTTATCTGCTGTCCCTTCAAAAATATGAGCTGTCGGTAGCATTAAATCTCCCTTATTGCCCACTAAAGTTCCTGCCTTTCCCATAACAGAGATCGAGTATAGATTAAGTTTTTGGGACTGTCCTGCGGTTTTGTAGGGCTTGAGCAATTCATCGAAAAGCTCAAAAGCTTGCTCGCCAAAGGCATAATCCATAACCAAAATCACAGGTTTATCTTCTTCAACCAATGCTCGATCTAGCTTTAATTCAGCTGACAGTAAATCTAGAGGTAACAAAGAAGTATCGAAAATCTGGACGTGGATATTTGTCCCTGCTCGATCTTCGAGGTAAGACATTCCATATTTTTGAGCAAATTCCAGGACTTCTTGGTTAAGCTCGGCATTCTCTGGCAAACTCAGTTCACGAGCGATCACTTCTAGTTTTTTTTCGACTCCTATCTTCTGCTGTAATGCGGGAAATGCATAGAGGCAATTAGCAATGCTGTGTAGATTAGCACTTATAATATGCAGGGGGCGTTGCCATAAATTTTGCGACCAGAGAAATTGTTTGACGTCAGTGGCCCATTTTTCTCCATGAATATGATGACCGATTCGCTCTCTTAGTGCCGAACTAAAAGTAATTTGACGATCTTGCTCCGGCCGCATCTCTTCCATTGCCACTCTTCCCAGCCAATAAACTACTTGAAACAGACTATTATTGTCCGGTTCTCCTTGGCGAAACCGACGTTCGGCAGCAACAGTTTCGGCAAAAGTGCGTCCCAACAAGAAACTAGTATAGGAAATAGCTCGTTCTCTAACTTCAATTTCCTCAAGAGAAGGGATAGAATTTGTGGTGGATGTTTGTCCGAGAACGATCTTTTCTAACTTTAACCATTCTGGGGTGGGCTGACCTTCATTGAAAGCGTGAGCTCTAATTTTGTCAGCCTCGATGTACAAAAAAGTGAGATGGGTGAGAATATCATAAATTTCGCTCCGTCCTCTGGTAACTTCGATGAGCATCGTTTCTTGATCGATACAATAGCAATGGCGACGGCGCTTTGCGGGAACGATTTTTTCAAATCCTGAATTATTGTAACCTTCGTCAGCAATCAGTTGGACAAAACGGCATTTTTCAATTCCTCTTGGTAAACGTGACATTACATAAGCGAGTCCGTTGAGTTCTACTTTTTCCGGATCAGCCATCGAACCGTAAATTTCAGGCTGTAATGTCAGCAAAGCCTCACTCAAAGCCTTACCTGAAACCCCACCAGGCTTATAATGACCGCGCACAAAAAGATGCCGCATAATCACATAAATTCGCTCTATAGCAGCTCTTGATTCTTGGGCGCGTGAGCGAGGAGCAACTGATATTGTCATAATGAGATTTTAGCCAAAACGACCGCTTACATATTCCATAGTGGCTTCTTCTTTGGGATTTTGGAAAATAACTTCTGTGCGATCGCATTCTGCTAAATAGCCTTGACGATTACCTTGCTCTGTTGGCTTAACGTTAAAGAAAGCAGTGTAATCTGCTACCCGTGACGCTTGTTGCATATTATGGGTCACAATGACGATAGTATATTGTTTCTTCAGTTCATGAATTAACTCTTCTACTTTTAAAGTGGAAATAGGATCGAGAGCCGAACAAGGTTCATCCATTAAAACCACATCAGGCTGGAGGGCAATAGTGCGAGCAATGCAGAGTCTTTGTTGTTGTCCTCCAGAAAGAGCTAACCCGCTCTGTTTAAGTTTATCTTTGACTTCATCCCAGATTGCTGCTTTTCTTAAAGAAATTTCTACCAACTCATCCATATCTCCTTTGAAGCCATTAATTCTGGCACCAAAAGCAATATTTTCGTAAATTGACTTCGGAAAAGGATTGGGGCGCTGGAATACCATGCCAATTCTGCGTCTTACTTGTACAGGATCGATATCTTTAGCATAAAGATTACAATCTCGATAAGTAATTAAACCTTCTAGGCGGAAAATAGGAATCAAGTCATTTAGACGATTGTAACAACGCAATAATGTGCTTTTCCCACAACCAGAAGGACCAATAAATGCCGTAACTTGATTTTTAATAATATCTAAATAAATACCTTTTAAGGCCAAAAAATCACCATAGTAGACATTAACATTTTCTGATTGAATAACTATTTCAGTTTGATGGGTATTAACTTGTTGCGCAACCATGACAAAATAACTTTTTTTTAGGATAAATATTAATTTATTAAGTAATACTCGTATTTAACCATAATTCAATAAGATTTTATTAAAAATAATGTTCTCAAAATGTTACTTTTCATGAGCTTGATAATATAGCGCTACGCGCAAGTCAAAAGTCAAAAGTCAAAAGTCAAAAGTTTACGAATCATAGGCTTGAGCATTTACCAATGTCCTAACCAAATTACGTAGTGCTATAATTATTAAATTTTCAATAGTTTTTACCAAAATCCTACCAGAAGCAAGCCACGGCATAAGTTAAGACTTGGTTAGTTGTTGATTAAGATTAAGCAAAAAACTGAAGTAACTTTATTTGTGTTGATTGTTGATTAAACCTATTATGAAAATAGAAACTAACGAGATAAATTCTTTAACCATTGTATTTTTATTCTTGGTTGTAAACAACCGCTAAAGGTTGGCGCTTGCTTAACTAATTCTGTTATGCTTTGAGTCAGTTGATAAAGCTCAGATTAAGAGAACCAAAATCAACAAACTCGATCAAGCATCATATTTCGATGCTGTTTAGTACAGTTTTTAGCCAAAAAGTAGTGATGGAGACAAAAAATTGATTATTGAAGAAGTTTCTCTATCAACTCCCTTACTCCATGTCCACTATTTTTCGTCATTACCCAATCACTACAATCTTTGAGTACTTGTAAAGCATTGGCAACCGACACTGACAAACCGCATAGGTTTAACAGGGGAATATCGTTTTCTCCATCCCCTACTCCAACTACATGGTCAGAAACTAAGTTCATCTTATTAAGAGCGGTTTTTAATCCAGAATATTTGTTCACACCTTCGGGTAATAGCATTACTGCCCCTTTATTTAAGCTAATCTGCCATGACAAGCCTAGCTCAGCGATTACTTCAGTTGCGATCAGATCGTAAGGAATTCGAGTCGAAACAATTCCTTGTCCTACATTCAATGGTTCAACTTGGCGTTGACCGAGAGCTTCAATCAGTGAATCGGGAGGAGTAGAAGCTAGTAGAGTTGTTTCATTGCTAGAAGGAAAATAAAGTAGGGCTCCATTTTCGGCCACGATACAGTCAAAGGATTGAGCTTCTGGAAAAACAGGGTAGAGATTATCCAGCCGTCTTCCAGTTACTAAAATTAACTTGTTCCCTACTTCCTGCCAGTATTTGAGAGCCGAATAAGTAGCTGCATCAACTATTCCTTCAGTGGCGATAGTGCCATCATAATCAGTTGCTAGTGCCTGGTAGAACATAACTGAGATTTTCTTACTAACTCTTCTTGATAAAGACTAGAGTCAGTGAGAGTAATTGAGATTAAGAAATGATTTAGAAGAAATTAAATTGAAATTTTTACTTACTTTAATAAGTGTGTCAACTTGAGTAAAAAATCTATTTGAGCAGCCCTTAGTTCGGCGGTAGGATGTACTTGTTGAATAATTGCGATTGCATGTTCAGGTTCTTCGCCCTTAGCAACTAAATAAGCAGCAAGCAAGGTTCCTGTTCTGCGATTGCCACTAGTACAGTGAACTACAACTGGCTGATGGCTTTCAAGTAATGGCTCGGCAAATTGAACAAACTGAGTTACTTGCTCGACACTTGGGGGTTTTCCCCCTGTAATTGGCAACCAAAGAGCTTGAAATCCTGCCTCTCGATACTCATTAATACCAGAAGGTTCATCCATCACAGAGACAATGCCGCGCATTCCCGCTTGATAAAGTTGTGGTAAATCTTCTAAAGGGGGTCTAGACATTCCTGCTAGTAGCCCTGGTGTAACCCACCAAACATAATCAGGATATGAGTCAAAATCTGACATTTTAAGGCTATCTCCTATCTATTAAAGTTTTAAACTCAAGTTTAAGTGTAAAATTTCCAAATGCTTTTGGCGTTTATTCTCACGTGAGGATAAGGGACGAACAAGTTTGGACGCATTTTTCGCTCTTCTCAAAACTATAAGCCAATGCTTTTTTCCAATTCTGTCATCTGCTTAACTATCAATTAATTCTTCAGCCAAGAACCAATTGGCTTGAGAAAGAGAATAAGAACATAAATCTCTTACAAACTGCCAATTATAAACTACATCAAGAATTACTACTAGTAGCTTGATTAGAAAATCGATTAACTAGACATAATTCTGATTGAAAAGTTATCTCAAAGGAATGTAAATTAATGTGTTTTTACTTGATTTTTTCCTCGAATAATAAATATAAAAAATTATGATTTATCGATGATAAAATCTTGGATTTAAAAATTAATAAATGATTAAAAAATAATTAACAAAAGGCAAAAAATATCAGCAAACTTTTTATGAAATAGCTGACACATCACAAATATACTTAAAATTATCCCTTGTTATCTTGAATACTGAAAAATGATTCTTTGTTGCTACGTTAATTACACTAATGAGATACAAATTGGTCGAATCACTAATATTGCTGATTGGTATTTGGAGCGAGTTGTTTTTCCTGGACAACGCTTATTATTTGAAGCGCCGAAATCGGCTGAATTATAAATCTATAGTAGTAGTTTCTCTACTGCTATTCTTGCACAACGAATTAGATGTGAAACCTTAGTGGATTAGCCAGCGAGATAGGGCAAAACAAAGTACTGCTAAAACCAAACTAATGTACGATTGGATAACTTTTTTCTTGGATTGCTCTTAAATGGAAATTCATTCATATAAGTATACTTTTAATAACAATAATCGATAAAAATCCCAATAAAGTAGATAATCCAACAATTGAACCTCCTTTAGCATAAGCTTCAGGTAGCATGGTCTCAGAAATCACAGTTAGCATTGCGCCAGCGGCCATTGATTCCATCAAAGAAATAACCCATTCTGGAACATCAGCAAACAGCAGACTGCCAAAAGCTGATAGAATTCCCGTAATTAGCATCAGAGATGTCCACATCCCCAAAATTCTCGGAATTGAAAATCCTTGTTGTTTCATTCCTTCAGAACTTGAGAGAGCTTCAGGATAATTTGACAGCATTAATCCCGCCATAAGAGAAGGACTGATCGGATTAGTTACTATATGGGCTCCAATAGTGAGGGCTTCCGGGATTCCATCCATGAGCAAACCCAGCCAGATCGCCATCGGGGCTTCCTTGTGTTCTGCCATCATGGAGTTAATTCTGGATGCTGAAGGAATTAATTCTCCAGCATCCATACTGTTAAGAGCTTGTTGTATCCATTGCGATGCTTTGGTTGAATCAAAATTTTGTCGGGTTTGCAGATAATCCTTAAGTTTGGGCTGTTCTACAAAGGTTTTGACAGTTGCTTCTAGACGAGGAGACTGCTGTAACATCTCCTCAAAGTCCTGTTTTCTTAAAGTCCAGACTTCCACATTAGTTTTAGCGATCGCGGTTACCGTATGATTCGCTTCTGTGACAAAGGATAATTCCCCAAAAGGATCTGCGGTAGTTAATACCAGAGGCTCTCTTTGCAGGTTACGGGGAAAGATAATTTCTACTTCTCCTCGGTGAATAATGTGAAGACGATCAGAAAAATCTCCAGGTTGAAAAAACACCTTACCGTCTGGATAAGAATGATAAACTAAACGAGCAGCAATATCCTCTAATTCTTCTTCAGTTAAATAACTAAACACTGGAAAGCGATGAATCTTGCGAGCCAACTGTAAGAACTCATGTTTTTTCTGGGTAATCTTGACCGCTGAGGTAATTTTTCTCTGCTCTTGAAGAGTCGCTAGGGCAAAACTAACCCAATCATGAATTGCGGTTAAACTCAATCCATGTTGCTGATGTAGATAGTCCTTAATATCTTCTTGTTGTAAGGTTTGTTTAGTTCTTTCAAGCAGTTCTGGCGAGGTTTCGAGTAATTCTTCAAAATCTGAGCGAGGCAGAATTTCTAATTGACAATCTTCTTTGGCGATCGCTATAGTTTGATGGCAACTAGCCGTTAAAAAAGAGTATTGACCAAAAATTTCATTGGCACTCAAGGTTCTGAAGGGAGTTTGGTCTGCTTGAGGATCTAATAGCTCAACTTTTCCTTTCTTAACTATGTAAAGACTTTCACTAGGGTCTCCCTGACTATAAAGGATTCTACCCTTGGGATAACTAGCAACTAGTAAAACTTGAGCAATTTTTTGTCGTAATTCTAGGGATAAATCCTGGAATAATTCAATCCGTTTTAACCGACTGAAACTTTGAGTAAAACGACGACGTTCTTGTTGGGTTAAATGAGTTAAAGTTGTCGACGGCTTGCGCAAAAATCCTCCAGAGCGATTGACCAGTTGATTGATATAGGTAAAGAATAAACTGCCAATGATTGAACCAATCACTAATTCTAGGATATGTCCTTTTTCTCTGGCACTGCCAACTAAATCAATAACTAAAGCTGCCAGTAACGCTCCTCCACCAAAGGCCATCAAGAAAGCCAGCGCACGATTTTTTGGAGTCCAGATCAGAGCAGTCAGTGAACCCAAAGGCATCGAACAGGCACTGACCATTCCTGCGAATAAAGCATTTAACCAAATAGATTGCATCATTTAACCCTATTTTGATAAAGATTAAGACATTAATCTAAGTAATCTATCTATTAATCTCATAAACTTGGGTTGATTTTTGGTTTTTCCATAACTTTATTTATTTAGTAATCCTGATGTTAAACAAGTTTATCGATTACTTTTTATTCTTTGGTTTCACTATCAATATTGTTCTTCCCCATAGCTTCACTCCATTGCTTGGATAGAGTAATTAAATCTGATGGCATCATCACCACAGTAGTAGTATTATTTTCTGCTCCAATTTCCGTCAACATTTGTAGCCTTCGTAGTTCAAGAGCTGCTGGATTATCCATAATTTTTTGTGAGGCTTCTGCTAACTTCATTGAGGCTTCCTGTTCCGCCGAAGCTTTGATTAATCGAGCACGTTTTTCCCGTAAGGCTTCTGCTTCTTTTGCCATTGCTCTTTGCATAGCTAGTGGAATTTCCACATCTTTGATTTCTACTCTTTCGATTTCAATCCCCCACGGTTCGGTAAGTTCATCCACAATTTCTTGGACTTTGAAGTTAATTTTGTCCCGTTTTTGCAAAATATCATCGAGGAGATTTTGTCCCACAACATTTCGTAGAGTAGTCATCGAAGCTTGATAGACAGCCATTTGGTAATCTTCAACTCTGTTGATTGCCTTATCAGGATTAAGGATGCGATAGAACAAAACCGCATTGACTTTAATCGTGACACTGTCAGCTGTCACTGCTTCTTGGGGCATGATATCAACTGTTTTAGTGCGAATGTCAACTAAGGCTTTTTGCTCAATAAAAGGTATTATCCAATACAATCCTGGCCCTTTGATAGTTTTGAAGCGACCCAGACGAAAGATAACGCCCCGTTTATATTCACGATCGATTTTAATCCCCGCGACACTGAAGAGGGTAATTAGAGCAGCCAAAGATGCGATGAAGATTTCCATAATTTAGCTCTGGGATAATTTTTGAATACCTCTATTGTAGAATTCCTAAATCTGCAATTGAATTACTAGATTGGGAAGTTGAACAACTGGTCGGAGATGAGACACGATCATGTGATATTTTAGCTTATCTTAAATACTCTGAATAGCTGCTAGAACGAGCTTTTAAGTACTTCTGTCAGGCACTCAGGCAGTCAGTTCCTTACTTCCCTGGCATAGAAAGTTGATATTAGTAGGTTTAACTAGAATAACATTTCTGTCAAACTAATGTAATATTATAATTTAAGTAAAAACACATAGATATTTTGTCTAGTGGACGTGGGCGTAAATAAGCTAACAGTTAGCAATAACCAAAAAGCTTACAAATCAATACTCATTTTATTTCTTGTTACTTATCACTTGCGCGCAGCGGCACTAGTAGCTCTTATCAAAATTTATTAGTCTATCTTGCGTCTTCTGATTTCTGAGTAATTCAATCTCAACACTCAAACGAGAACATGTTTGTTTATTTTTATAAAATAGATGTATTAAATAATGTCTGCACATAAAAATCGCGATAGTAAAGATATTCACTCCGAAGGAACTCTAGCTGACATTTCCCAGCAGCTTAGTTCATCGAACAATGAAGATACATCAATTAGAGCTTCTGCATCAGTTCTCACTGAACGAGAAACCCAGGTAATATCTCATTATTCTTCGGAGGGGGCTCAAAAGAAAGGGGGCGAATTAATTAGGATTGACGCAAAATCACAGACTAAACCCCAAGAAAAATCAATATTTCCCCAACTGAAAGCTAAGACAACAGCTTTATTAGTAGGTGCTGCTGTGATGTTGCCAATTTTAGCAGTGGGAACAGCAACCTATTATTTTGGGAGTCAAGCTATCAATAAACAGGCAATCTTCGCCAGAAGGTATGAGAATAGAGAATTAGCCGAAGCAGAATTAGCAAGAGAACAAAAACTCCTAGCAGCTTTGTTAATTGGTACTGGAACAACAGCTTTGCTAGTCGGTGCCATAGCTGCTTGGGGAACAAAACGGCTGATAAATATTACATCTAAAAAATATAGAGAGGAGCCAATATCTACAGAGGAATCCGAAGAAGAAGTCGAAGAAGAAGTGGCAACCCAGATATCTAGAGAGTTTATTCAAAATTTAAGCCAGTCTGTTCCTCAAAAAGATATTCTCCAAGCCATCGTTGAAGAAGCACGCAACTACCTAAATTGCGATCGCGTTGTCGTCTATAGCCTCAACCAAGATAAATATGGCGTAATAGTAGCAGAGTCAGTAGCTCCTGGTTACACCCAAGCATTAGGTAAAACGATAGAAGACCCCTGTTTTGAAGCCAAGTATCTCGATCTATATCGCGATGGTAGAGTTCGAGCCATAGACAACATCTACGAAGCAGGAATGACTCCCTGTTATTTGGAGCAATTAGAACAGCTAGAAGTCAAAGCTAATCTAGTCACTCCAATAATCAATGAAGGTATGCTGTTCGGTTTATTAGTAGCCCATCAGTGTGCCGAATCCCGTCAATGGCAACAAGCGGAAATTGAGTTTTTAGATCAACTCGCTAAAAAATTGGCTTTGGCTCTCGACAATGCCAAGCTTTTAAATTATGTGACTGACCTTGAGACTCTAGCAGTAACAGAAAGAACCTGGACTAATTACTTCACCGATGCCATCCAATACATTCGTCAATCGATTAAACAAGATGATGTCCTCGATGTCAGCGTCAAAGAAGTACGGCGAGTTTTAGAATGCGATCGCGTTGTAGTTTATAGCCTCAACCAAGATAAGTATGGGGTAGTAGTAGCCGAATCATTAGCTCCTGGTTATCCCAGAGCCTTGCATAAAACCATCAAAGATCCTTGTTTTGAAGCGAGGTATCTGGATAAATATCGCGATGGCAGAGTGCGTGCCCTGAATAACATCTACGAAGCAGGAATGACTGACTGTTACCTGGAGCAGTTAGCAACTCTAGAAGTCAAAGCTAATCTAGTCACCCCTATCCTCAACGAAGGCAAGTTATTTG
>JAAUYH010104365.1_pt1 | contig 12173 bp, 16 predicted proteins | sample 7278061 | NCBI WGS metagenome assembly JAAUYH01 (sample SAMN14350203, study PRJNA611818) | marine sediment metagenome | isolation source: surface marine sediment (0.6m) | place: French Polynesia: Moorea | collected 2018-08
AGATTAGTTGAAGAGTTGACGGAAAATTAATTACCATAAGTATTAGATAACAATCGATAGGATAAATGTACCTATCGATTGTTTTTTTACCACATAGTTTACTGCAAGGAACCTTATAAACTAGAGATTTTAGATAGCATTCCTGAAGGAGAAATCATTACTCGTTACTATATCGGCAGTCCCGACGGTGGTAGATTGCCCGATGTCGGAGAAAAGCTCAAAGCTTCTTTACCAGAACCTTCTTTGATTAAGCCTATCAAAATTCCTGCTACGGTGTCTTGGTGGGATCTCTGTGCCGGACCTCATATTAACTATACAGGAGAGATTAACCCAGAGGCTTTCGCTTTAGAAAGCGTAGCTGGGGCATACTGGCGGGGAGATGAAACCAAACCCCAATTACAACGAATTTATGGGACTGCTTGGGAAACACCCGAACAATTAGAAGCTTATTTACAACAACAGGAAGAAGCTAAACGCCGAGATCATCGCAAACTAGGAAAAGAGTTAAAACTGTTTAGCATTCAAGAAAATGCTGGTGGTGGTTTGGTATTTTGGCATCCTCGCGGTGCAACGATGCGGTATATCATTGAAGATTATTGGCGTAAGGCTCATTTAGATGGAGGTTACGAACTCCTCTATACCCCCCACATTGCTAACTTAGAATTATGGAAAACATCGGGACATTTTGACTTTTATCGGGAAAATATGTTTGATTCGATGGAGATTGAGCAACAAGCTTATCAAATCAAACCCATGAACTGTCCCTTTCACGTTTTAACTTATAAAAATGACCTCCATTCCTATCGAGAATTCCCTTTGCGCTGGGCAGAATTAGGGACTGTATATCGTTATGAACGTTCTGGGGTTTTACATGGTTTGATGCGAGTACGGGGTTTTACTCAAGATGATGCTCATATTTTCTGTTTACCCACACAAATTGCCGTAGAAATTCTCGGTGTACTAAATTTAACGGAGAATATTCTTTCTGATTTTGGGTTTAAAGACTATGAAGTTAATCTTTCCACTCGCCCAGATAAGTCAGTGGGGACCGATGAAGGTTGGGAGTTGGCGACTCAAGCTTTAGTAGAAGCCTTAAATAGCAAAGGTTGGGACTATGTTGAAGATAAGGGAGGGGGGGCTTTTTATGGTCCCAAAATCGACATCAAAATTAAAGATGCTATTGGACGGACTTGGCAATGCTCCACTATCCAGGTAGATTTTAACCTACCAGAACGCTTTGACATGGAATATGTAGCTGTCGATGGTTCCCGTCAACGTCCTATTATGATTCATCGGGCAATTTTTGGGTCTTTAGAGCGTTTTTACGGAATTTTGATCGAAAACTACGCAGGGGATTTTCCTTTATGGTTAGCACCTATGCAATTACGTTTGCTACCAGTTAGTGAAGCACAAAGAGAATATGCGGAAACTGTCGTTGCTAGGCTAAAAGAGGCTGGTTATCGGGTAGAAATAGACTGCACCGGTGAACGTTTGGGCAAACAAATACGTAAGGCCGAACTAGAAAAAATTCCTGTGGTAGCCATCGTTGGAAAAAAAGAAGTTGAAACTCAAAGTTTGAGCATTCGTACTCGCCAACAGGGAGATATTGGTACAATGGATTTGACTGAGTTGAAAACGAGTTTAGATGATGCGATCGCTAATAAGGCTAATATGTAGATTTTTTAGTCTGATATTGTCAATTAGTAAAGCATCAAAATAATTATATCCCCTAAGTAAAAATGTTAACTATTGGAACACAAAAAAGCGATCGCATTACCACAATTACTAATACGACTTGGGCTGAATATATTAGTTTAAATTTGCCAAGTAAACGAGTTTCATTTCGCAATGGAGTCATTACTATCGTGTCCCCAGGACGTAACCATGAATTGATTGGTGATTATGTCAGGTTGATTATTTTGGCGTATTGTCGTAAAAACAATATTGCACTGTTTTCTTACAACCAAACGACTCTTAAGGAAGAAGGAAAAGAAGGGAAAGAACCTGACGTGGCTTACTGTTTTGAGATAGACAAAGATAAGCCAGATTTGGCAGTAGAAATCAATCTAACATCAGGGAGTATCGACGATTTAACTAAATATCAATACTTAAATATTCCTGAAGTTTGGCTATGGGAAAACAACAAAATTAGATTCTTTGTTTATCGTGATTCAGGATATTTAGAATTAACGACAAGTAAATTTCTGCCTAACTTAAGCAGCGATCAGGTTACAACAATTGTCAATAGTTGTTTTGGTAAAAGTGTTTTAGAAGTCGAAAAATATTTCTCTTGAAATTTATTTTAAAAATAACAAAAATGAACAAAAATGAATCTTTACTATCTTTAAAAATTGCCGTGCTAACAGTTTCTGACACAAGAACAGAAGCTGATGATAAATCGGGCAAAATATTAGTGGATAATTTAACCACAACAGGTCATTTATTAGCAGAAAAAACGATTGTTCCTGATAACATTTATCAAATCCGTGCTGTAATCTCTAGATGGGTTGCAGATGAATCTGTCCAAGTAATTTTAACCACTGGTGGGACAGGAGTGACAGGACGGGATGGAACTCCTGAAGCTATTAAACCCCTCTTAGACAAAGAAATTGAAGGGTTTGGGGAGATATTTCGCATGATTTCCTATCAAGAAATTAAAACCTCTACGATTCAGTCTCGATGTTTGGCTGGTGTAGCTAACGGTACTTATATCTTTTGTTTACCTGGTTCGAGCGGTGCTTGTCAAACAGGATGGAGTATTATCAAAGACCAACTGGATTCTCGCCATCGTCCTTGTAATTTAGCTCAATTAATTCCGAGATTGACCGAAACTTAGAGATAAGAAACATCATTTGCTTTGTTAACATTTGTTGATCTGATTATTGACTAGGGAAGTTAAAATGAGAACAATAATCATTATCATTGTACATACTTTCTCAAAATGGAGGGATTGATGGTTACCTTAGAAGATGCCAGAAGAGTAATTAGTGCCGCCGAAAAAAAAGCACTCGAAATTGGTCAACCCATGAATATAGCAGTAGTGGATGGGGGAGGAAATCTGGTAGCCCATGTACGAATGGATGGAGCTTGGATCGGAAGTATCGATATCTCCATTAAAAAAGCGTATACTTCGCGGGCGTTCAATCTGGCCACTAAAGATTTAGCCGAACAGAGTCAATCAGGAGGACAATTTTTTGGACTTCCTGCCTCTACCACTGGTCAAATCCTGATTTTTGCAGGGGGAATACCCCTTTATAGTCAGGGACAAGTCGTGGGGGCAATTGGAGTTAGTGGGGGGTCGGGAGAGCAAGACCATGCTGTAGCCGAAGCTGGAGCCAACCTATTTTAGTTGTTGAAACATCATTAGAAATGGATAAGGTAAAATCAGGCTTAGAGAAGTCTCTTTCTTTTCGCTTGATTCTACCTTTAGAGTTACAAGTGATTAAGCAGTCCCTAATCTTCGATTATCAAATCCGTGCTACCTTACGTCGCAAACATCATAATCCTCCAATCTGGACAGATAACCATTGGCATGATTTTCAAATTACCTTACATCTTCGCGCTCAACGTAATCCCTCTGATATGTATGGATTAGACATGGTCGAGATGGAACAGCGATTACAGGAATGGGGAGAACGTTTACCCATAATTGTCAACGATTGTCCTTTATGTCCTGGAGGAACGACTGAAGAACTCTGTTGCTATTTTGCTTCTATTCCTTTAGAGAATCATGTGATGTTAATTGGAGTTTCTGTCGCTGAAAATTCAGAACGACTCACTTATCTATCCATTAGCTAGGATTCAACAATGCTGGTTTCCCCATTAGGGTGATCAATTAGAGTAATTCCCATTTCTTGTAATTGTTCCCTAATGCGATCGCTTTGGGCATAATCTTTGACTTTTCTCGCTGCATTACGTTGTTGAATCAGTGTAGTAATTTCTGCCTCATCGAAGTTCTGGGTATCTTCTAAGCTGGTTTCAGGTTTAGCTTCTAATCCTAAAATCCCTGCTAAATGGACTAAAGTTTGCCATTGTCGTTGTAAATCTTCACCATCAGTATTGGTTTTACCTTCATGGGTTAACAAATTTCCTTCCCGACGCAGATTTTTAGCGAGTTCAAACAAAACCGCTAATCCCCCAGGAGAGTTAAAATCATCATCCATTGCTGCTTTAAATTGTTCCATAACAGCAGAGTTGAGTGCTTGGTTTTTCTGCCAACCTAATCTATCGCCATATTTTTCCCCAAAGAGTAAACCTTGCTGTAAAGTCTGCCAACCATTGGTTGCTGAACTAATGGCCTCTTCAGTAAAATCTAAAGGCTTGCGGTAATGTGCCTGTAAAACAAACAATCTAATTACCATTGGATCTAGGGGACGATTTAATAACTCGCGAATTGTCGTAAAGTTCCCCAAAGACTTAGACATTTTTTCCCCGTTCACCGTTACCATGCCATTATGGAGCCAGTATTTAGCCAGGGGTTTACCATTAGCAGCTTCTGACTGAGCAATTTCATTTTCATGATGGGGAAACACCAAATCCCCTCCACCACCATGAATATCGATGGTTTCTCCTAACAATGCCCTCACCATAGCAGAACATTCAATATGCCAACCAGGACGACCCTCACCCCAAGGAGAATCCCAAGCCGGTTCTTCTGGTTTGGCACTTTTCCAGAGAGCAAAATCTGAAGGATGTTTTTTATGGCTATTTGCAGGATCGCTCATTGCTACTCTACCACTAGCCCCCGCTTGCATCATCGACTGGCTACGTCCAGAGAGTTTGCCATATTGTTCAAAAGCGTCTACATGAAAGTAAACGTCTCCATCCACAGCATAAGCATAGTTTTTTTCCAGCAATACCTGAATTAATTGTTGAATTCCAGAAATATTATCGGTGACGCGGGGATATTCATCTGCATCCATAACATTTAAGGGACGGATATCTGCAAAATAAGCTTCGATAAAACGTTCGGAAATATCCGCCATTGATACCCCTTCTTGTTGGGCGCGACGGAGAATCTTATCATCGATATCGGTAAAGTTCTGCACGTAGGTTACTTCATATCCCCGCCATTGCAGATAGCGACGCACCATATCCCAGATAATATAGGAACGGGCATGACCTAAATGGCAATAATCGTAGACGGTCACGCCACAGCAATACATAGTTACTCTACCTGGTAGAAGCGTTACAAAGGGTTCGAGGCGACGGGTTTGGGTATTGTAAATTTTTAAAGTCATTGATTTTATGTAACTATCGTTAAAGGGGTAAAGGCGGAATACGGGCTAAAATACCTTTTTGTAAGATTTCTGGACGGTCTTGACGTTTTATGAGTCCATCTTTGCTAGTAAAGTATTGTTCGGCAAATTGCAATATAGAAGAGGGACTGGTCATCGGTGGCAAATCACCGAACATCAGAGTCGTTTTATGGGGTGCAGCAAAAGCCACAGTACAGGGGCGATTACAAGCACTCAAACAACTAACTTCTTGGATGATAAATTCATCTTTATATTGCCAGTTTGCTTGTAATTCTTTTAATTGAATTGATAAATGTTTACCGCCTCTTTGTCCTAAATAATCTTTTTGTTCAGGAGAAAAAGCACAGGAACTACAGGTAAATATCGTGTGTTTGCTCATCTTAATTACAGTTTGATATTTGACTATTTATTGTTTAATCAATTGTTCGATATCCGGTCTATCTATTTCAGTAATTGATTTATGAATTTTGTATTGTTTTGGCGGTTTTTCCATGATGACAATCGCTGTTTCAATGGGCGGACAATCTTCTTCATGACAGGTTAATTGATTTAAAGAAATACCAATTTCTTCGTCTATATTTAAGATTTCAGCTATCCAAATTTTAACTTGTTTTACTTTTGCTGGATCTGCTTTTAAATTAGTTCGAGAAAATAAATCCATGAGGTTCACCAGGGTAAATTTGGGAGACTAAATTTCTTATTAATTACTAAATCAACTAAACAATCTTTAAGCTGTTGTTTAATTAAAGATTTATCCAAATTACGCCCGATGAATACAAGTTCGTTTTTTTGCTGAGTTGTCCAATCATCCGATTGGATATCGTAGCGAGGTCCACTCAGTTGAAAAATATGGCGCGAGGGACTTTCTTGAAACCAGAGTATCCCCTTAGCACGAAATACATTACTGGATAATTGTTCAGATAAAAAATGTTCAAATTTCTCAAGTTCAAAAGGGCGATCGCTTTCAAAAGAAACAAAGTTAAAGCCATCGGTTTCTAAATGATTGTTAAAAGCCGATTTGTTACGTCGAAACTCGGAAATATCAGTTTGATAATTATCTATTTGAGTTAAACCAATGTCTAAAATCAAAGGTAAAGGGACTTGTCCATGTTCACTCTCTAAAATTCTAAATCCTGGTTTAGTATCTTCAATAAATGCTTTTAATTCGCTAATTTTCTCTTTAGTTGCTAAGTCAATTTTATTTAAAAGAACCAGATCACCGTATCTAATTTGGCTTAGAGCAGCGTCACTATCAAAATGTTCAGCAGAAAAAGCGGCTGCATCCACAACGGTAATAATAGAATCAAGACGAGTTAAAAATTTTAATTCTGTACTAAGAAAAGTCAAGATAATCGGTAAGGGATCTGCTAATCCTGTTGTTTCAACAACCAAATAATCGATTTTTTCTTCTCTTTCTAAGACTTGATAGACCGTATTAACAAAACCATCATTAATGGTGCAACAAATACAACCATTACCCAATTCTATCATATCTGAATCGACTGAAATTAAAAGTTTCTCATCAATATTAATGTCACCAAACTCGTTGACTAATACTGCTATTTTCAGCTTATCTTTATTCTGTAAAATTTGATTGAGTAAAGTGGTTTTGCCACTCCCTAAGAAACCAGTAATTATTGTGACTGGCATTCCACTTTTAGGTAAGGATGGCAGAGTATCGGACAGGGTAAAGTTTAGACGAGTCATATTTTTGAGTTAGTTCGTCTCCTGAATATTGATAATGATTATCATTCTATCTCATTCTGAAAAATCTGAGACACGGATTTCAAGTTTTCTGATTACAGAATCCCTCGAAGTCTGTGTCCGCCATCCCAAAGTGGCTCGATATCTTTGCGCTGGAGCTTCGACAATTGCAGGATGTTCGGAAAAATATCCCAAAAATCGAATCTCTAAATATACTATTTGATACAATCAATATAGTAATATATTTAAACAGCACCTCTATGAACTCAAGTCAAATTCGCGATGAGGCAAAAAACTACATAGACCAATTAACGCCAGACAAGTTAATTCTTGTAATAGATTTTCTCAAGGATTTACAAGAAGAGGATGATGTAGAGGCAACGGAAGAATTATTAAATATTCCTGGTTTTGAATCTGCTTTCAAAAAAGCCAACCAGCAAGTAAAAGACGGAAAAACTAAAGATTGGCGTATGATTCGAGACGATGTATAAAGTTCGATTATCTTTGGAAGCTGAAAAAGTTTTTTCAAAAAGTGATCGAGCCTTAGCCAAAAAACTAGCAAGATGTTTTAAAAACCTAGAAAACAATCCTCGTTCTCATCCTAATATTAAGCCATTAAAAGGCTCTTATTCTGGATATTACCGCTACAGAGTTGGAGATTATCGAGTTGTTTATTCGATTGAAGATTATTTAGTTGTAGTCAATGTAATTATTATTGCTCATCGTAGAAAGGTTTATGAGTAATTCTGTGAGTTGTTTGTTTTAAATGCCAATTTATTTTAAATGCGATCTCATCTTCTATTATGCAGAGGTTTTTATGAGTGAATAAGGTTGAATTAATATTTCTGCTGGAAGTCCCAAATCTTTATTTAAGCGTCGGATTACATCTAAAGTCAAAGGTTGTTGTTTATTTAAGATTGCTGTTACCTGTTCGGAATTACCAATAGAACTCTCCAAATCGCGATCGCATAATCCACGAGCTTCTAAATAATATAGTATTGCCTCAATCGGGTCTGGTGCTTCAATGGGAAAATGTTTTTGTTCGTAAGCTTCTACCAACGTAGTTAAAATATCTAGGCGATCGCACTCTGGAGAATTGGGTTCGGCATCAAATAGTTGCTCGATTTCTTGAAGTGCATTTTGATAATCTAATTCTGTTTTAATTGGGTGTAATTTCATAGTTATATATCTATTATTTGCTGTGATTTGGGAACGTTAAGGTTTAGCGCGTAGTTATAAAACCACTGCCGATCTAAGCAACCTTACACCACAATTTATAATGGCAAGACCTAGAGCAAAAGGTATACCAGCATTATATGAGTACCAAAATGTTAAATACTTTCATTTTGATGTACCTCCTGGAACTTCTTATGTTCTTATCTCCGATCCTTGGTCATTTCTTCAATCATGGATTCTTCAAAAAATTCCTAACAAACGTTCAACCAACCGTGAATGTTTTACCAGAGCCAAATACTATTGTCAATTAGCGAAAAATTTTTATCAAGCTGCTGATGCTACTGAATTTCCTGTAAAAGCTACTCTTACTTATTATGGAATGCTAAATCTTGTAAAATGCTTTTTATCTGTTCGAGGTGTTGAGCTTGAAAATACATTAGAACATCATGGTCTTACTTTGCCTCTTAACAAAAAACAGCTTGTACGAGTACATAATTTATCCGACAGTTTATCTATCTTTTCTGAATTTGCAAAATTACTAGATAAGCCTGTCTCCCAGCAACACGATTTGAAAATACAAGACTTAATATGTCATATTCCTGAGTTGCATGAAATTGCATATAGTCTAGGTCAATTACCTTGGTCACGACGAAAATTTCTTCCAGTTCAAATAGATTTCCTTGTAAATAGTAGAAAAGATAAATTATTTACAGAAATTAAATACAAAAAACAACAAGAGACACGAGTAGACACATCAAAGTTTTATAAAAAAACTCGTAAAGATTATTTTCACGATAATACAGAAGAAAATGGTTATTTAGTTTATAGAAGTAAAAGTCAGAAATCTGTCAATAAAAATAACTTTCCAACAATATACCGTAATATCCAAAAAGATTATGCAAGGTTTGATTTAGTATCATTACTCACACGATCAGGTTATAAATATTATTGCGATTTAAAGCCAGATTGCTATCACCATCTTAGTTATTCACTTGCCTTTTTATTTTATCTAGGCTCAGTTGCACGTTATCGCCCTACAGAAGTTGAAGAGTTATTAATTAGCGAACTAAGCCCTATAGTTAGTGAAGCAATTGCCGCTATACCCATGCAATTTCTCTATCAGTTACTTGGTTTGATTACCAAAAATGTATGTGTAGTTCCTCAATCTAAATTGCGGTAAAAATATCAAGATTCAATTTGAGGTAACTGTTTGCGAGGAGAACGCTTTTTCCTCAAACCTTTCAATCCCTGAGTAACGTCGTCAACAAAGGTATAAACGATGGGAATCACAATCAAAGTCAGCAAGGTAGAAACAGTCAGTCTCCCTAAAACCACTATGACAAAAACAACAGTAAGCAAACCCAATTACGAAAATTTATTCCCATAATTTAAACAGCGATCGCCCGAACTTTCAAAAACTATTCGTCAAAGCGATTCGCAATGATTGCAACTGTTAGGTTAAAAGGATTTTAGGGAACTTTAATAGGGTAGAGTTTTAAGTCGCAATTTAATGGGACGTAAATCAAAAATTAACAAGAAGAAACAACGACGCTCAAATAAAGGTTTAAATAATTTAAAAAAACAAAAATATCCTAATTCTGTAGATGAAACAAGTCAGTATTTATGCCAACCTAACTTTGAGACAGTTGGTAACTCTGAAGCGTTTCGATTAACATCAGAAATGTTAAAAAAAGCTATAGAAAACGCTCAGAGTGAAGGTCGCCAATATGTTTGGACACCTTTAGATATCGACTACTGGATTCCCGAAAAAACCGACTTTGAATACGAGTATGTTTGTCCAAACTTTGCCATTTTTCAGAGTTCGCAAAAGCACGACAAATCTATTAGTGTGGATGTTATCGGTATATTTGATTTAGGACAGACAGGTTATCTTTATCGAGGAAATTTTGTCAGAGTTTTTCAAAAAAAAGGCGAACTTAAAGAAAAAGAATTGGTAGATATTGCCCGAATGTTTGCTTATATGAGATTTTATCTGCGAGATAGAAATCGAGATCTCGATACAAAATGGTGGAATCAATTTTTTTCAACTCATGTTGTAAGCAATGAAACTGTCATGATTTGCCATGAAGATAAGTTAGCTTCTTTAGAATGGGCAAATCAAATATTTCCTAACAATGCTTATAACGCCTGGATTGGCAAATGTGGTGAGTTTGTTTTCGCTAGTTGGGCTGGAGAGTATGCACTTCCAGTGTCCAGAGTAGATCTTAAAAATCATTCAGAAAGGACAGATGAATACGATTTCTCACATACTATGTTGTTTGGCAACAAAGTAAAAATTGATGTAAAAACATTTCAAGTTGAAAAAGACAATAAGAGGAACTGGTGGAATGTCAGTGATAATTGTTTGGAAGGCAATCACAAGCAAGATATATTTGTTTTCATTATAGTTGATGAGATTTTTCAAATTGGTAAAGTTGTAGGTTTTTTAACAGCCGAAGACATAAAACGTAAAGGTGATTATAGGACTTTCTATGATGAATGTAATCCTTATGATAGAGGATATTACCGAATTCGATTAGAAGATATTCAAAACCCTTACTATCTTAGAGCTTTTTTCGATTCTAAAAATCAAATTTTTAATGGATTAGGTTTTGGTGTCGCTCCACAAGAAGTTATTACTCAAATGATTAAAGATTATCCATTAGATCCTATTGTTGCTTACAATTTAGGTTATAAAGATTGGCTGATAACTAAACCTGGAGGAATGAAAAATCTTGTAGCGAAACCAACACTCCAGATGTTTATTAATTTCTAATCTACTGTATTTATTTGGCAATTGTGAAATTCATTTGTAGCTGAGGAAAATTTTTTCATGACATTTACGGCAGTATTGGTATTTGTTTTAGGAATCATAGACTCTTAAGCTATTGCAGTTTAGAAGTTCCCAAATACTTTAAATATGAGATCGCCATAACTTTCAAAAATTATTCGTCAAAGCGATCGCACTTATTTACAATTTTGTCGGGTTGGGGGCATCACCATAAACTGCTTTAGGGTCAAATGTTTTCTCCTCTTCTGTAAACAATAACTGAATTGGTTGCTGGGAATCAACGGCACTTTTCCCTGTAGGAATACGACGATAAAAACAAGAACGATAGCCTACGTGACAACTAGCTCCCGAGCCAGCTACTTTAACCTGCATCCACAGACAATCTTGATCGTCATCAATAGCTAACTGCTCTACCTTTTGTACCAACCCACTAGATTGACCTTTATGCCATAACTGCTGACGACTACGGCTATAATAATGAGCCTCTCCCGTTTCAATGGTTTTAACTAACGCCTCTTCGTTCATGTAGGCGTGCATTAGCACTTCACCAGTGTTGATATCGGTAGTAACTACTGGAATCAAACCATCGCGATCGAATTTTGGAGCAAGTGACAAACCTTCCTCAACTTGTTCTACAGAAGTGCGGGCGGTAAACAAGGGATTCATATTCGATTAGGTAGATAATTTTGATAATCATTATCATACACAATTAAACTCTCCACGCCAGCATTCAAACTCTGGGTACTTTCAGATAAAACAATGCATAATATTACTCTCACTAGACCCGATGACTGGAATTTGCATCTACGGAAGGATTTTTGAGATTACAGTCTCCGAAAGTGGCAAAAGACAGATAATATATAAAATTAGGTAACTTTTCTTGAGCATTCATCTGCTTATTCTGAAACCTCAGGGATACATCTCATCTCATCCGTTCCATCATATAACCGAGGCAATCCTGATGAATCACCTCGATATCCTTGGTGAACATGGAGGGGATGATTGGTTTGACGGTACGGATCTCTCCATCAGCATAGCTAAAATACTCGCTGCCTCTTTCTCTACCATCTTCATCAATAACAGAGAGCGTCATCTCATCATTATGACGCCACCCTATTAAAGCCCCAGCCTGCAGATCGGAAAAATTCAAGTCATCAATAGTCTCGATAAAGCTAATGTCCTTATCTATTTCCTTGCTTCCAAAACCTAATGTACATTCCGCAGGCAACTTCACGCGAGCAACT
>JAAUYH010028826.1_pt1 | contig 12172 bp, 8 predicted proteins | sample 7278061 | NCBI WGS metagenome assembly JAAUYH01 (sample SAMN14350203, study PRJNA611818) | marine sediment metagenome | isolation source: surface marine sediment (0.6m) | place: French Polynesia: Moorea | collected 2018-08
AGTTTTAATGCAATTACTGTAGATGGTGATACTAGCACTAACGATTGTTTAATTGCCCTTGCTAACGGTCAATCTCGTACCCCTGCAATTACGCAAATGGGTGCAGAAGCTGAAAAATTAGAAGCAATGTTAACCGCAGTTTGTCAACATTTAGCAAAGGCGATCGCCAGAGATGGGGAAGGTGCGACTTGTCTGATTGAGGTGCGGGTAAGTGGTGCACCCGATGAATTATCTGCTCGTAAAATAGCCAAAACTATTGTTAGTTCCTCTCTAGTGAAATCTGCAACCTTTGGGCGTGATCCCAACTGGGGACGTATTGCTGCTGCTGCTGGGCGTGCGGGAGTACCATTTGAGCAAGACAACCTCAGAATTCAATTGGGAGACTTTCTATTAATGGAAAATGGTACTCCTTTAGATTTTGACCGCAAAGCCGCTAGTACTTATTTAGAACAAGCTGCTGCGGACTCTGTCGCATCAGAAAACTTACTTGCAACTGAAATGAGCAACGATCTTGTAGTTGATCGCAGTAAAACCAAAACTCAACGCTTAGATAATCCAGTTGTAATTGCGGTTAATATTGGTAATGGTAACGGTTCTTCTGTGGCTTGGGGCTGCGATCTGAGTTATGACTATGTGAAAATTAACGCTGAATATACCACCTAAAAGGGAAGAAAAAACAGAAAATAACAAGATAATTAATATCTCCAGAGTATATTTTAATACTATACTATTGATGCTCTGGGGTTAAATTTTCTCAAAACTCCCGCGATCAAGTTGATTTTATAGCAATCTTCAATAATTCGTAAAAATCAATATTGTAAAGAGGTTGCAGAGGCTAATAGTTATGCCGCAGACTCTGCAATCTCTCTGCGGGATTTATCTGTTTACAAATCAAATATGGAGTTAATTTACGGGAGATTAGTATAGCCATACGGCGTATTTTGGTGTACCTCATAAACCTGCAAAGTGCTGTAAAATACACTTTCTTTTTCTTTAAAAATAATAGACCTCTCCGGAGATGTCTAATATAAATCAAAAAAAATCTGGAAAATATACTTTAAGTTTTGAAACTAAATATACAAACTGCTGCATTACCTAACGAGTTTTGAGGTTGTCGATGCGTCGCCTAATTTCTTGGATTCTTACCCCATTTTCCATACTTACCACATCTTGTGATGTATTAGTGGAGCCAAAATCCTCTGTAGCAGAAAACTTAAAAACAAATACAGATGTTCCCGCAAATAACAACCTTTCTCCTTTGGAAAAACGGGTTGTTGATGAAATGAACAAAGCTAGAACAAATCCTGCTGCTTATGCAGCTGTTCTGGAAGAATATAAAAATCGCTTTGAAGGCGATCGCGTCAAAATTAGTTCCAATGTTTACTTACAGACTAAAGAAGGTGTTTTAGCGGTAGATGAAGCGATCGCATTTCTGAAAACAACTTCTCCAGTGGGAACTCTAAGTATATCAAAGGGAATGTCACTCGCTGCTAAGGACCACGTAAAAGATCAAGGTGATAAAGGTATAGTTGGTCACAATGGTAGCGATGGTAGCGATCCTTTTAGCCGTCTAAATCGCTATGGGAATTGGGAAATTACAGCAGGGGAAAATATCAGCTATGGTTCCCATACTGCTCGATATATCATTATGCAGTTAATTATTGATGATGGCGTACCCGACCGCGGTCATCGGATAAATATGTTTAACCCCCAATTCAAGGTTACTGGAGTTGCTTTTGGTATTCATAATACATATCGCCAAATGTGCGTTATTACTTATGCTGGAGGTTACCGAGAAGCAATACAATGACAAAATTAAAATTGAACCCAAGAAATGGTATCGAGTAGTCAGGTACTTTTATTTATAGGACTTACGCACTCGTTACCTTAGCACAGCGAGTCCCGAAGGGACTTATTCCCAATAGTTTGGGGTAGAGACCGCACCTACGGTGAATGCTATTTCCTAACGGAAACGCTAACTTTAACCTTGTGTTGCAATGCCTGTAATTGCGTTGTCCGTGCGTAATTTCTGATTTATTGAAAAATTTTTCCCGTCCATTCATTCACTTATTTAGTTTTTGATTTTTAATTTATTTAAAATATTTTTCAATGTTAATTTTTATTATTCAGTGAGTGAATAAGGAAAGCTTAATATATTTTTTAGACTATAAATTTTTATTGAAATTATATGTGGAAAATATGGATGTCGAACTGTATATATCTTTCGTATATGTATATTATGACTACCAAACAGCCACTATATTATTATGTCAAACCAAAAGAAAAAATCTAATGGGTTTGGATGTGCAAATATTCCAATATCACTAATCCTAATAATTTTAGGAGGTGGTTGGTGGTGGTTTAGTCAAAAAAGTAATCAAGAAGCGATCGCTAAGCTTTTACCTAAAAATCAAATAGTAGCTATTCCTATTTTAGATTCAAATTCTAAATCATCTAAATCAAACTCAAATAGACCTTTAATTAAGGCTCCCGTTGTACCAAAAGTTTCAAATTCTCCTAGTTATCCCCGAAAAACATTACCCTTAATTAAGGCTCCCATTGTACCAAAACTTTCCAATAGTTCTCGACCAAATTCTTCTCAAGCAAATTCTTCTCAATCAAATTCTTCTAAATCCAATTATTCTCAACAAAATAATCCTAATTTAACTTCTCATACAAATCAAAAAATAACTAATATTGCCAAAAATATACCTGAACCAACATTATTAACTCAAACTCCTTGGGAACAAAAAATAATTAGAGGGATCTATTTAAGTCGTTATCACATTACCAATAATACTAACGAATTAACTATTCGTAAAAGAGTTCGTTATTATCGTTCTCAAGGATTTAATACGATTATTCATGGGGTTTGGGGTAATGGTTGCACCATGTACAACAGTAAAGTCATGCAACAGAAAGTTGGCTTGAAAAGTTGTCCCAATAAATTTCAAGATAAATGGTTAGATTGGTTAATTGATGAAGCACATAAGCAGGGAATGCAAGTTCATGCTTATTTTGAGAAAGGAATTAAAATTGATCGAAACAGTCCAATTTTTCACTTGGCTCTTACTAGTAACTGGGTTGTTCCTGGTGTAGATAAAACCTATCCTAATGTCGATCATTACGTTCTCAACGTCGAAATCCCAGAAATCGCTAATTTCTTCAAAGAAATTTCAGTTGAGTTCGTGAAAAAATATCCCCAAATTGACGCAGTGCAATGGGACGATTATTTAGGATATCATGCGGAGTTACCCGGACAAATAGATCGTACTACCAAATTAACCAATTTTGTTCGAGAAATAATTGCTGCGACCAAACAAGCTAATCCGAAAGTTAGTTTCGATATTTGTCACCATAATCCTTATTGGGCTAAACGATATTTTGCTGCTGATTGGTCAAAGTGGAATATCGATAGAGCATTTATTCAAGTTTATAATGATGCGAATTTTCAAGAAGAATTAAAATATGTCAGAAATTCGGCAGGAATTGCAATTAGCGATCGACAATTTAATCGTTTGCCAGAATTAGTAAACAACCCAGCAGTGAAGAGTATTTTAGTATTTCCTGTCGCCAGTAAGCCCGAAGAAGCTGCTTCTAAATTAAAAAGTTTGACTCAAGCAAAAAATCACCAAGCGAATTTTCAGAGAATCTCCCAAAGGTTTTAATAATAAACAGAGTGGTATATTACTACATAAAAAGTTTAGGACATTGGTAAATTCTGAAAGGTAAGCTTTTATTCGTCATAGGTGCGGTTTGTTATGTCCTACTGATCCACTAATGACTTGCGCGTAGAGCTATAAGATCCTAAATCATTAGCAATACAGAAATTATCGCAGCATCCCCTAACCCAATACCTGTATGGGAAATCCCGTTCAAATTAGGTAATATGAACGGGATCTCAATTGAGAAACAAATCACAGAAGACGCTTCTATCGTCTGCAGAAAATTATAAATCAGGAGGTAAAATTACGTTGTCAATTATATGAATAACACCATTACTTCCCTTCACATCTGCTGTAGTCACATTAGCGTCATTTACCATTACACCTTTGGGCTCAACTTTTACACTAATGGGAGTACCATCAAGACTTTTCACCTCACCGGATTTTAAGTCTTTGGATAATACTTCTTGTGGTACGACATGATACCTGAGTATTTTCACCAAAACTTCTTTATTCTTTGGTTGTAATAGCTCTTTAACTGCATCTTGCGGTAACTTACCAAAAGCTTCGTCTGTAGGTGCAAAAACGGTAAATGGTCCTTCACCTTGCAAAGCTTCAGCTAATCCAGCAGCTTTTAACGCGTCTACAAGTGTATTGAAGGAGCCGTTAGCCTCAGCAATCTGTACTAGGTTTTTATCAGAAGTTTGTTCGGTTCCAGTAGAAGGTTTTGTTTCAACAGGTACTCGATCCGGCGCGGGAATAACCGGTGGAACGCTGGGAGGAATCTCCGGTGTTCCGGGTGTTGTTCGATCCCCACAAGCAGCACGATTATAAGGACACTCTTGCAGAATACTAGGATTGGGATTGAGAGAACCTGAAGTTTGAGCAATTAAGACAGATGAACGGGATCTAGTCTTATTTGCTAAAGAAGAATTTACTTTGTTTGGTGTATTCTGAGTCTGATTTTTGGAGGAGTGGTTGTGAGAAGTCTCTGGAATAATATTCAAGTTGGGACCGAAAACTTCTTTCGCCCCTACCTGTAGATTTACCAGAAGACTGACGCCCGTCACTCCTACTACACTAGCCAACTTGGTCAGCATTTTGCTGTTCTCAAATTTCATATATTTTGATTATTCGGCTGGAGATTCCACACATCACACAAAAACTTATATCATTTTTTATACATAAAATCTCGTTCTAGAGACTTTTTTGCCATATTTTTTGTTATAAAGTATGGACTAACTAACAACAATTTACTAAAACTTATAATAATTATTACTTTTGGTCTCTAGCTTTAATTCTCAGTGTAGTTTTCCATTTGAAAACTAGAGATGATTTTTGGTTATTTTTTTTGGCGAACAAGATTATTTTATAATGTTTGAGATTATTGTTATGGAGGTATTTATAAATACCTCTGAAAAAAACTTATAGATAAATATTTATCTTTGAGCACAACGTATGATTGATTAGTAAAATCATAAAATTTTGCTAGTAGAGATTTTTACTTATATGGCTTGCGATTTCTACAAAATTATCAGTTTAGTAATAATACTGGATAATCTAGTTGATTATTGCGATTTCGCCCATAAAGCATGAATTAATGCTATTTTTAGCCTATTAATTTTGATCTATGAAAGATGAGTTTATTTGTTCTGATGATTTTTTCGGAAAAATTTACAGATTTATGATATTCCTGTAGTAGAAAAAGTATGGATTTTATGTTAATCGTCAAATTATCTTAAGTAAAGCATTTTTAATTCTAAAGCATAAGTTTCTAATTATAAAACATAATAGTAAATTTATTATCAAATAAATTTACTTAAATGGACGTGTTCAGAACAAGGAGCAGAATTTTAATAATACCTAGAACGATATAAAAATGAAAACATTAGGTTCAGAATATTAACATACATACTACATATGTGTTACTTTTTTTGTATCCCTTAAGACAAATTGAGTTATAAACCTCTAAGTATTTTTTGATTAATTACAAAAGTATTAGTTGAAATCAATATTTAAATTATTTCATTCACCTTTATATTCATCTGTGGTTCTATCCATAAATAATTCGATTTCTTAAGTAATAAAATATTGTCTAAACAGTTATTAAGTGATGAATATCTGTTTTTACCCATAACAGCCATATTTGATGTATCAATGAATTTGGTTTTAGAAAAATTGTTGATGTTTTACAAGCAAGTAATTCGATTAACCTGCTTAGGAATCTATCTATAATATCGATGATCATAAAAAATTTAGTTTAGTCGTAGATAGTAAAAGTCTTGAGGTGTTTGATTCTTACGTGCAATACATTCATAAATCAGGAAAATATGCTGTAATTTGCCCAAAAGATAACTTACAGGAAAAATATTATTCAATAAATAGAAGTATTGAATTAAATTAATTTAAACGAATGTAAACTTATAAAATTGACGAGCAAAATAAACTAATTTTAAGTCATGCTAGAGCTGTATCAATTTGAACTTTCGCAGTACTCAGAAAAGGTACGTTTGATTTTAGACTTCAAAGGCCTAGAGTATCGTAAAATCGAGGTTGCACCCGGCATTGGTCAAGTTGACTTATTTAGAATGACAGGTCAACGCCAAGTACCTGTGTTAAAAGATGGTAGCAGATTTATTGTAGATTCTACAGAAATAGCTAAGTATTTAGATGCTCAATATCCTGAAAAGCCTTTAATCCCTGTAGAGCCAAAGCAACGGGGTTTATGTTTAATGATGGAAGAATGGGCAGATGAGTCTATTGGAATAAAAGGTAGAAAGGCACTATTTTCTGCCATCACTCAGGATAGGGACTTTCGCACGTCCTTACTACCAAGTTCAACCCCAGACATTCTCAAAACTTTAGTGGGTGAAGTCCCAAGTGATTTCTTGAATGTTTTGGGTGCCGGCGTGGGTTACAGTACTGATGCAGTAAATAGAGCCATGGCGGACTTAAAGCAAGACTTGGAAGCCCTGATTTTAATACTGTCCGATAGTCCCTATTTGTGTGGAGAAGAACCAACATTAGCTGACTTAGCTGTAGCTGGATTATCTATCCTGCTCAAATTCCCTGATGCTGCTTACTTGGAATTACCCAGCCAAGTTTTAGGCAAAGGTGTACCAGGAATTGCAGATAATCCTGCATATGCACCATTTTTCCAATGGCGCGATCGGCTTTACAATGATTATCGTAAGCCTATTATTGGTGCTTCTACTCCTACAAGTAGCGATCGACCAACTTCTATTCAAATTGAGTAGAGATTGGGGATTGGCAACTGGCGACTGGGTGTCAAATAATATGGACACAATTTCCATAACCATATGGCTAACGCCATGCTAGACCTAACCTAAAGGCTAATGCTAACACTGCCTTAGCAGTTCGGATCCACCGACCCATACCAATTGCCAATTCCCAATCAGTTGACCAGTTTGATGCCAAAAATCGCCTAATTCCACAATCTGCAATTAAAATTCACATATATCATTCATCATGTAAATTAGTCACATGAACTTGGGACTGCCGCTTGGCTCAGTTATACAAGGCTCTCTTACCGGAGGATTAGAAGTTCGCTTAAACCCCGACATATCTGTAGAAGATATGCGAGTGGGAAAATTCTTGGTTGTACAGGGTGTGCGATCACGCTTTTTCTGTATGTTGACAGACGTAGCTTTAGGCACAGCCAATCAAAGAATTACAGCAAACCCTCCTCGTTGGGAAGATACTTTCCTCAGAGATGTTCTCGCAGGGAGTGGAACTTATGGCACTATGACTCTTGCTCCAATGTTGATGTTTACTCCAGAAGAGAAGGAGTCTTTTAATGGTGTCAATGGCAAATCTGCCAATCCCTTTGTACCATCTGCAGGTTCTGGTTTAGCATCTTTTCAACCCCAAACCAGTACAACTATGGAATTGTTACCAGTCAAAACAATTCCTTCCCACTTCAGCCAAGTGTATGAAGCTTCTGAAGAAGATTTCCGCCGGGTATTTGGTTGGGAAGATGATATCCACCGTCGGAATTTTTCCATTGGTAAGCCCCTTGATATGGATGTGCCAATTTGTCTAGATTTAGACCGGTTTGTGGAACGCAGTAATGGTGTATTTGGCAAATCCGGTACCGGTAAATCATTCCTTACCCGTTTACTGTTAGCAGGTATAATCCGTAAGGGTGCTGGTGTGAATCTAATCTTTGATATGCACTCAGAGTACGGCTGGCAAGCTGTTTGTGAAGGGAAGCAATATAGTACTGTAAAAGGGTTAAAACAATTATTCCCAGGAAGAGTAGAAGTTTATACATTAGATCCAGAGTCTACCCGGCGTAGAGGCGTACGAGATGCACAGGAACTTTATTTAAGTTATGACCAAGTAGAAGTTGAAGATATTCGCCTATGTAGTCGCGACTTAGGGCTTTCCGACGCTAGTTTAGATAATGCCAACATCCTGTATGCCGAGTTTGGTAAATCTTGGATTTTGCAATTATTGAACATGACCAACGAAGAAATTAAGCTTTTCTGCGAAGAAAAACGCGGTCACCAAGGTTCAATTACGGCATTACAACGCAAATTGCTGCGGATGGATAACTTAAAATATATGCGCTCAGCTTGTCCCCATAACTATGTCAACCAGATCCTACGTTCTTTGGAAGCAGGGAAAAATGTAGTTGTTGAATTTGGATCCCAGTCAGATATGCTTTCCTACATGTTGGTGACCAACATGATTACCAGAAGAATTCACCAGCATTATGTCAGCAAAGCCGAGAAGTTTTTGCAAAGTGGAAATCCAACCGATAAACCTTATCAGTTAGTAATTACCATCGAAGAAGCACACCGCTTTTTGGATCCAGGGATTGTTCAAAGTACTATTTTTGGTACTATAGCCCGCGAAATGCGGAAGTACTTTGTGAGTTTGTTGGTAGTAGATCAACGTCCATCTGGGATTGATAATGAAGTCATGTCCCAAATTGGAACGCGCGTCACAGCTTTACTTAATGATGAAAAAGATATTGACGCAATTTTTACTGGTGTTTCTGGGGGTAGTAGTTTGCGTTCGGTGCTTGCAAAATTAGATTCCAAACAACAAGCATTAATTTTAGGTCATGCTGTTCCTATGCCAGTAGTGGTACGCACTCGCCCCTATGATGAAACATTTTACAAAGAAATTGGCGACCCTGCTTGGGAAGAAAAAACTGATGAGGAAGTATTTGCAGAAGCTGAACTTGCAAAAGCCGACCTGGGTTTTTAATTGGTAACTGGTAATTGGTATACGCCCGCACTGCTAATGCAGTGTTAGCGAAGCGTGACGCGTAAGTGTCATATGGTAATTGGTAATTGGTATTTATGTTACTTGTTACTCATCTTCTCATGCCCCATAATCATACCTAGTAACTTTTTTAGGAGTTCTCAGCTTGACAAAATAATCCTCTCTGCTAATCTCTTTAAAAGCAATAACGCAATTCTTGTGTAACAGAAAGCTCGGTCATGATATTTATTCACCTGCTTTTCAGAAATTTTACATGGGAATGTTTTTGAATTGTCAATATTGCTGCTTTGTTAGCAAAACATGATTTAGGAGCAATTTTATTGATTCAAACTCGGGTAACTGTTTTCATTTAAATTTCTTATTGAATTTTTACATCAAGTTTTCTAGTTGAAATCATTGCGTTTGGTATACTACTTCTAAATTTATACTCAAAAAGTTTATTTATCTTCTATATTGTTTGCTCTACTTTAAAATTAATCTTGAGTTAATAGCCTCGATTAAAAGCTGGAGTGAGAATAACTGATACAGTAATCTATTAACTACTAATTTGGCAGCTTTTATTCCAGTTTTTCCAATTTCGTGACATCCACCCATCACAAAACCCAAAACAGTTCGGTTATCCGGATAGTTCTAGGCAACAGAAAATTTATTTTTAACGTCACTATATATAAAGTAGGAGACAAAAATCCCAGGAAATTTTTTTGCTATTAAAACTGTTTTTGAGTATAATTGGAAGTTTAATCTATGCTACTTTACTAGCCAAAGATTTTGTCGTAATATTGAATATAAATAAGTAGAACTCATACTGACTTCGTATTTTTACTATCGCCGACAGCGATAAAGGGAAGTAGAAAGACGACAAGTTTATCTGACTTACCGTCATAGGTTTGCACTTAAATTAACGATGATGGGGAATGAATACTGAGGGGGACCATCTCGGCGATTTCTGCTTCAGCGTTTTGTATGAATACATTGTCTTAGATGTTGTGCCACAGAAGAATTTATATGAGTCCTAGGTTTCCCATTCATAACAATTAATAATACTCAACCTATTCAACGTATTCATGGAGTAGAGGATAACGCACCAATGCCAACTACAAACACTCAACTAGAAACCACAAATACCAAATTCACGGCTGATATGGTGCGAACCTATCTGCGCGAGATTGGTAGAGTACCATTGCTGAACCGCGAACAAGAAATTGTTTTTGGTAAGCAAGTACAACAAATGATGAAGTTGGTTGAAGCGAAAGATGCTTTAACCAAAAAATTAGATCGTTCGCCAACCCTGGAAGAGTGGTCGCATAATGTCAAGCTTTCCGAGAAAGAATTAAAGCAAACTGTGCACCAAGGGAAACGAGCGAAGCAAAAAATGATTGAAGCGAACTTACGCTTGGTTGTTGCAATTGCGAAAAAATACCAGAAGCGGAATATGGAATTTCTGGATTTAATCCAGGAAGGAACCTTAGGTTTGGAACGAGGTGTGGAGAAGTTCGATCCGACTAGAGGTTACAAGTTTTCAACTTATGCTTACTGGTGGATTCGTCAAGCTATTACTCGAGCTATCGCTCAACAGGGACGTACGATACGTCTTCCCATTCATATCACTGAAAAACTGAATAAAATCAAGAAAGTTCAACGAGAATTAGCTCAAAAATTAGGTCGTTCTCCCTTACCAGGTGAGGTTGCAAAAGAGTTGGATTTAGAGCCCAGTCAGATCCGTGAATATCTTAATATGGCTCGTCAACCAGTATCTTTGGATGTTCGTGTTGGTGACAACCAAGACACTGAATTACAAGAAATGCTGGAAGATGAAGGACCTTCTCCAGAACACTACACTACCCAAGAGTTTTTGCGCCAAGATTTGTACAACTTGTTAGCCGAACTCACACCCCAGCAAAGAGAAGTCCTTTGTTTGCGTTTCGGTTTGGAAGATGGGAACGAATTATCTTTAGCAAAAGTTGGAGAACGTTTAAACCTCAGTCGAGAACGGGTTCGTCAGTTGGAACATCAAGCTCTTGCTCATCTACGTCGCCGTCGGGCTAATGTTAAAGAATATGTTGCTAGTTAAATCACAAGCACTAGAGATTTACTCAAATTTACCCACTATTCTCTAACAAAATTCTTTAAATAGAAAAGAGAAGTTGAGTTTTTAAGTTGGATATTTTCCTCCACCTTCTCAAAATCCCTTTCTTCCCATTATGGAGACGTAGCAATGCTGCGTCTCCAATGTTTTCTTATCCTCTCTATTGAAGTTTCCCCCAAACTTTATATTTCCTCTCTCCTTCTTAAAAAGAATAATCAACTTAAATTTAGTCTCAGTATTCTTTCTGAAAACCTCAAAATTTTGCACCTTACCCAATGAGGAACAACTACAAACTTAAAGAAATCAGGATTTTCTTCGAGCTATCGACTTAATTCCAGAAATTTTCTCAAAATCCAGTGAAAATATTCCGCAAAAATTCCGAAAAGTAATTCCTAAAGCTTGTATTAACTCAAAGAAAGTTAATTCCCGTAGATTTTACTAGAAGAAAGGAGCAATAACTAGAAAATATTTTGCAATTTAACAATTTATCTTTTTCTATTTATTAAATTACTTAGAAAATTTTCCCTGATTTTCTCAATTTACGCCAAATTTATTTGACTAAAGTTTGATGAATCTAAAAAAGTAAGATATTTGAAGCAAATAAGGCAAATACTCTAGCAAGATTTTATTTACTTGGATAATCTAAATCAAAATACTAATACTTTTTTGCTTCTATGTGATCTAAGTCACTTACTTACCCTGCTAATTTATCACACCCTAACAGTAACAACCAAAAAATTGTATAACATCTCAAAAGGGGGAATTTCTAATAATCTTTGTTCGTTGATAAATAAATTGCAGATATAATCTAAACTTAAGATTTGTAAAATATAGACTTAAGAAAGAAGTCTCAAGTGAGCGCAGCAAAGTAAGTTAGTTCATATCATAGTAAATTTCTTTTGGCTTAGTCCGAAACAGTACCTCACAACCACAAAGCATTAATTGGATAACAAACCTAAACATTTGTGACTCAAAATTTTTGACTCAAAACTTGCGACTCATAATTGTTTAATTTCTAGTTAACATCATTGACTGATTTATAAATTGTTAACTCCTGTTGATAATTGAATCTTGAAAAATTAGACCGTATTGTGACTAAATTCCAGCAGATTTTGGACTATGTGAATGTAATAGTCGCATCAGCTAATATTTCAGCCGACCAATA
>JAAUYH010068998.1_pt1 | contig 12169 bp, 13 predicted proteins | sample 7278061 | NCBI WGS metagenome assembly JAAUYH01 (sample SAMN14350203, study PRJNA611818) | marine sediment metagenome | isolation source: surface marine sediment (0.6m) | place: French Polynesia: Moorea | collected 2018-08
AGTTGATGCCGGCACCGTGCTGCCTGACCTTGCCGTTCCTGAAGCAGATCGTGTAGGTGTTTGGCTCACCCTTGAAGTACTTGAACATCATGAATCACCTCCTTGATTTACTTGATGACCTCGACCTTGCTGCGGTCTTTGACTCGAAACAGTTTCGCGGGGCGATGGGCGCCTTCGCGCCGTTCCTTTCCGGTTGGCTCAATAGCGTCCAATGCGAGTATTCGTTTTGAGAAGTTTCTTGCGTCGATTTCTTCGCGAGTAATCAGCTCGTAGAGATGACGAAGCTCCGGCATCGTGAACTCGTCGGGCATCAGCTGAAACGCGATCGTCGAATAGTCGAGCTTCGCGGACAGTCGCGTGAGCGCCATATCCATGATGTCCGAGTGGTCGAACGCGAGCTCCGGCAGTTCGTCGATGCCGAACCAGCCGACCCCTTCCGCATCGGAAGCGGCCTTGATCTCCAGTGCATCCGAGGGCATTAACGCGTAGTAAGCGACGCTGATGACTCTTTCGCGAGGGTCGCGCTTGGGCGCACCGAACGTATAGAGCTGCTCGAGATACGCGGCGGCAACGCCCGTCTCTTCACGAAGCTCCCGCTTGGCCGCATCGACAAGGCTCTCGTCGATGTCGACGAACCCGCCTGGCAGAGCCCAGCGGCCGACGAATGGCTCCAGGGCGCGCTTGATGAGCAAAACCTTGAGGTCGTCGTTTCTGATCGTGAATATCACGACGTCGACGGTGACCGCGGGATGGGGGTATTCGTATTCGTATTCGTATGCCATTGCGCTCACTTACTTCATGTAACTAATACATGAAGCTTAATGTACCAATTACATAAAGTCAAGGGCGAGCTCGATTATTCGGACGGCCTGCGCAGCGCTTCGAGTTGCTCGCGCACCGATTCGGCAGGTACCGGACGCGGGACCAGGCCGTTCATATCGAGGCCCAACAGCATGCCGATATTCTCCGCGGCAACGACGTGCTCTTCGGGCAGCGCGGACATGAGCAGGATTCTCGCCCCGCAGTCGGCTTCTCGCAGCAATTTGAGCTTCCTGGTGGTCGTGATCAACTCGCTATCGAGCCCCAGAAGCACCACGGTTGGGTCGAAATAGGACAGCCGCCGGCGCATCTCGGCTTCGTCCGTCGCTTTGGCCACGACGTAATTCGACACACTGGCGCTCTTGGCGAAATAGTCGCGGACGCGCTTCTCCGCGTCCACGACCAATAGCCGGTCGGGATGTGACATCTTCTTGAATTCCTTGGTACCAGGCCCGCGAGAGATTGGAGCAATAACTATCGATTGATAGATATCCTAGTATCCGGGCAGCATGGTGTCAATAACTATCAAACGATAGTTATCGATGGTACATTCCCTGTGACGAGATTCTATGGAGTGTGTGCGTGGGTACTGTCACGAAACGGGGAGTAGGTCGGCCAAGAGCAGAGGGGAAAGGCACCGCCGGAGCTGGCAGGGAAGAGATTCTTCTTGCTGCGGCAAGACTGTTTGCGGAGCTCGGCTTTGCCGGAACGACGACGCGAGATATCGCGCAACAGGTCGGCATTCGCCAACCGTCGCTTTTTTATCACTTCAGGAAAAAGGACGACATTCTCCGCGCAATCATCAGTGACGCAGCGGCACCCTGGCTCGACTTTTCCGTTCGCCTGGACAAGCAGCCCGGCACTGCGGCGGCGAAGCTCTACACGTTGATGCGATTTGACTTCGAGTACCTGATGACGGAGCCGTATCGAATCGGGCAACTGATGGTGTTACCGGAAATTCGTACGGGCGCGTTTCGAGAAGAAACCGAGCGATTGCGCAATCGGATCGTCAAAGCGTATCGCAAGCTCATCAAGCTGGGGATTGCGGAGGAAGACTTCGATGTGGCAGACGTCAGTGTTGCTACGCACACGGTATTCGGCATGGGCGAAGCGCTCTGGTCATGGTATCGACCAGGTCGAAACCGATCCCCGGCCAGGACGGCGGAACAGATCGCCGACCTCGCGATGCGTGCGCTGCTGGCGCGCCCGGGCAAGTTGACGTCGATCAAACGAGCAGCCGCAAAACTGCAGGAGACGTGAATCAGATTTGACAGGGCGTTGTTGTTTATATAACTATATTGTTATGGAACAGGTTGGTTATGAACCAGTCGCGGCAAACCTGGATGCCGTTTTTCATGCCCTGGCAGACGGAACCCGTCGGGCAATCCTGTCGCGGCTCACGGAAGGTGAGGCGTCGGTCAGCGAGATCGCCGAGCCCTTCGAAATAAGCCAGCCAGCGGTATCGCGGCATCTGAAGGTGCTCGAGCGGGCCGGCCTGATCGAGAGGGGCGTCGACCAGCAACGCCGCCCCGCCAGATTGAACGCCAGGAGAATGCTCGCTGCCGTCGATTGGCTTGCCGAGTTTCGACCAATGTGGGGGACCAGCTTCAGTCAGCTGGATGACCTCCTTACGCAAATGCAGCAGAACAATGAGAAGGAGACCATCCGATGAGTGACTTGCCGGAATTTGTACTGGACCGCGAGTTCGACGCACCGCGCGAGCTGGTATGGCGCGCATGGACGAACCCCGAGTTCCTGCAGCGTTGGTACGGCCCCGGTGTTGAGACGATCATACACAAATTCGATCTGGAGCCCGATGGCCTTTGGCTCAACGAGATGAAAATGGGTAGCGGTTCCAACTTCCAGAAGATGATTTTCAAGGAAGTCATCGAACCGGAAAAACTGGTTTGGCATCACTGCTCAGCCGATGAGGACTGGAATATCGCCGCCAATCCCATGATGCCGGATTGGCCACGTATGCTGCTAACGACGGTGACCTTCGAGGACAAGGGCGAGCAAACGAATGTGCGCCTGTCCCAGGTTCCGCTGGATGCCACCGACGCAGAGATTGCCTGTTTTGCCAAGATGAAAGACAACATGGCCGGCGGATGGGGCATGGGTTACAAGATCATTGACGAGGTGCTTGCGGAGTCAGGTTAGTCTCTCTGCTCGGAGGTCCCCGAACTTAGCCGGTCAATTGCGGATCGCGGATCGCCATACCAGGGATTCAACTCGAGAGCACGGCGGTACGCCCGTAAAGCGGCTTCGGTCTTGTTCTCGCTTTCCAGTGCCTTTGCGATGTGAATCCAAAGTGGGGACGATTTGGGGTGCATCTTTGCGCACTGTTCATAGAGGCGCCCTGCAACAGCCCGGATGTCACCGTAGAAGTGCCGATAGCCGAGAAATATGCAATTGTCCGCGCTGATAAGCGGCTCATCAGCCATTTCGGCTGGGATCGACTCAATAGCGGCACTGCCGGCATCCGGATCTCCGGCGACAAGGGCGTCCTCGAACGCGCTCGCCAACGGCAACATCGCCTGCTGACGTTGCGAAAGAGTAACCTCCAATCTCTTCAGCTCGTCTGCGTCGAACCACCGCCCGTCGAACATCACGCCGCGAATGTCTTGCGTCGCTGAAATATCCTCGATTGAGTCAATATCGGACGTTGCGGGCGCAACGTATTGCTAAAAAGGACGTCTGCCGATCTCGGTTAGCACATCGTGCAACAGTCGAATCTCTCCGTCGATTTCAACGGTGGCACGTGGCGTATTCGGCCCAAGGTCGCGGACTTCCCGCCAGGAACCATCGTAGTACACGGACCCGGAATTCTTTTCGAAATTCAGAATGAAGTCGGGCTGCCCGTCCATGCCGTAGTCTTCTACATCAACCAGCAATTCACCGTCGGCCGAGAGCGAGGAATACGTAAGCATGTCGAAAATACCGTCGTTATCGGTATCGCCGAGAACGACGACCGGCTGGCCCGTGTTCGCCTGATACACAGCCAGGCTGGTCGTGCCCTTGGCCGACGTGAGCAGGACTGTCGGCAGACCCGGGACATCGATCGCCTCGGAGACCACGTCCGGGTCGGAGCCGCCAAGCGCGCAGCCGACCATCCAGACCGCGGCAGCCAGGGTCAGCAGAATAGCGCTTACGCGGAACGTTACCTCGGCCTCGCGTCATTCATGAAATTAACCAGTATCTGCTTGTTCGGTGTCGACTGGCAGCCATATGCCATCCACGGTATCTGGACATTGTGCCACGGAATAATTGAGCCAGGGCTGCTGCCGACATGCGTGAACGCCTCCCGCTTGGTGTATTCAATGTCTTTGAGGGCCCACTTCACCGTATTGCTCGCCGTATGAAAGGCAATTTCAACAAGGTGAACCGGCAAGAGCACTTTGTCGATTTTCTCGAACGTCGCACCTACTGTTCGAATGAGGTTGATCAGCCTTTCCATCAATTTCACCAGTCCGCCGCTGGCCGCAACAGCCGTCGTTACAGGCGAGATGTTACATTGACCGCCCCCACTCGTTATGCTGCCCGAAAAAGAAGTCCATACGAGTTCTATCTCCAACCCATCGCACTCGTCGTCATTGGCGACAATGCCGAAATCGACACAATACGAGCCGCCTCCGATAACGACGCCAAAGATCTGCTCCAATACGCTCTTCACATTAGAAGAACTCTGTCCTGATATCGCCTCCCATACGCTAACCGCGTCGGGATTGATGCCCGGGTAGATCACATACTCGTCGCCGTCCACCCATTCGGGATACCACTCGCACTCTATCTCGGGTGAGTCGCCCCACCAGTAGAAATCGCACTCATACTCCCACTCCCAATGGCCCGGCTCCTCGTAGATTTCCGAGTTATTATCGAAATAATTCGGATCCACGTAGTAGTTCACCATGTCATTGGCAAAATCGATCATGTTCTGATCGATTGCCGCCACCCCCGATGGTGTCGAATTGAGTATTTCCCCGGGCGCGAAGACGATCTGGTCTGTAGCGCCGGCGATCAATCCGGCCAGTCTCCGGATAGAAAGATCGACGAACCCGTCTATGTTGATGTCGTCAACGACTATGTCGACGTCCGCGATCGCCCAGTTCGATGCAGCAGCAATCTGCGCCGCCGTCGACGTCAAGGGTGTAAGTGCCCCTCCGGAACCGGAACGCAGGATCAACGCGTCAATAGTCCCGTTGTTTTCGTCTGCCGACGTCACTCTTTTTACGAAGATGTCCTGGTACCCGTTGAAGCGCACCTCGTACTCATAGCCAAGCTGATCCGGCAGCTCGTCGACAGTCGGTATCTCACCCGCAACGACCTGAACGGTTATCGGCGTACTGAAGACAAACCGGATGTCCGGCTCATAGGGATTGTGGAAGAACTCTTCGACAGCGCGTGTCCTGTATTCGTACGTTCCGGGACTGCGACTGAGATTCATCGAACCCTGCGCGGCGACCGTACCCGAAATCATGTTCCACGGACCGCCCGGCAACCGCTCCTGAAGCTGTGTACTTAGCTGGTTGCTTGCAGGCCCGGGCCACGTAACGGTGAACTCGGATGTCGTGTACTCGGGTGCGGTTGGCGGGTTCACTCCTGCAATTGCGGCGGCACAGGAGAGGAGAAGAACCAGGCCGATGGTGGTTGACTTGGCAAAGTACATAATCGTTCACCCCACGCTATCCAACTCTTTCGACGCCTTAAGTTAAGCCACCGAATTCGATCCGGGTCAAGGCGCTGCCGGTGTCGGCTAACCGGGAATTTCCGTTTGCCCGCGGCGATCGTTTGCGCAAGGTCGATGATGGCGACTGAAAGAAGTCTCGCCGGAATGACCGGTAAGCTGTTGAGACCAATTGTTGCGCGGCGACCAAAACCCGGCATGGCTTGGAACCGGCCGAATTTGGAGCTAGATTGGTGAGTTGGTCAGGCCATAGCTCAAGTCGACAAAGCGCGCCCGGCTAAGCCGTTTTCTTTGACCATTTCGTTCCAAAAATGGTTGCCAATTCTCGTATTTGTCATGTGGTTTGCGGCGACCACGCGCAGATTCGCGCGAAACGGCGTGCTGCTGACGGCGGGCACCGGTGAGTCAGGCTCGCATTTGCTCCCGGTGATGTTCCCGCCGTGCGTCGAGCCTGCCCCGGTCAATCAGGTACGCACAATCTACGTCGGGCGGCAGCATGCCGTACGTATGGCCCGATGTTCCGCCAAGCCGCGCGATGCAAAATGCGTTCGATACAGGTTTCGGCGCGTGACGAAGCAATAACGACGCCTGCAGTGCCAACGCCATCTTCTCGAGCACTCCTCTGAGCCGGTACTGGTCATCGTTCAACTCGGAAAGTTCTGACTTCAGTTGCGAGAAGTAACTATCGAAACGCTTGTCGGATCCCGCGCCACGGCCCACTTCGGCGAGGAAGGCCCGTAGCGATTCGGGATCCTTGCGCATCGAGCGTAGTACGTCCAGGCATTGCACGTTTCCGGAGCCTTCCCAGATCGTATTGATCGGCGCCTCGCGATAGAACCGCGGCATGATGCTGTTCTCCATCACCGCGGAACCACCGATACACTCCATGGCTTCATAGGCGTGTCCAGGTTGTCGCTTGCAGACCCAGTATTTGCCGACGGCAACGGCAATGCGCGCGAAATCGGCCGCTTCGGCATCGCCCGCCTGCATGTCGTCCAGCGCCCGGGCGACCCGGAACGCCAGATGAGTGGCCGCTTCGGCTTCAAGTTCCAGGTCGGCCAGCACGTTCTGCATCAACGGCTGCCTGTCGAGATAGTCACCGAAAGCCTGGCGGTGGCTCGTATGGTGAATGATCTGGGTCATGTGCTGACGCATGGCGCCGGCGGAAGCGACCAGGCAATCGAAGCGGGTCATGGCGACCATTTCCAGGATGTTCGCAACACCGCGCCCCTCTTCGCCGATCAGCCAACCGAGAGCGCCGCGCAGCTCGGTTTCCGAAGACGCGTTGGAGGCATTGCCCATCTTGTCTTTCAGTCGCAGAACCTGAAGCGGATTCTTGCTGCCGTCCGGTCGCCAGCGAGGCACGAGGAAACACGAGAGGCCGCCCTCGGCCTGCGCCAGCATCAGGAAAGCATCACACATAGGCGCGGAAACAAAGTACTTGTGACCCACGAGTTCGTAAGTCCGGCCAGGGCCGGGTCGTCCGATCGGGAATGCACGGGTGGAATTCCGCCGCACATCGCTGCCTCCCTGTTTCTCGGTCATCGCCATCCCGATTGTGACCGTCGCTTTCTCCGTGTGAGGTACGTTGCGAGGGTCGTATTCGGTGGACAGCACCTTGGGCAGCCATTCCTCGGCGATATCCTGCTGCTTGAGCAGGGTAGGTACAGACGCAAAGGTCATGGTAATTGGACAGTGATGGCCTGCCTCGACCTGGCTCGTCATGTAACATCCTGCCGCCCGAGCGACATGGGCGCCGACCTTCGGACTTGCCCAGGGAGCGCCGCCGAGCCCCTGGGCCATGGAGGAACGCATCAACTCGTGGTAGGCCGGGTGAAAGACAACCTGGTCTATGCGGTTGCCGTAGCGGTCATGGGTTTCGAGCGCAGGCCGTACCCGATTGGCTTCGATACCGCGCGCAATCCACTCGTCGCTGCCGCAGAGACGACCGTACTCCGTCAGATCCGACTGTGCCCAACCCGCTCCGTCGCGCTTCACTGCCTCCATCAACGTGTCGTCGCTCGTGAACATGTTGTAGTTCTCGAGCAGCGGGGGCATGTTTTCCACGGTGTGGGTATTGGCGACACACGCGTCAGCTTTTGGATAGTGGGTCATTGTCGTGCTCTCTCGATTCTCAATGATTGTAGCGGAAACGAGGCGAGCGGCTTCAATCGTTCGTCGCGACTCCACATGCTATTTGCAGACGATTTCGCCGCCTGCAGACGGCGCGCAGAAGTCGCCCCAGCCGAACTCTGCCCAATAATCGACGAGACCGATGTCATGCACGAGCTTCACGAAACCAGGCGTTTGCCGAACGCTCTCCAACACCGACAGCCATATCGCCCAGCCGTCAGGCGTCCTGCGCAAGGCGTCGAGCGCAATCTCGGGCGCGTCGTGATGGCCGGCCCAGATGGCAATCCAGAAATCGGGCATGGACTCACGTTCGTACGCATCACGGAGCCACGCCAGTGCGGACTCGCGATCGTCGAGCAACTGAGCCATTGCCGTAATTACGTCGTCCTGCTGCGGGGCGTGAGCCTTCTTTTTCTCGGCGATTCTCAAAAGCCAGTGCTGGATGAGATCGGCATCGTCGCTGCCGAGCGCAGCCGTCAAGCCCTCCTTCGACCAGCCGATCTCGGAAAACAGGTCGGTCGCTTGTTGCGACTGACCCAACATCGCATGGAAATGGCCGAGATAAAGCGACGCCAACGGCTCGTCCGGGTAGCGTGCCCGCAAGACTTCGGCTGCTTCAATGCTCCCGGAGGCCCTGCCGGTCTTCGCATCGAGGTCGAAGCGGACAGCCCAGTAAGCGAATTCGGTTGGCCATACCGCAAGCGCCGCGGCCTGGCCCGCATCGTTTTGCGGCCTTTCGTCCCGCACCAGCTCAAGTCGTCGAACGCCCGTCTCGGCCTCTCGCCAGTTACCCAATGATGTATGGATCGTTGCGTGGACATTGGCGACCAAGGGCTGATTCGGTGCGAGCTCATTAGCGCGCTGCAGGGCGTCGAGCGCGAGCTCCGTCCACGGGTCGGCTTCGCCGTAAAGCGATCGACCCCAGTGGTACGTCATGGCGAGATAGGCCCAGGCATGCGCCCATTCCGGATCGAGCTGGGTTGCTCGTCGAAACTGCTCGATGCTGCGACGATGACCGTCTTTGTCAATGTACGGGTTTGTCTCTCCGGAGAAATACGTTTTGTAGCCCAGCCAGAACGCCTCGAACGCCTCGACGTTTCTCGTTCCGGCATCTCTCAAGAAGCCCACGTCGAGCTTCAGACTAAGCGCCCTGGCAACGGCTTCGGCAATCTCGTCCTGGACCGCGAAGATATCCTCGAGCGGGCGGTCGTACGTGCCGCTCCATAGCTGGTAGCCGCTGTTTGCATCAACCAGCTGCGCCGTAGTACGGATCTCGTTCCCCGCCCGTCGCACGCCGACTTCCAGCAAATAGCGCACGTCGAGCTCGCGCGCGATGGTCTCGATTCGTCCCTCCGAGTCCCTGTAGAAAAACGACGAAGTCCTGCCGACGACCAGCAAGTCCTCCAGCGCGCCCAGCCTGGCGATGATCTCTTCGCTGATGCCATCCGCGATATGCGCCTGATCGCCAGTCGCGCTCGCGTCAGCGAACGGCAATACCGCGAGCGTCTTGACGTCATCGGTCGAGACTGGCGGGACGTCTTCCGACGGCTTCAACAGAAGCCACGAACCGATGACGACGATCGCCACAAGCGCCGCAACGGTAAGACCAATCCTCTTGCCATTCAGCCAAGTCGTCCCGGAACCGGTTTCCTCTACGATGTCAGAAACCGGCGGCACGAGCCGGAGTCCCTTCCTCGGGATCGTCTCGATGTACTGCGGGTCCTGGGCGGAATCGTCAAAGGCTTTTCTGAGTTCGACGACGCATTGGGTGAGCGCGTCATCGGTTACGGTGGCGCCCGGCCAGACCTTGTCGAAAATGTCGTTACGCGCGACAACGCGGCCATTCGCGTCGGCAAGCAGTTGCAGAACCGCCATCGCTTTCGGCGTGATCTGAACCGTCTTCTCGGGAAGGTGCAAACTGAGCCGTTCCGGTCGGACGATCCAGCTACCGACACTGAAATCACCCGCCATCAACCTGCGCCCCAGCCGGGCGGGAGTGAGCAGTTGCAACTTGTTATTTGCACCGTTGGCGTCGTTGGCATACACAGGTCGTGGCTTGTACCCGGACAGCGCCAATCAGGGTGTCTTGCTTATCCGCTCAGGGCTGACAGGGGCGGCAGCGTGCACGTGTATCGAACTTTGTACTTCGGGATGCCGTCCCGATCCTGCTCGGCGGAACCATCGAACTCGAAACGGCCGCCACGTGTGCTGCACTCTGCGCGATGGGCGAGGAACTGCCCGCGCCATTCGACTCGACTGTAGTCACGTTGCTCGCGTTCCACTTCGGTCATCGGCGCGCAGCCGCTGACGAAGAAAAGGGCCAGAAGGCCGAGCAGCAAGGAGGTTTCGAAGGTATTCCGATTCATGACATGCGTCCTCGTGGTGGATCAACACGTCAGAAACTAGGGTGAACCCTAACGAAAAGTCCCGAAAAGAAGGCGAGCGAACCACGAGGAGAACACGAGGAGTGCCCTGTCTTTGTACTAAAGGGCCGGCGAGCCGAGTTCCGCGATTGCCAGCGCAATCATGTAGATAGCGGATAGCACCCAGAGCGCACCCAGTACGTAGGCACTGACCTCTGACGCGGGCCTGCCGATTTTCATCCCGTTATTTTTGAGCACGATGCGTGTGATGCTGAAGACGCCGGGGAAATACAGGTACACACCGCCTCCCACCAGCGCCAGGACAGGCCAGTGTTCGTATCCCAGGAGCATCATGAATGCTGAGGCGGGGAGCATCCACGTCAACAGGACATCCATGATGCCCTGCGAATACCGCTCGAACAGGTACATCGAGCGATCGACATCCTCTTCTCGCTCGTTCACACCGAGCCTGGCCGCAACATGCGGAGCAAAGACCACCAGGGTCTGCCCCAGCCAGCAAATCAGTCCGAGCAGGATTACCAGGATTGCCAAAGCCGTTGTAATCATGGGTAGCCTCCTGAGGTCGGCCGGGAAAGACTACAGCCGGAAGGCAACCTTCGGCCATAGGAGTGACCGTCGGCCCCCGATCGGAGCCGTGTGACGGTTGCAGTCAAAGCAAGGATCGTATTAGAATAAAACGACTGGTCATTTTAACGAGTACGACTCTTGGTAAGAGGCAAGCACAAAGAACAGATCCTGGAAGCAGGCTTCAACCTGATGTACGGCAAAGGGTTCACGGCGACCGGAATTCAGGAAGTCGCGGATGCCAGCGGCGTTCCAAAGGGCTCGTTCTATAACTATTTCAAGAGCAAAGAAGACTTTGCCGTACAGGCCGTCGAATACTACACCGAGCAGATGAGCAGCTATCTGTCTGAGAGGCTCGAAAAGGGACAGAAGACCCCGTTGGCGCGGCTGGACGCGCTGTTGCGGCAGTGGGCCGAAACCGACTTCCTCGAGCAAGACGCGTGCGGATGTTTCGCCGGCAATCTCAGCCAGGAGCTCGCGAATCGCAACGAGTCGGTTCGCGCCGCACTCGAGAAGAGTTTCGAGACGCTCGAGGGTTACTACATCCGTTGCCTGCAGCAAGCGCAGGACCTGGGCGAGATCAGCGCCGATCACGACGTCGGTCGGCTGGGCGGGTTTGTCTACAACGGATGGCAGGGAGCGCTGGTTCGCGCGAAATCCACACGAAGCGCGGAACCGCTGACACAGTTTCGCGACATTGTCTTCCGTCAGCTGCTCAGGTAGTCCCAGATGAGTAAATCAAACAGCAGGTCCGTCGATTGGACATTCAATGGCACATGGCCGTACCAGCCGAAATGGTTCGACTCGGCAGACGGCCGAATGCACTACGTCGACGAAGGCCCACGCGATGGAAGGCCGATAGTCATGGTTCACGGAAATCCGACGTGGGGCTATCTGTACCGCCACTTCATCGAAGCCGTCACGGCTGCAGGATACCGGGCAATTGTCATGGATCATCTCGGTTTCGGCCGCTCTGAGAAGCCCGATGACCCGGAGCTATACCGAATTCCCCGTCATGCAGACCGCTGTGAGGCACTGCTCACGTCGCTGGACCTCAACGATTCGACGATCGTCGTCCAGGACTGGGGCGGCCCGATCGGTTTGACGTGGGCAGCTCGGCATCCCGACCGAGTTCGCAGTCTCGCGATCTTGAATACCTTCGCGCACAGGCCGCCGGACGACGTCCCACTGCCATTACCTCTCAAGCTGTTTCGAACGCCGGGGATCGGCGAACTGATGGTAAAGGGCATGCACGCGTTCGTGAGGGTCTTCCTCTTCAAGGAAGGCGTTGTATTCCCCGAACGACTGGGCAAGACGGAACGGGAAGCTTATTTGGCACCTCACCCAAACTGGTCTGCAAGAACTGCGGTGCTGGTATTTCCACGGGAGATACCTGCAGGACCGACCGGGCCGGTCAGTGAGTTTCTGTCAGACATTAACGGCAAGCTCGTTGCCGGATTCAAGGACAAGCCGGTCTTCATCGCATGGCCCATGAAGGACATCGCCTTCACACCGGATATGCTCGATGATTTCTGGCTCCGGGACTTCCCCGACGCCGAGGTGCACAAAATCGAGAACGCGGGGC
>JAAUYH010010047.1_pt1 | contig 12167 bp, 8 predicted proteins | sample 7278061 | NCBI WGS metagenome assembly JAAUYH01 (sample SAMN14350203, study PRJNA611818) | marine sediment metagenome | isolation source: surface marine sediment (0.6m) | place: French Polynesia: Moorea | collected 2018-08
AATTATCTGGCGTTGTAAATTAGAACTGTCAACAATATCGAAGTCTACCAAGCCAATTCTGCCGATACCTGCCGCTGCCAGATATAACAACAGAGGAGAACCAAGACCACCGCTACCGATACAGAGAACGCTAGCTGCCTTGAGGCGTTTTTGCCCGTCTAATCCTACCTCTGGCAAAATTATATGACGTGAATACCTTTGATATTCTTCTTTATTTAGTTCTATTGCTTCCAAATTTGGATTAAGCATGATGATTAGAAAAAACGCGATCGCAAACCTTGATTTTCAAGGTTAGCTTAGTACAATTAGGCTCTTTATTATATAGAATTTCCGTGACAAACTCCTAGTCAGATCGGGTTATTAAATAACGTTACAAAGTTCACCATGGACAAAAAACAGCCAGGTATCTCGATATTTTTGGAAATTAGGGCTAAAAACAATTGAGAATGATTTTGCCTGGAGGCAGATTAAGAGATATAGATGGCATTTGAAGCTTACGATCCAGAGAATTTTTACGACGAACTGTTTTCAGCTTTAGGGAAGCCGCGATCGCATTGTGCTTCTCTTGTGGATCACATGATCGAGCTAGGAATTAAGCAGCTAGAACAACAGCGTCAAACGGCAGAAATAGCTTTATTCAAACTGGGAGTGACTTTTAATGTTTATAGTGATGATCGAGGTGTGGAAAAGATCTTTCCTTTTGATATTATTCCGCGCATTATTGACGGTGCAGAATGGTCACAGTTAGCCCAAGGTTTAAAGCAAAGAATCCAAGCCTTGAACCTGTTTTTAGGGGACATCTACGGTGAGCAAAAAATAATTAAAGACGGTAAAATCCCCCCTGAGATTATCTACACTGCCTCTGGTTTTCTGAAGCCTTGTTTGGGGATAAAGGCTCCAGCAGGGGTTTGGTGTCATATTACAGGTACCGATTTAGTCCGAGATCGTGACGGCGGCTGGTATGTCTTGGAAGACAATTTGCGATCGCCCTCTGGAATCTCCTATGTCCTAGAAAATCGCCGAGTAATGAAAAGTACCTTCCCCGAAATCTTTCAAGATATGACGGTAAAGCCTGTAGATGATTATCCCAGTCAGCTATTAGAAACTTTACTCAATCTTGCTCCGCCTCAAGTGCCAGACCCCATGGTAGTGGTATTGACTCCTGGTATTTATAATTCTGCCTACTATGAGCATTCCTTTTTAGCCCAACAGATGGGGGTTGAATTGGTAGAAGGAAGGGATTTAGTCGTAGCTAACGGCTATCTACAAATGAGGACTACTAAAGGTTTGAGGCGAGTTGATGTCGTATACCGCCGCATTGATGATAATTTTTTAGATCCTTTAGCCTTTAATCCTAATTCCCTCCTGGGTGTACCAGGGTTAATGAAAGTTTATCAGCAAGGAAGAGTGGCTTTGGCTAATGCTCCAGGTACAGGGGTAGCAGACGATAAGGTAGTTTATGCTTATGTGCCAGATATGATTCGCTATTATCTGGGAGAAGAACCGATTTTGGCTAATGTGCCAACCTATCTCTGCTGGAGAGAAGAAGATCGAAAATACGTTTTAGAAAATTTAGATAAGTTAGTAATCAAAGCTGCCAACGAAGCTGGTGGTTATGGCATGTTGATTGGCACCAAATCTACTAAAGAAGAAAGAGAGACATTTGCTCAAAAAATAATTGCTCAACCCCGCAATTATATTGCTCAACCCACCTTAAGTCTCTCGCGAGTACCAACCCTAATTGATGGCAAAGTCGAAGGTAGACACGTCGATTTACGCCCGTACATTCTCCATCGTGGGGATGAAATCTATGTTCATCCAGGGGGACTAACTAGAGTGGCTCTGAAAAAAGGCTCTTTAGTCGTTAACTCTTCTCAGGGTGGTGGAAGTAAAGACACATGGGTTTTGAATAAAGGATAAGGGTTGATCAGTTTAGAGGTGCAATAAATAACCAATTTTCTGGCTAAATCTTTTTATACCTGCCTATATCTACTATGATCAAAGATATAAGTAGGTTAATCATGAAATATGTTACCCCAAGAAAAGCCTCCGAATACCTTGGAGTCTCAGTTAGTACTCTTAGAAGGTGGGACGAAGAAGGCAAAATTAAATCCATCAGGACACCAGGAGGGCAAAGAAGATTCTGTATCGAAGAATACGAAACAGCGAACCAAAAGCCCACTATCCTCTATGCAAGAGTCTCTACTCATTCCCAAAAAGATGACCTTGCGCGACAAGTTAAATTTCTATGCTCAAAATACCCAGAAGGAGAACTGGTTAAAGAAATTGGCTCAGGACTCAATTTTAAACGGCAAAAACTGCTCTCTATACTGGAACGAATATACCAAGGAGATGTCGGCAAGCTTGTCGTCGCTTACTCCGATAGACTCGTTAGATTCGGATTCCCGCTTATTGAGTGGATCTGTAAGCAAAGTGAGTGTGAACTCATGGTTCTCAATGAACGTGTGCTATCTCCAGAGCAAGAACTCGTTGAAGATATCTTGTCCATCCTCCACTGTTTCTCTTCAAGGCTTTACGGACTCAGGAAATACAAAACCCAAGTCCAAAAAAGCATACAAGAACAAGAGTCGCAACCAAACGAAAAAGTTGACACCAAACAGTGTCAAGAAGATCAGGGTATATCCTTGTAAAGAGTTACATCGTATTTGGAAACAGTGGTTAGCAGCTTATCGCTGGATATATAACTGGACAATAGCCCAACTCAAAAACGGTTGTACTGATAGTGCTTACAGCTTACAAAATCAAGCTAGGAATAGCGACCGTCCAGAATGGGTTAAAAAACTACCAGGGCATCAATTACAAGAAGCAGTAGCTGATGCAGTAGATGCTTATTGGCAAGCCAGAAAAAATGGTGGTGATGGTAGTTTTAAATCTTGTCGAGCTTATTCACAGGTAGTTAAGTTTAAAGCTGGTAATTATAAAAAAGGTACTTGGTATAGCAGAACCACTCTTAAGTTACCTTTTGAAACTAGTCAATCGATACCAACCGAGTGTATTTATGGTACGCAGTTAGTTTATCAAAAAGGAAAATGGTATGGTTGTTTCCCTGAATATGTACCAACAGAACCAACAGAAGAAAGTAAAGTCATTGCTTTAGATCCTGGTTCTCGTACATTTATTACTGGTTATGATGGGGAAGCTGTTTTAGAAGTTGGCAAGAAAGATATCGGACGAATCAATAGATTGTGTACGCATCTTGACCAAATAATGAGTAAAGTTTCTCAATCAAAATCCAAAAGGCAAAGATACAAGCAGCGTCAAGCAGGAAATAGAATCAGAGAAAAGATTAAAAATCTAGTTAAAGATTTGCACAATAAAGTCTCTTCTTTTTTAGTTGATAACTACAAGGTTATTTTTCTACCAACCTTTGAAACTAGTCAAATGCTCTTAAAACAACAAAGAAGAATTAGCTCGAAAACTGCTAGAAATATGCTTACTTGGAGTCACTTTAGATTTGCTCAACATCTAACTCAAATGGCATCGCGAAATAACTGTATTGTCGTTAGATGTAATGAATCATATACATCTAAAACTTGCCCAGAATGCGGAACAATTCATGAAAAACTTGGTAGCTCTAAAGTTTTTAAATGCCCTCACTGTGGCTATAAAGCTTTTCGCGATGCCAACGGCGCACGAAACATTATGATTCGTGCTTTGCAGGCAACTGCCATCACTTTCTCTAGTGATGCTATACATTTGATGAGCTTTGATAAGCTTTGATTAGGTTAAACGTTGCACTAGAGCTGGTAATCTTCTTTCTTTCTTCCTGTTGAGTCTGTTCTACTTGTGGTGCCTGTTAAGGCAGTTGTTGGGTCACTTCTTATGTCATCTATTGTAATGCTTGCCATGATCTCACCTCAAAAATAAAATTAAAATTCAAAACCAAAAAACTAAGTTTTCAATAGCTTTATTCGGTCGCTTTTAGTTAATTTATAGTTGAGTAGAATTCAGGAATTAATTTATAACACGACTTGTCAGGTTAGGGCGATCGCCAGAAGGAAATTAGTTTGATTTATACGAGCATTTTCTTGATTTGTGCCAGTCTCATTCCATAATCTATCTAGTAGACCCATAGATCTATCTTCGTCAGGATGTAAGTGATTTTACTTAGTATTAGTCTCTATCGTGGGATATAAGAAAAAGCTACTAAAATACTCAACTTAGGCTTAAATAAATATGAGAATCTTAAACGAATCTTGATAGATTTAATTACGTACTTAGGATAATTTAAAATGTCGGATAGCTAATAGCTACCAACAACATTGTTATCGGCTTCGCATTGTGATCTTGTGGCATACATTAGATCACTAACGCTGAAAATCTTAAAGCAACGATTTTAAACAATTTTAATTTAGTAAGATTACTTATGATAGCTTAAGACAATCTCAATTTCTGCGGTTATTTAACAACAATAGTAAAGTAATATGGCACGTAGCTCCTTACAGTTAAACAGGGAATGGACAGGGAAAGTAGAAGAATCTCTGGCAATCAAGCAACTAACGCAACGTTCTATCGCCGAACGTCTGGAAATATCTCGCTCTTCAGTTTCTAAGTTTGTTAACTGTCGCCCTGTGGCTTTAAATACTTTTATTCGTCTGTGCCAAGAATTAGGACTGGATTGGACTGGGGCTTCTCAACCAGAGAGAGAATGGAACGATAATATTGAAAGCTTTAAGTTTAAACAAGAAAATTTCAAAGCTAACCCAGGGGGACAAATTTCACCTCAAGAAATTGTCGGTAGGGAAGAGTTAATTGAGAGCCTCTGGGATAGACTGAGACAGCAAAGCCTAATTTTTAGTGGCGAAAGAAGAATTGGCAAAAGCAGTATCCTCAAAAAAATGACTGCCGAAGCACCTGCCGATATGCTGCCCATCTACCGAGACTTAGAGGGAATCAGAACGCCGATTGAATTTGTGGAAGCAGTTTGGCAAGATACTGAAACCTATCTGAGAGAAACAGGTAAAGCCAGAAGAGTCAGAGAACATATCAGTGAGTTGACTGGTAGTTATTTTGATAGTTATCAATTCCCTGAACTAGCAGCCGCGCAATGGAAAACACTTCTCACCAAAACTATCGAAGATTTAGTTACATTGCAAGATAAACAGATTGTGATGATCTGGGACGAAATACCTCATATGCTGGGCAATTTTAGCGATCAGGCAGCCATGGAGACTTTAGATGTTTTGCGATCGCTCCGTCAGACTTATCCCGATGTTCGCATGGTCTTTTCTGGCTCTATTGGTCTGCATCATATTATCAAAAATCTTCAGAAAGCTGGCTATAGTAATGATCCGAGCAATGATATGTACCCCATAGATGGGCAACCACTATCTTTAGAGGCGGCGAGAGGGTTAACCTTAAATTTGTTGCAAGGAGAAAATATTTCGGTTACTGATCCAGAGCAAGTTGCTGAAAATATTGCCTCTGCTGTGGACTGCATTCCTTTTTATATTCATCATCTGATTAATCAATTTAAAGATGTAGAGGGTGAGATTCATCAAGAAGATATTGCCTTGACAGTACATGAATGTCTGCGTAACCCACTAAACCTATGGAAGATGGATCACTATCGCGAACGCATTGATAATTACTATACCGAAGTGCAAAAGCCTTATGCTTTAGAAATTTTGGATATTCTATCAATTAATCCCCCTACTTCATTTACGAGGCTGTGGCAATATCTTAAAACTGAGCCTGATACAAAGGATAAAGAGATGGCGAGAACTGTTTTAAGACTATTAATGAAAGATTATTATCTGGTGCAGGAAGATAATCTTTCAGGTAATACCTACACTTTTCGCTATCAATTAGTACAGAGATATTGGCAGATATCTAGAGGATTGTAGCTAATTTGAGTTCGGAGTTCGGAGTTCGGAGTTCGGAGTTCGGAGTTCGGAGTTCGGAGTTCGGAGTTCGGAGTTCGGAGTTCGGAGTTCGGAGTTCGGAGTTCGGAGTATGGAAATTAGACCCTCGTATTCCCGTTGAATATCAGGCTGATAATAGTTTATATCGTAATAATTAATTTGTGATTAGTCAGGCGATCGCTAATTTTAATTTACAATTGTAGATGAAGAAAAAATATTTATTCCCTCTATTGTTCTGCTTTTTCCTAATTGCGGTAATTGTCCCTCAAGTTTTGACTTCCACTACTCGTAGCTGTACTTATAATGCAGAAGCCTATGAGGGTTTAGAGATAGCAAACTTGTCTCAAGAATTAACCAATACGGGATTAATTGGCAGAATTCATGGTGCAGGAGAAACCTCCCAAATGTTCGTCATGTCGGTGCGGGAACCAAATAACTTTTTTAGTCATCGAGAATTTTCTTTAATCCCTCAAGATCCCGAAGCTAAAAATATCTTAAGCCAACTGAATCGACATGATTTGGTGTGTGTTCAGGGTAATTTCATTGCCAATCCTAGCCCCCAAAAGCACATTGCCTTGAACTCAATTAAAGTTCTCGAACCTTGGGCACAGCCTCAAGGTTTTGCCCCCTATCAAAGACAGACAGATATTCCTGCTGAATTAACAGCACAAACCAGCTTAATCGGTAAAGTACACGCCATTGGTGAAGAGGGAAAAATCTTAGTGGTGGAATATCAGGATATTGTCATACCCATTTTTGTCTCCGAGACAGAATATACTCAGGGTCTATATCGAGGAGATATTGTCAAATTAACTTATCAAATTCAACAATCCCCTCAAAGACCAGTCCATCTCCAGTTGGATATTAGCGCATCACAGCCTCTAAAAGTGATTGATGCGATCGCGCAATGGCATGAACAACCGAAAACCCTCACAGGTAGCTTGGTTAAATTTCCCCAAAGTCCCCAACTTAAATTTGATGTCTACGCCATGGAAGTGGATACTCAAGACATCAAACGCTACTTCACCTTAATTAACTTTGAGGATACGGCTGAGTTTGACAAGATTCGCCAAAAACTAGCTAAAATCTGGGATGCTCATGCCACTACCGCTGTATCTGGTAGAAATATGCTGATTAATCCCCAAGTTACCATTGAAGCAACTGGGATCGGCAATATTATTTCTCCTGAGCAAGCTAACCCACAAATTTTACTGGAGAACGCAGAACAAGTTAAACAACTCACTTAAACTGCACATCCAGAATTCCCCTAACCTCCAAATCACAATCACAACAAGCAAATTTAATGGGTAATTTTAGTCAACATATTCTCCACCGAAGTTACTATACTTAGGTTGCAGCTAATGCCGTTTCAACAGCCATTTCAGACTGGGATGGGTTGATTTTTAACATGTTAGGGTAGATTGAAAGGCGCACTGCTTTCGGGATTATTTTAATATTCCCAATTTTGGTTTAATTCTCCATTTCTTCAAATGACATAATTTGTCACTACCTTTTTAAAGACAACAATTTGTCTCGACGACAAAAAACCGTCTTAATGACAGTAATCTGTCTCCAGCGACATATAATTAGTCACTGTACATGTACAAATCGGGATGACAGGATTTGAACCTGCGTCCCCTGCTTCCCGAAAGCAGTGCGCTACCAAACTGCGCCACATCCCGTAGTCGCTGTATATATTAGCATACTAGGTACTTTGCAGGGATTTGTATTTCAGATTATTGGTACTTTTGATGTTCTCATAGATGAGCAACTAGAGGAGTCAATTTAAACTAGCCAATCAATTTTAGTAAAACCTCACCCATTTCTTGACAACCCACAGCCTTCATTCCAGGAGACATGATATCTCCTGTGCGATAGCCTTGATCTAAGACTTGATTAACAGCGGTTTCAATTTCCATAGCAGCATTAGGCTCATCCAAACCGTAGCGTAACATCATGGCGGCACTAAGCACTTGTGCTAAGGGATTAGCCTTATCTTGTCCTGCAATGTCGGGTGCTGAACCATGGACAGGTTCATATACTCCAGGAGTACCAGCTTTGCCCAAGCTAGCGGAGGGCAGCATACCAATACTGCCTGTAAGCATCGCCGCCGCATCGGAAAGAATATCGCCAAATAAGTTTCCGGTAACAATAGTATCAAACTGTTTAGGAGCGCGGACTAATTGCATCGCGGCATTATCTACATATAGATGGCTCAACTCGACATCACTATAATCCTCTGCCATTGACGTAACGCGATCGCGCCATAGTTGGGATACATCTAGGACATTCGCCTTATCTACCGAGCATAATTTACCACTGCGCTTTTGAGCAGTTTCAAACCCAACCTTAGCAATGCGATCGATCTCGCTAGTGCTATAAGCCATGGTATTCACGCCCCGTTGTTCTCCCGTTTCCGTCTCAAAAATACCTTTTGGTTGACCAAAGTAGATGCCACCAGTTAATTCCCGCACCACCATAATATCCACCCCTGCCACTATTTCTCGTTTGAGAGAAGAAGCGTCAATCAATTGAGGCAAAATGGTTGCTGGTCGAAGATTAGCGAATAGCCCTAACCCTGCCCTCATACCTAACAATCCTGTTTCGGGGCGTTGTTGACGAGGTAAGTTATCCCATTTATAGCCGCCGATCGCTGCTAACAACACCGCATCACTATTACGACAGGCGGTTAAAGTTGCTTCTGGTAAAGGCTCTCCTGTCTCATCGATTGCTGCACCACCAATCAAAGCTTCGGTAAACTTAAACTCTAGATCGTGTTTCGAGGCGATCGCCCTCAATACCTCTACCGCTACTGAAATAATTTCGGGGCCAATACCATCCCCAGGAAGTAAAGTAATACGGTGTTGTTTGGTCATAGTGACTATTCTTGATATCCTTTGATATGGCTTTGGTAACAGCTAATAATCTACCATTTGCTAGTCGCTCCAAATCCAATGAATCTGTAAAGAAAAGTTTCTAGAGCTGCTTAATTTACTAGTTCTGAAAATTTCAGGATAGAAGAAATAATACAAAGTTGTTTAAGATATTGATCAGAAGTATTAAAACTAGAGAAGCAATATGGTTAACGTAGCCGTGATTGACTACGAGATGGGAAATCTTCACTCTGCCTGCAAGGGTTTGGAGAAAGCAGGTGCAGTAGCTAAAATAACTAATTCTCCTCAAGATATCTTGGGTGCGGATGGGGTTGTCTTACCTGGGGTGGGAGCATTTGACCCTGCCATGCGACACATAAGAGAGCTTAATTTAGAAGAAATTATCAAGGGCGCGGCACGTAGTAAACCTTTTCTGGGTATATGTTTGGGCTTACAAATTTTATTTGATGCCTCAGAAGAGGGGACTGAGAGAGGATTAGGAATTGTTCCTGGTATGGTGCGCCGTTTCCAAAGCGAACCTAATCTAGCTATTCCCCAGATGGGTTGGAATCAACTAGAACTTACTCAGCCACAAGATGAGTTATGGCGAGATTTACCCCCAAATCCTTATGTCTATTTTGTCCACTCTTTTTATGTCGAGCCTAAAGAGCCAAAACTCAATTCCGCGATGGTAACCCATGGCTCACAAACTGTAACAGCAGCGATCGCCCGTGATAATTTGGTGGCAGTACAGTTTCACCCTGAAAAGTCTTCGGACAATGGATTAAAAATTCTGGCTAATTTTGTTACTTCAGTTAAAAAACAACAAAAGTGTTTGCAGTAATCCGACAACGAAACCTAATAATCCCCCCAAATTGACGATCGCTTGAAGTTCATTCTTAACAATTCCCTGGACTGCATTTTCTAATTCTTCGGGAGAAGTAGCGGAAACTCGGTCAATAATTACCTGATCGATGGACAGAATCGGTATGGCTTGAGCCACCAGCTTTTCTAAATCTTGTTCTAGATAGCGATCTAAAACCAGAGCCAATTCTTGACTAATTACTTCTAGTGAATCGCTAACTGTCGGTGAAGATTGGAGACGATTGAGGATTAATGCTGCCAAATTTTCCCATTCTACGGAGTCTCCCAACCCTGAAATTAAATTACCTCCTTCTTCCCTGACATAGTTGCGTACTGCTTCGCGGACAGTTTTACGCAGTTGTCTGACCGTAGAGACGGGTAGATTTTGCAGCGAAAGATTAGTCAGCCAGTTTTTAATGCGATCGCGAATTTGCAGCGAGAAACTTAACTCTTCTAGTCTGGCGTTAGTAATATCTGGTTCATCAATACAAAAAGAGCGGAGTCTGAGAAGGCTGTTACGTAAACCGAATAAATTCGCCACTACCCAGTAAGTACCACTGGTTTTTTCCCGAAAACCCTCATCAATGATTTGAATATTGCGATCGCTCAAGAAATCAATCATAGCCCGACGAATTGTATCAGGTGGTACTACCGAACCTAATAGCCAGTCAGAGAATTTCTTCGCTTGTTCATCCTTTAGTTGAAAATTAAGCAGGATCTGATCGAAAATTTGATTGATCTGGGCTTCTAAAAAATCTTCTTTTCTGGCTAAGACCTTTAACAATCGAGGTAAAGATTGACTGAACAAATCGTGAAGAATATTACCCAGAATCTTGGCTGTCTTTTGCTCTCGATCCGATTTAACCTGATCTAGAGCCAATTTCAAGAGCCAGAGGATTGCGCTCTCGATGCGCTCGGTGGCTAATAACCTTTGAGCTAACTTTTGTAATTCTCCTGGGGTCAGCAGTGAACCCATGATTGTATCGGAGACTTTCTGAGCTAAACGCTCTTGATTGCTGGGAATTAGACCAGGGGTAAAGGGAAGCTGACGCTTGCCAATATAAATAGCTCTATAGGGGCGGAACAGCATTTTGATTGCTATATCGTTGGTGAAATAGCCAATGATGCTTCCCGCAATGGGGGGAACAAAAAATATCCAGAGATCCGCTAGTGCCAAAGCAATATGTTGAATCGACAGTAAAGATTGAGACAAGGAGCAAGTTAATTGTATCTACTATTCTATTTGGTTAACATCTATTTGGTTAACACCAATATACCCATCATGCCTCCCATCAGTGGATAATGAACAGCCTGACTACAACCTGCTGCATAAGAAAGTTTAACTTGTTCTGTACCTGTGGGAAACCGCTCAATGCTGGGGTTGATGTAGGCATACTCTTCTTTCATCCCCATCTCTTCCGCAATTGGCACCACAATATTAGCTAAATACCACTGTTGAAAGTTGGACATTAAGCCAGGCTCAGGGCGATGAAAATCTAAAATTGCTGCTTTAGCGCCAGGTTTTAGTACCCGAAGTAATTCTTGGAGGCTGCGGTCAATATTAGTTACATTACGTAATCCATAACCCATGGTGGCACAATCAAACTGGCAATCCGCAAAAGGTAAAGCTAAGGCATCCCCTTCGAGCCAGTCTATGTTTGCAGTAGGACATTGTGTCATCTGTCGTTGTTTAGCGATCGCCAGTTGTTCAACCGCAAAATCCAGTCCTGTAACTTTCCCTGAATTTCCCACCTGTTTGGCTAATAATAAAGCTAAATCACCACTACCACAGCAAACATCTAGAGAATTATCTCCTAACTTGGCTTCACTCCATTTAACTGCCATTAACTTCCAAATGCGATGCTGTCCAAAACTCAAGCGATCATTGAGGCGATCGTAGATGGGAGCGATGCGATCGAATATCGCCTTAATTTCTGTTGCTGTGGAAGTTACTGTTTCGGTCATTAATCTTTATCGATGTTCCATTTCGCTAATTTTAGAGCAATGGCTGAGTTGAACACTGACTAAAGGGTTAAATCTTAATCAAATTCTATTTTGCTTGACAGGTTAATAAATATCGATCTCAAGAATAGCGATCGCTTTTAGGAAGAAACACAGTATTTGATACTGGTGCAGAATCCCAATCAGGTGTAGCTATCTAGTAAAGAGCGATCGCTCTTTAGATGATTATCAATTTCAGTAGAGCGAAAAATTATAGGTCAAGATCTTAACTTAACGTCAATCATTCCATAGACGGCGACGCTGTTTACCCTTAAGACGTTGATGAGTATCGCGAAGCAAAGCAGGAATATTCAACTTCTCAGGACAGCGGGGCAAACAATCACCACAGTCAGTACACTGATTACCTTTTTTGCCAGGAAACCAATGTCCTGCATTTTCGAGCATTCCATAACGATACTTTCCGTAGTCTTGCATTTGATAAGCAACAGTTAAATTACGCAATCGGAGAATTTCGGGTATCTTAATTTGTTCAGGACAAGGAAGACATTGATAACATTGACGACAAAGATCAGTCGCTAAACTA
>JAAUYH010004038.1_pt1 | contig 12166 bp, 8 predicted proteins | sample 7278061 | NCBI WGS metagenome assembly JAAUYH01 (sample SAMN14350203, study PRJNA611818) | marine sediment metagenome | isolation source: surface marine sediment (0.6m) | place: French Polynesia: Moorea | collected 2018-08
AAACATCAGTGTGTGTCTCATCTTTGCCAGAGCGAGTCACGCATTGCATTTCTTACCAAAACGTAGCTGGATACTCTTGCGCTATAAGAGCAAAAGAAGACGAAATTGATCAGTTATGAGGAATCAATATTTGCACCCAGCAACCCTGCTGTGTCTCTCCCATGCGTGAATGCGATTTTTTCGAAGACGACGGCACCAGTTGGCTTCCTTACCTGCGCTCCACGCCAATCCGTAACAAGTTAGCTATCGCCAGCGTGTTACTGACATCTGGGGTCACAGGTAACCGTAATCAAAATCAGTCTTCAGCCTGCTCCAGCGCACTTTGTGCTCGTTAATCGACGTTCCTTAGATTCAATCGGCTCCGACTCTCTCTCTACGTGCGAAGATTTCGATCTCTGACTATGCGGCGAGAGGTGAAAAGAATCCCACTTCCATCCAGTCAGCAGGCACAGATTTTTCTCCTGCTCTTTCACCTCGCACAGCTGATGCTGCGGCTAATGCCATCCATCTGGAGCGCCCGAATACCAGTTTTCCGATCTTCAATGCATTTCTATCGGAGTCAATAAGGCTCAACCGTCTTCATCCCAGCGAACCAACATGACTTCAACAGTTCGGGACTGACCCGGAACCATATTCAGCGTTTAAGCAGAAGATCAAAGCCATGCCAGTAAAAATCGAAAACTGTACTGGTTTTTTGCAATATCACCTTTCAATACGCAAGCTACCGACCAACATGAGATGTGCTCTATGGACAGTAGCAGGTACTTGTTTCCAGGTTCCGTTGCTTTCAAAGCGCCTATGAAATCAATTGACTAGGTATGAAACTGACCACAGACTTGAGTGCTGTCGTATGGACTATTTTATTGTGGTGGATTAGTTTTCTAACAGAGATCAAAACTCCGTACGAAATATTCAACGTCTGGTCGCGTCGGAGGCCATTAGAACCTATCCCCGCTAATTTTATACATCGTAGCGAAGTCCTAATATCATTTTTGTCATGAAGACTTTCCATCATGACTATCCGTTCATCCTCAGCTGGTATGAATTCAATACATTTCGCGGTTCGTGGATAGAGGTCTCGTTCGTACATCACATAATTCCTCGCACCTACTTCAATTGATTTCGCAAACTTGCTACAACCTGTTCTTACCATCCTAATGATCGAGTACGCAAGCACGGACGCATAATCTGGTTCTAAGCTATTTCTTACGACATCGTCCACATTATTGGTTGCTCACGACTAGTATTCCTCCACGTTTGTGTTGCGCGGTCCTGGTCTATTATAGAGTTCGAAATCGTACTTAGCAAAAACGCTCATCTTGATTGATATTTTTCCTTAAGAGTATCATGTACTGATCACATACTTCAATGTGTCGTGTTCCGAGAATTACATCTAATTATAGCACAAGAAGTAATGGCGAAACTTCTTAAGTGCGAAACTATTGACATTCTTTTTCATTTGCTAACGGATCAGCTTTTTCAGCGACACAGAACTCACAGCTCGCATAATGGATTGCGGCTTTCCACCGTTTCCGTCCTCCTGCAATAACCGTGCTCCAATTACGCATTTGGATTCATTGATGCCAAAGGTGATGCATTTATGCAGCCAATATATGCGAGCACAGGTGCAGTGACAATTGCTCGTTTCCACATATTGAATGCTTGTTGCATTTCGTTCGTCAAATCACAGTTTATTCCTTCTGCTGTTCTCTCCGACAAGGAGCTATCTATCTTCGCAAATCATTAGATGAATCGTGGTAATAGAAGACGAGACGGAGAAATGACCTTAACTGTTTTGTCACAGAGTGGCTGCGCACTTCTCGCCGTCTGTACCTTAGTGTCATCGGTTTTGAACACCATATCGGGCAATTACGAAACCAAGGATCTGTATTCGTTGCTAGTTGAAAAATTTGCTAAACCTGACACGCAGTTCATGCTTGTGTGCCGATGAAATAACCGTCGCGAAACACTCAATGGGCCACTATGTAGTTACTGAATGAGCAGCTACATCATCTACGTAACACTTGAAAGTATTCGCGTTGGCCAACGAGTTGTACATTTCAAACCGAACAGCATCATTTCAAACAGGCAAATTATATAATTGCATATGAAAATTGACCTCCCTTTTGTAAAAATCATACATCATAATTTGCCAACATGAAAGAAGATTTTTTTAAAGTCTTGAACGCAGTATTTCGTTTCACTTTTTCTAATATCTTATCGACCAACGGCAATAGCCATTTATTTAGTTTCATTACAGTGTTCAACTTCCTCTAATTTATACAGAATCTCGAATTCTCCTCTGTTATGATGATTAGCACAGTTGATATTGTTCAGGAAGAGCTTACATGAGTGGAAATACTTGCAGTGGACATGCGATTTCCTTCTTCGTTCACAATGTCCCCGAACTGTGTCGTCAATCGTCTCAAGTGCTAGAATATCGGCTCATCTGATGTTAGCTCAAACTTTTGTGTCGTTTTGGACTTGGATGGTCGAACATCTTCGGATAAGTGTGCGATAACGTCTGAATAACTCTTGAACAAGTGCTACATTTCTGCTGCATATTCTTCCGAAAGGTGTGATACTTTCTCTTCGACGAGACCAACATTCGTTTCAAGTGCTGGTGACTCAGATACCTCACTCAATGTTAGTAAGAAAGCGCTGCACGCATCTTTGTTAGGCTCTTCACCGATGTCATATTTTCTGTCTTTAGTCAGTTCGCCATCGGGATTGTCTTAGATCTGTCGCTCAAAGACAAGTTTCAGATTCCCAGTCTCACCCTTTTTCTTCGTCTTTATTATTTGATGATACAGATCTACAGATCGAAGCAGGCACATGGATTAACCAACACTAGATATTCAATTACTAAGTCGAGGAGTAATGACTTGATCATCATGAACTCGAACCGCGCAACAATTTCGCCAGAAATTCCGTGTATCCGTTCAAGTATACCCGCAAAATATCCATTATACCATCTGCAACAATAATGGCTCTTTTCTTCTAGAGCTAGTGCGACCGCAACTTATGCACTAACGTATCCGACATAAAATTTGGTATTGGTCCTGAATTCAAGCTCCCCTACACCGGTTCGACATATACAGATGAATTAAAAACTAGGTGACCATTCGGAGGAATACTTCTCTGACTATTTTCACTGGTAACGGTAAGTGCAAACTTAGTAAAATTTATAGCAATAATCTTCAGACACTTTTCTGTGCAACCTCAACATTTCAATTCGTAATCTACCCGAACGTGATGCGTACTGGTACTCTTGCATAGCTGCTGCAGAAATTCAGGATTTTCGCACGCTCTCCAAGGGCTATAATAGCCGACTTCTATTTGCTGTTTTTTCTCTTAGCGATGCATTTTTCCTTCCTTGGCTTCTCTTTAGGAGTACGCACTGGTCTCCCATTTATTCATTCTGCACCTAACACTGGACCGTGGTCATGAAATGGACAAGACGTTTTCTCATAGTGTCTTGCTTCAGCGCACATTCCTGCTTCCTTCAATATCTAGACATTCTGCTTGTTTTGGCCCGTAGTTCTTGCTCTCGCCTTTTTTGCTCGCTAATTAGAGCATATTGTTTCCGAAGGATCTCATTTCAATGTTTGGTTTAGGACTTTACTGACTCTGTTCGGATTTGGAACTTGTTGACATAATGACATAAATTATTGTACTTCTGACAGATTACGCCTTGAATACTTAGCGTTGGCTTACGCTTCGCAATAAATAACGCAAAATGTTGATTCTTATTTCGAAGCTAAATTGTCTGAAAGATCGTCACACTTTGCGTTCTGACATGCATTAATCCGGAATCGTTTCCGGTAACCTTTTTTCGTAAAGCAATACACTTAATGATGCTCAGGGTTTTCAACTGAAATTTCTTCAATTTCTTCATATGTGGCTGCCTTTTACAGCATAAGAACATGTAGAAACTTTGTTTCGATCGAACTTCTTCCATTATCGTATCGTGCTTTGTTCCTTTTTAGGATTTAGCATCTTTGTAGAACTTAGTATCCTTTACAAAGAACTACTTGGCATTTCCATCTCCATAGGTCTGATTTTCTGCCTCTGAAACTGTCTTTGATTCTGTCTTTTTAGTTGTGTAATTCTCTAACAGTGCCGTGTTAACCTTTTGAAGTCACTTGGCTTTTTTCGTGGAGGCATTCTAGCCCATGAAGTGGTCGACGCTGTATTCGCACGATTCCGCGTTCAGGAGTGCTACCAACCCTTATGCCCCTTTTTATCCTTCATGACCACATTCTCGCTCCAGTAGAACGAATTTCTAGCCCGTTCTTTGCCGTCAAACCGAAAATGAGATCATTGAGGAGGAATCAGTACCCTGCACGGGATACCAATGTTGTAATATATTTAGGCTTGATTATATCGCTTACGCTTAGTGTGATCAACTGTCTTCTGACGTAACAGAGCGTTTTTTTCTACAAAAATCTCAAAAATTCATACTGACAACGAATATTACTAGAAGAAGAGCTGAATAAGCATAAACTAGAACGCAAATATTGAATGACCGATCAAGTGGACAAATAAGCCACTTGCAAAAACCTGTGAATAAGTTAATAAACCGAACATAGCAAAATATGTAATAGACCGATTAGGCAACACCTAATGGTGGATAGTGAATACAAATTGCTTCAACTAGAAGCAAATTTTATTTTTGATGCATTAGAGGTAGCAGTGTGGAATATATTCTCTTAGTAATTGTTCTGCTCGATGTGGGTCTGAGAAACATGAACCTGTTTGAACTATAACGGACCCATCTTCATTTCTAAAAAAAGTACTTCGCTTCGCTCACATCTTCCCGCAACTTCAATCAAACCAACATTTCGTTCTGGCCTTTGCGAATAATGCTATTCATCGAATCGTTATTTGAATGAATATATCTTTCATGTTCGTGGTTCAATTTGTAGGTAGAGAACAGTAATCATTGAAAATAGTCCAATGATTAATTACTTTGATGAAGTGTCGGAGAACTCACAATATCGATTAACTAATTACTGATTAGGTACTTGCTATTCGTACCACGCACAAACAACAGCGTCCTGGTCCAAAGTTTATATTTCTGTACGAGTTCTAAGACCATTACAACGGCGCTTTCACTCAGAGAAATGATTCTCTTGCGGTATAAAAGAATAGAAAATCGATAAGAATAACATCGCCAACTTGTCCAACTTGCAAAACCTTTTGTCTCGTACAGCGTCAACCCAGTACTGCAGACTTTCATCTTGCGTAAACGTGCAACTCGTAACTTCTGAAACATATAGGGATAGCTCGTTGCGGAATATTGAAAATCGATTTGTCCGATGATAGGTGGTCTGGTTGCGCTGAGACATCTGCTCTATCCATGATTGTAAAAAAAATTGCTCTGTGGTTGCAGTAGAACCAATTTTTACCTCTTATTCGTTACCACTATCTGATTGAGCTCCCAGCTCATGTAAATTGAATATTCGTTCGACTTCGTTCGACAACGAACGCTCAGTTTAGCCAATTTTCGATCTTATGACAGAGCAGTCACGGCTATGTAAGTAAGAGGCAAGCACGAACTCGGTAGGTATAATTCCAGCTTACTTTTTCCCTCCAAGGAAAGGCAAATTATCATCAGTGTCAAGTAACATCGACAATCGCGACGCCGTACTGCAAATCAAATGTTCCTTCAATTTTTTGACACGCGCTGGAACGTACAACCCGCGAATTTGTGTAATAGTGTAGCAATAGGTAGGAAGTACATCAGCAATAGTTGAACGAGATTATGAGAGATGTTTGGTGGCAATCTTCACTGGTTGCAGGACTTCAACATTAGATTCGAACATATCGAAGTCATCCGTTGTGAGATTGAGCCCAAGCGGCCAAGTGATTGGATTTCCATCGCCTTTTTCTTGCATGCGTTGGAGTACCGCCTTATTCTTAGATATACTTTCAAACATATCGACAGTGGAGTCGAAACGCGTAGGGAAGTCTGTTAAAGTTGATTTGTGAACATTCAAGGAATTCTGATAGCTGAAAAACTGTTCTTTTCTGACATGAGACCGACGAATTGCCGCCCCTATAGCTTTGCAGGTGACTGTTAGACGTTCAAATGAATTGGTATTAGTAATTGTAGATATAGCATTGTCAATCTTATTAGAGTTCAATCCGTCCAATCGAACTCATCTTCCTCAACATCACTGTTCGAACGATTCCTTGCTAGGAAACTTCTTACTGCCTCCCCCAATGAAAGTTGGAGGAAGTGTACACAACAGGGGAACCAGTAGTCGTCGCCATTTCTGTTCACCATAAACTTCCGCACAGCGGATTTGTTTACTGGTCCTGAGTCACTCACATAATAACTAGGAATTTTTCCTCCCAGACGTTCGCGCACAACTTTGGACATAATTAAACAAAGGTCGTCCGCAGTATGGGATCCTCGCAAGTGAAAATTACACACACGCACTTAGTCAATAATGTAAATTTTGCGTCCAGACGCGAGACCATAAGTCCAAAGGCTGCCTCGTTTCGTAGCGTAGACCAGCCATCGAAAGTCAAGGAAATGAAACGAGCATATTAGCTTCATTCTTAATATTCGATTCCTTCTCACTGAACTTGTCCCACAATCTTTGGTTAATAGTTTTGACTGTTGGAATTCGAATAGACGGGTTGATACTTATCACTAATCCATGGAACCTTGAATTCTCTAGGGTAGCCTTCGGGATGTTTGGACTTGAAAAAAAACTTCAAGGATGCCTCTCCAAACGAGCGCTGTCTTGAAATATTTAGAGAGTACTCAATAGTCATTTTCGGTTTGTCTCTTGAGTGCTTGTTTTTTTCACGTGCTTTGACGATGGGTTTCAACACTAAGTACTCTTCGGGATGTAAGCTCTTGTAGTGGGAGTACAAATTAGAAGACGTTAGTGCAGAACGAAAAGTGGAGTCTTGTCGAGTTTTGCCGTGCATCCGGACGCAAAAAGGCAAACGAACAAATTGCCGTCTTCGACACTTTCGATCAAGTTCATTTCAGTCATCCAATGCCCATGCACAGGGCCAGTGAAACGGGTTGGATGAGGCATGAGGGAGAGTAGAAGTCTGGCTAACCTTGCAAAGATTTGGGAGTAATCTTTACTCAATGTGAATCAATAACCGCAATAGACACGTAATCTCGCAAGAAATCGATCTCTTTTATAAAAATTGAATTTTGCATCTTTTTATGTAATCGATATTGATCACAGGAGATACACTAATCACTGGAAGATGGTTCGAAGCTTACGCTGATTGATTACGGAACTGATTACCGTACTCTAATTTGTAGGTCACTGCGGCAGGTTTCGATGTATTTAGTGCAGTACAATGTACGTACAATACACTTTGCACTTCATGCGTATTGATGTCGATCGCTTTCGCCAGAAATTCTCATATTTTGTTGTGCCACAAATCAATAGGGATATTCCGGTAAACCGTCATAAGTGGTCTTCTATAAGGTACTTCGCTTTACTCGTCTGTGAAAGCGAACTGTGAAAAGCAAACCGACATGAACAATACCGACCAACCTAACGTATTGTCCAGCCTAGACTAGCATCTACTATTGCTGGTATGTCGACATTGTGTTGTTACGGCCAGCCTGTGGTCCGAATTCATAATCTCGAGAGGAACTCTTCAATAAAAGAATCCGTGGATCAGTACCGAATCGATTTTCTGCCGCAGAGACGAAGCGCGAATCTGTTCGTACAGCATCTTATTTGCGTAGCATACCGTCTACGCGGCAGGGGAGTGAGGGAAACTTCGAACACGGCGCTTTTCAAATGAACTCCCATACAATTAGGCACACGTTAAATAATATTTCGAATGCAATTTATATTTTGCATTCGAGCGAATATCCGTCAAACATTTGCAAAGTTCTGGTCGAAGTGTTGCCATAACTAACGTCCTCTCGTAAAAGTAGTTGAGTTTAAGGACGCGAATATCTACATAAGCGTTACCGATACAACTCGAACTAGACGAATTTGGTATCGATGCACGGAAATCTATCTATATACTATGAAAGAAATCAGCGCTGGAATCGAGCGAGTCATATTCGGCTCTTGAAATCGCGAAATTACTGCAAAAATTGAATATTCGCTGTGTTAGTACCGTTTTTGCGCCGTTGTGGACACAATTTTCTCGGCCAACACAACGAAACTTTGTGGAAGTAGACTATAGCGTTCAAGATAAGTGCGGTATTCAATAGTGAATGTGATTCTTTCCGTATTCTTCTCCATCTAGAAACGTAGTGGGTTTAACATACGAACATTCGTTTCCTGCACTTTCGTCACAAAATTCGAGAATACCAGAAACTAATTTATCAGTTACTTGTGAAATCCTGGAAGCAAGAAAAATATCCCGAAGCGGTGTCTTGTACGACCAGTGCATTCGACTACATTTTTTCGGTAATTCCCACACTCTCCAGTCAAAGGTGCGTGGCTTGTCTCTCTAACTATAGTTATTTGACCGCGTGTGTTTCACGACATTCATGTTATAGCGGAGACTGGTCTGTCAGGTATATTGCTTTATATTTGTGTCAACACTGGCGCTGATGTATGGCGCTGCAATTCAGTACTGGAGCATCTATTGTTGCTATATAGCGAAGATGTGGTGAGAGAAAAACAGGCCGTGGCTACAGCCTGGATTAATAGAGAATGGGACAAAATTGATGTACATGACAATGAGAGCACTACTACTATTATTGAGCATGAGTTTTGCACTCCAGTGCTACACAGACAGGAATATGTCTGTTTGGCTGTGTGTATTGTAGAGCACGGGCAATCTTACTGATGCTGAACTATCACTACGTTCCCAACAGGAAGGAAAGAATCCACGGATATCTCTTGGCATTCTGTTTCAGCAGCTCTCTTTCCTATTGTTCAGCCAGCATTTCCTAAAAGTAAAGAACGATATGCACCAGCCACTCACACCGATGGTCTTAAGTCTTGCAATATTTACACTGCCCAAATTCACCCGATTCAATCCGAACCTCCTTCTTCTCATCTTCAATCGACGGACACGCTGCTGATAGAAAGAGTGTGTGTGAGTGAACGTCACCACTAGCAATCAGTTACACATGATGTATCGACGACGATGGTTATTTAAATTGATTTTGCGCTGTCACCATCAACCGGTCGTCGTAATTTATAATCTCCAGAAGACCTTTCAATTAAAAAGTTCGGTGATCAGGAATGAATAGGTCTGCGTGCGTTCACGACATAGAGCCAAATAAGCGCATCAACTTCGCCGAGCCGATAGGCGACATCAAGATCAATGTAATTGAGCGCCGTGCGTTGAATGTAGAATATGTGAAACGGCACAACTGAAGAGACAATGAGCGCCGTGACAAGGAAATATTTGTCGTGGTCTCTGAGCGTGAGGCAAATACAGTCGTAACGCGGCTACGAATGAAAAAATTCGCAAGCTTCGTGATGCTCTTGACCTCATTACCCAGCGGACTTTCGCCCCAGACTTGTTTAGAACCAAATCTTTCGCGAACCTCGCTCGTAACGTTCAAGTTTTCCACTTTGTCCGGAATAAAAATTATGCTTCATCTTTCGTAATTTTCTTTATTGCTTGCGTGGGTTGGATTCTACATTACCTGTAGTCGTACACACGGAAGTAAGGAGTGAAAAGTTCGGTTTCTTAACTTCGTATTTATCATCATTGTGCTAGAATCACATGACCTGAAGATCAGTTCCTCGTGCGTTGGCTACATTATGACGGAGGTAAATAGAAGAAATACCGTCAACGTCTGTCTACGCATTCCCCAATTTATTTTCAACAAATAGGAGGTCAGTCACTACGTACTACTCGACTCTTCCGCTAGTGATCCTTCCCCACCCGGTACACAGTAAACTTTCAGCACCTCATGCTCATGAATGCGCAGCTTCCCTGCAGGTACCACGAGAGAATAGAGCGGCTCACCAAAAGCGAAATCCTTCAGCAATTTCATGGGAACGGCTAAAATCTATTGGTCGGGTTGACCAAGTCGTGCGGCATCAGCGGCGTCAGTTTCTGGTCCAACATCCGACGAACCCTCCTCCTCCGCGATTGTTAGCGATTGGTCAACCGCTTGATTTACTCTCATGTATCTTGGTGGTTCGTGTACCTTGCTTCCGCGCCCCGAGTCGAGCAACGGGTCCTTCAGTTTGATTTCGAACGAACAAAGTGTGTGCCAGCCCTGCTGCCGGTTCGATTAGAGTTTCTCGAAATAACGTTTGGGTCGGTCGGTTGCGGTCTAGAAACTCAGTAAGATAGCTAGGCGATAATAGTAGAACGGCAATCCTGCGCAGCCCGTCGCGTTCATTATGCTCGTGCTACGGATGGTTTCAACGCGTGTCCCGCGCTCCCGCGCACGTAAACACAAGTCAGTGTGTGTGGTAGCACCGAACCCGTCCCCAGCCACCAACATCGTAGCGCCACCAGGTAAATTCACTATGCATCCAGCATTTGTTCCGCTCGCTCCTTCACAAAAATTCTGTCGACGACTGTCATCTTGGGTTCGTGTAATTCATCCAATCGTTGCAAAAAAATACAAACTACACTAAACATGTTCGAACATTATTCGTGCCTTTATTGCAAAGAAATATTCTCCCATGATTTGGACAACATCCAACATCCGTCCTACACATTTCAATGTGATTGAAAGGTTGTCAAAAGATTGCGGCGTAATTGTTGTATGATTTACAGCGATTGTAATAGTCTTTACCTGATGATTAGCTTCTTTTTTCTTGTCTATAAGAATTGATTTGGAATTACTTCTAGAGTAGATCATTCCTGATCGCAATACCCACGTTACGAAGTATGGAAATCGAATCAATTCCATTAAGGTGTGAAAACGCCCGATGAATGCATGGTTCTTTACTACCCATTTCCTCTGCAGGTAATTTTCTCCACAGGGGCACATAGTACACCTTTAAAACCTCGCGCTCGTAAAGTGAACTTTAGCTTTTCGCACTTTTTGCAGGAGAAGAAAGTGGTTCATCGAAATCGAAATCCTCCTACTGCAGTGTATCGAAGGTCCAGCCACTATGCGTTGATCGAATTGAAGAAGTCGAGCCACACCAACTGCAATCGTACCTGCTCGAATACTGGACGAACCCATTTCTTCCGCGATTGTATGCAACCTGCCAACCACAAAATTCACGCTAACGCATCGTGGTGCTTTGTACACCTTCTTTCCGCTCCCCAACGATTCTATTAATGGCTCTTTTATGTTCCTACCAACAACCGCAGTATGATCAAGACCTAACGAAGGTTCAATGAAAGTTTCTTGAAATAGCTCTTCGGTCGGTCCCTCCATTGGGGTCTATTAACACTGCAATTGTACGCAGCTCACCCGTTCATAATTCGCGCTTTATCTATAGTTTTAACACGCGCCCCAATCTTCAGCACAAACAACCGTAAGTCGATGTCTGAAGTAGAACTGAACAATCTCCTACCACCAACCTCGCTGAACCCCCTTGAAAAATGACCAATTGATCCGGCATTTGTTCAACTCGCTTCTCCATAGACTTGCGGCCGGCAACAGTTATCTGGCGCTCGTGCAACATCACCAATCGTTTCATTAGGCATCTTTCTAGCAATAGATTAAATCGAAGCGCAGTAACCGTAGCACTTCATAATTGTCGGGAAATACTATTGCAAAAATTTTCAGAATTTACGGTACAAATTAACGGTAATTACCTTCTACCGTCACAGCTGACCATCTGTAAGGTACTTCGCCTCGCTCACTTCCGCCCACTACTTGAAACAAACCACGAAACCAACCGGCTGAGCTGTCTCAGACTCGAAAACAGGAACACCCTGGCCTACTACTAGTTAGTTCGCACCTTCCCCTTACGCCCGCGGTTCACGATTGTCACATTCTTCTGCACACTTTTTCAGAGTTCACTTCAATCATGGGTGACAAAGGAAACCACAAAAAAATGCATAAATACGATGAAGGAGGGCTGAGGACACTCGAGGAGGCTTTGTATCAGAAGCTATGTGAGAACCGCGACCACGAGAAAACATTCAAGGACTATCACAGCGACATCGTTGCCAAACTCAATGAACTTGAAAAGGCGCCGAATCGTGACGCGACAACGAATGAAATGATTAAAGCCCTGCGCCTGGGCCTCGAGTGCATTGCCAAGGACGAAGAGGTGTGTGC
>JAAUYH010188286.1_pt1 | contig 12166 bp, 12 predicted proteins | sample 7278061 | NCBI WGS metagenome assembly JAAUYH01 (sample SAMN14350203, study PRJNA611818) | marine sediment metagenome | isolation source: surface marine sediment (0.6m) | place: French Polynesia: Moorea | collected 2018-08
AAGTCGCGGCCGGCCGCGAGCTTCACACCGAGCGTGGTGAGACCCTGCTCGTCGATGGTGTAGTTGTTGGCCGTGGTCGCCTCGTGGCTGGGTATGTCCAGCGTGGAGCGATAGTTGCTGCTGTCGCCGCTGCCGCTCAAGGGTACCTGGTTGATGGCGACGGCCGACACGACGCCGGGCAGGGCGCGCAGCGTGTCCAGGTCCTGGCGAATGGCGCCCTGCGTGTCGAAGTCGGGGGCGAAGGCACTGCTGGAGATGGACAGGATGTTGTCGACGTCCATGCCGGTTTCCCGGCCCATGACGTCCAGCCTTTGCTGGACGATGAACACGGCGTTGGCAATGACCGCCAGGGTGAAGGCGATCTGCAGAGCGATGAGCGAGGCGCCACTCATGTTGCGCAACAGGGCGCTGAGGATGGGTCGGACTTCCATGGCGTACGCTCCTACTGGGTCTTCAGATAGCCGGCGGGCGCGATGCGACAGATCCGCCAGGTGGGGTACAGCCCGGCGACGATGCCGGAGACTATGGCGACCACGATGGCCGTGCCCACCATCGTCAGGTCGAGGCTCGCCAGCCGGTCGTAGTCGGTGTACAGGTTGCGAACCGCCAGCAGCCCCAGCTGAGCCAGCCCGAGGCCGAGCAGGCCGCCGACAACGCCAACCAGGGCCGTCTCCACCAGGTGCTGGCGGAAGATGGCACCGGTGCTGGCGCCCAGGGCCCGGCGCAGGCCGACCTGCGGGGCCTTGCCCACGAACTTCGCCAGCACGAGGCCGACGGCGTTGAACAGACACACGATGAGGAACATGAACGACAGCCCCACCAGTACCTTGTTGTCGTCGCGCACCACCTGCCGGGCGTCCAGCCAGCCGGGAACACTGGTCAGGCGGTTGTTGAGCGGGCGCTCGAACCGTCCCAGGGACTTCTGCTCAGTAGTGTAGTTGTCCAGGAAGCTCTGATAAGCATCTTTCTGGGCCGCGCTGTCCAGCTGCACCCAGTACTGGATCCAGACGCACTCGCTGGCCATGAACTGGTCGAAGGAGTCCAGCAGCTCGTCCTTCCAGCAGTTGGTGTTGCCGGCGGAATCGAGTTCCAGCGGCAAGGTCAGCGAAAACGGCATGTAGGCATCTTCCGGGTCGTCGAAAGCGCCGTTGTTGACGTCGTAGAACTTCGGCGTCGGCGCCCACGTATTGAGCACACCCGTCACCGTATAGTAGCGGCCGTCGATGCGAACCTGTTGGCCGACGCTGTCTTCGCCGCCGAACATGTTCTCGTTGGTTTCCCGGCTAAGCACGATGACCTGTTCCGCGTTGTCGTCCGCCGAGCGGTCCCAGGGGCCGCCGTACAGGAACGGCACGTCGAACATCGCGAAGAAATCGCGGCCGGTCACGCGCAGCAGCTCGAGGCTGGGGCGTATCTCCTGGTTGGGCGGTTCGATCACCGCCACGGCTTTGTACATGGCGGCCTGGCGCGCCGGTATGTCCGACTCGAGCAAGGCCAGGGTGTCGCGCCAAGTCAGCTCCCAAGGGGCCTGTTCCGGGATGTCGTCCCGGTAAGGCTGGTTCTTGTCCCAGCCGTCGAGCTGCACGGCGTAGACGCGGTCGCCCTGGCCCGTCAGCGGATTCGCCGACATCATGTGGTACACCGTCAGTGTCGTCATGGCCACGCCGATGCCGATGCCGATCGCGCTCACGGTCAGCAGGGACAGTACCGGGTTGCGCTTGGGGCTCAGCATTGCGAGCCGTACGTAGTAGCCGAACATCGTCTGCTCCTCAGGCCGAGGCGCGTGCGGCAGACACCGGCGGCTCGTAGGGGCCGTCTTCCGATACCTGTCCGTCGAGGATATGAATGCTGCGGTGGGCCCGTCGCGCCAGCTCGGGGTCGTGGGTGACCATGATGATGGTGGTGCCCTGCTCGTTGACCTGTTCGAGCAGCTCCATCACCTGCCTGGCCATCAGCGAGTCGAGATTGCCAGTGGGTTCGTCGGCGAGCAGGAACTTCGGCTCGCCGGCCAGCGCCCGGGCAATGGCGACGCGCTGCTGCTGGCCGCCACTCAACTGCGACGGCAGGTGCTTCATGCGCGAGGCCAGACCCACTACCTCGAGCGCCTGCATGATGCGCTCCTTGCGCTCGGCGGCCCGCATGCCGCGGTAGCGCAGCGGCACGTCGACGTTGTCGAACAGGTCCAGGTCGGGAATCAGGTTGAAGCTCTGGAAGATGAAGCCGATCTTCTCGTTGCGTATGCGCGAGCGGGCGTTGTCGCCGAGGCGGCTCACGTCGCTGTTGTCCAGCAGGTAGGTGCCGTCTGTGGACGACTCGAGCAGGCCGGCGATGTTGAGAAAGGTCGTCTTCCCCGATCCCGAGGGTCCGGTCACCGCAACGAACTCACCCGCGTTTACCGTCAGATGAAAATCCCGCAGTGCGTGAGTTTCCACCAGGTCGGTCCGATACACCTTGCTAATATTCTGCATGTCCAGCATGGACGGGTCCCCCTCGAGGAGTCAGTCAGTTAAAAGAACGGTTTCGGCGCTGTCGAACTGGTCGACGCCGGAGATGACGATGCGCTCACCCGCGCTCAAGCCCTCGACGATCTCGACGCGGCTGACGCTGCTGGCACCGGTGCGAATGGCGCGACGCTCGGCGAGGCCGTCGCCCACCACGTAGGCGACGCGGCCACCGCCGGAGTCCAGGAAGGCGCCGCGGGACACCGTCAGCGTGTCGTCGCGGGCGTCGAGGATGACGCGCACCGACAGGCGCTGGTTCTGCCGCAGCCCGTCCGGGGTTTGTCCGGAAAAGCGCACGCGGCCGGTGACGTAGTTGTCGAGCACTTCCGGCGACACGGCCGTCAGCGTGCCGGGATAATCGGTTCCGGAGTAGGTGATCTGCGCCTCGAGCCCCGGGGCGAGGTCGTCGGCGTAGTTCTGCGGAATGCGCACGTCGAGTTCCAGGGCGCTCAGGTCGACGACCGTGACCACCGGGGTGTTCTCGCCGACCACCGCGCGCTGTTCGACGGCGAGGTTGCCCACCATGCCGTCCACGGGCGAAACGAGCTGGAGTTCGGCCACGCGGCGCTCCTGGTTGTCCACCACCAGGCGCTGCCGGTCGCGCTCCAGTTCGAGGGTGCGCAGTTCGAAGTCGAGCGTTTCGTTCTCGAGCTCGGCGTTCTGCCGCGCGTGCTCGTATTCGACCTGGGCCTTGTCCTTGTCGTCGCGGGCCTTCTCCAGGTCCTGCAGGCTGATCACGCGCTTGTCCCAGGAGGCCTGGGCGCGGCGCAGCTCGCGCTCGGCGGCCACCACGGTGACGCGCGCCAGGTCGATGGTCTGCTGGTTGCGCAGCTTCTCCTTGCGCGCCTCGATGGCCTGGCGGCCCAGGCCCACTTCGAGGCCGGCCAGCGTGGCCTGCTCGCGAGACAGCTCGTTCTCCAGCGCCGGGGAGATCACCGACGCCAGCGTTTGTCCCTTGCCGACGGTGTCGCCGGCGCGCACGTCAAGCACCACGGTGCCGGGTGCCGGCGCGTACAGCGTCGGGCTGACGGCCGCCACCACGGTGCCCTGCACGGCCAGGTCGCGGACGAACGGCCCGCGCTCGACGGTGGCGATGCGAAGACGCTCGAGCTTGACGGCGGTCTGGGACCCGGCGAAGCGCAGCACGCCGGGAGCCACGATGGCGGCGCCGGCCACCAGTGTGGCGGCGACGGCGCCGGCCATCAGCCAGCGTCGGCGGTTTCGTGGCCGGTGGTCGACGGTGGTGTCCTGGCCGGACGTGTCCCGCATCCGCACGGTCCGGTCAGGGCCTTTCTTGTCGATGCTCGCGAGGCGCACGGTGATGCCCTACAGGCTCACCGGTATCAGTTCGACGATTTCGGCCGGGGCTTCGCACGGCGGCGGCACATCGTGCGCCGCCATGGCCTGTTTCGGTCCGGCGATGGCGTGCAGGGCGATGAACTCGGCCACGATCAGCGTGGCGCAAACGGCGAGGGCAACGGCGTGGTGGCGTAGTTTCGATGACATGACCTGCTTTCCTGTCCGATAGCGCGTTCGTGCGCCTTCGATTGTGTTAAAGCAAGCTGCGTGCCAACTACCGCCGGACGGGCTCAGGTGTCTGTTTTAAAAAGGATACTTGGGATTCGTCTGTGCCGCGGGGAACGGCGTACGGCTGTCCGACCGCGGACACCGGACACCCGCGCGGACACCCGGACACCGGTGGCGGACGCCAGCGGGTCCGCGGGATTGCGCCCGGGAGTGGATTGCCCGGCGCCCCAAACGACATCGGCCCCGCCCCGGCGGGGCCGATGACAGGCGGGTATCGAGTGGGGTCAGAAGCGGTACTGGAGACCCAGTGCAACCACGGGGTACAGCTCGAAGCTGTCCAGCTCGTCCTGCAGGTCCTGTTCCTCGGCTGCCAGGTCCTGCTGGAAGATCGGGTCGTCGGCCAGCAGTCCGGACGCCTCCATGCTCACGCCGGGGGTCCCCTGGAAAGCCACGCCAACATCCACGGTGACCCCGATGTTGCCCGACGAACTGGCCGGGGTGCTGTAGCCCAGACCGAGATAGGGCGCGAAGCTGTCGAAGTCGATTTTGCCGGACAGGTTGCCGACGTCCGTGAGGTTGTAGGTGGTGCCGCCGATTTCGTAGGTGTTGTCGGAGCTGGCCACCGCGTCGATTTCGTTGCCGTTCATCAGTGCGCCGGCGGTGAGCCGGAAGCCGCCGCCCATCGGCCGGAAATCCACGAGCGCGCTGCCCGAGCTCAGACCCAAGTCGAACTCGTAGTCGATGTCCGAGTGCGTGTCGTCGAAGTCGTAGCTGAAGGCATTGAAGCCGACGCGGGCGCCGAAGTGTTCGGTGAAGTCGTGGCTCAGCTCCAGGCCGAGTCCGAGGGTGCCCACCTTGCCATGCACGCCGGTGTCCTGGGCAAACGCCAGGCCCGGAGCGAGGATGGTCAGGGCGAGCAGATGACGGGTCTTGATCATTCCTTTCTGTCTCCGCGGTTGAGGTCCATGTCGAAAAAATCGGCACACAGCGTGGCACGACGCGCAACGAAAAAATGTGCGCTGCTGCCGGGTTTTCGCTTGCCCGCTTTGACACGCGACATAACACCGTCAGTCCCGGACGCCCGCATCGGCACCATCGCGTGCGCTACACTGCGGCGAGCCGTCATTGCAGGAGTTGTCATCGATGTCCGCGAGACTGGTCGTCATGCTGTTTGGGGCAATGCTGCCGGGCTGGGTGCAGGCCACGCAGGGTTGCGGGGCGGCAGAGGGCTGGGACATGGCCGCCTTCGAGGGCGAGGTGTACGGCCGTCACGGTTACGAAACGGCCGTGGGCCCGAACCGCTTCGTGCTGACGCCCACGGAATTCGGCTGGCGCATCGAGGTGCGCGACGAAGCCGGCGCCGACCTGGCGGTCTTCTCGCCGCCGCTGCGTCCCGTGGACACGAATCCCCGCAACATCGCCGGCTGGCATTTCCGCAATCGCAACAACAGCGGTCCCAATCGCGGCGAGATCAACGCACCACAGACGCTGCGTCGTTTCACCTTCGGGGCCCTGGCCGCGGACCCGCGCGCCAACCCGGAGCTGGTAGCGCCGGGTGCGTCGCCGGCGGACATGCAGGGCTTCGGCGAGCTGACGATCGAGGACTATGGTCTGGCCGATTTGTCGACCGGCCAGCGCGCGCGCATGGTGTACATGAAGTTCCGCGGATGCGTGCAGTGGGACCCGGACGGATTCGTTCCGGAAAGCCAGGCAGCGGCGGCCGCCGCGGCGCCTGATGCGGCGCCCGTTCAGCCGGCCGTGCCCGTCGCCCCGGAACCGGGAGTGCCCGACCGCGTCGTGCTGCGCATGACCGTGTGCGGTCTGGACGCCGCCGTCTATCGCCTGTCCGACCGCATGGCGCAGGGCCGGGAGGGCGGCCAGCGTCCGTTCCTCGAGCCCGACCTCGACGGGGATGGCCACAACGATATCGTTGCGCCGGTCACCCGTGTGGTCGATGAGGCCCCGGGGTTGGCCATCTGCCTGGCGTCCGGTTCCAGGCTCATCATGGCCGGCTACTCCGGGCGCATCGGCAAGCACCTGGACCCGGTGTATTTCGGTCGCGTCGACTGGTGGAACGTCTATCCGCGCGGTTCGGTCAATCGCAGCGCCGAGGGCATGCCGCCCGTGCTGACCGGCGATGCGATTCTGCTGGGCAGGGAAGACAGTTCCAGCGTGTTGCTGTTCCTGGCGGGCGGGGTCGTGTCGAGTTACTGGCAGGGGGATTGACGCTGTGAACAACCGAACGATGGCCTGGTCGCTGCTGGTGCCGTGGGCCGTGACCTACGCCTGGTCGTTCGTGGCCTTCATGACCACGACATCCACCGGCGACAGCTTTGCCCGCGGCCTCAATCGTATCGGGGTGTTTCTCACCTGGCAGGCGCTGGCCGGTGTCATGGCCGTCGTGCTTTGGTACCTGAGCCGTCACTTCGACAAGGGGTCGGCCGGTCGCTGGTTCTGCCGCGTTCCGCTGGTGCTGGCGGGCCTGCTCGTTGCCGCCATCGGTGCACTCATCGTGTACGCCAACGTTGCGAAGGCGATGCCGGCGTGACGCAGGTCAGCGGAAACCCACTGCAGCTGCGCGTGATCGATCACATCGTTCTTCGCGTGCGCGACATCGAAAAGGCGATCGGCTTCTACCGCGATGTCCTCGGCTGCACGCTGGAGAAGGAGCAGACCGACCTGGGGCTATACCAGCTTCGCGCCGGTGCGTCGCTGATCGACCTTGTGGACGTCGCCGGCAAGCTCGGTGGCCAGTTTCCCGAGCCGCCGTCGGCGCGGGCGCCCAACATGGATCACGTGTGTCTGCAGGTCGATCCGTGGGACGCGGCTGCGATCACCGCGCACCTCGAGCGGCACGGCGTCGAGGCGGGCGAGGTCGGCAACCGGTACGGGGCGACCGGCTACGGGCCGTCGATCTACATCAACGATCCCGAAGGCAATGTCGTGGAGCTGAAGGGGCCGCCGGCGGCCGACGACTGACCGGCGCGTTGCTGACTTGTATGTGGGATTTCAGATTGTGGGAGCGGCATCAACCGCGATTCCGACGAAGATCGCGGCTGAAGCCGCTCCCACAATACTGCCTTCCGCGCCTGCGACCTTTTCGGAACGCTGCTAACTGTCGGTCGCGCGCACCAGGCGCACCCAGGCGTTGAAGCGTTTGCTCTCGGGCACGCAGCGCCCGTCGTAGTAGTACACCACCCAGCCCGAATCCGCTGCCGGCCGGTCGGCGGTCCAGACGAAAGGCGCGGCGCCGGCTTCGAAGGCCGGGTCGATGTGATAGCCGTCGTGCTTGTCGGGGCGCATCAACGACATTGCCTCTTCCAGCGTCGGCAGGCGCCAGTCGCTAAAACCCGCATAGGCCCTGTCGTTGGTGCGTTCAACGGCCGTTCGCGTGTCGGCCAGCACCATCGGTCTGGGTGCGCCACCGCTCTGCCACATGAGGCCGACCGCCGGGTCCGTGACCACGACGTCGCCGCCGACGACGGTCGCCTGCAGCGATTTCGCCGTGCCGCCGCCTGCGGCATTGAAACGCGCGTCGAAGAAGTCGTTGCTGACGATCGACGCTTTCGCGGCGTCTGGAGTAATGCGCGCCGGCGCGCTGCGCAGGCGGACGGCCGTCGGCTGCGCATAACGATAGGCTACGTAACCGCCCGCGCCGGCCAGGACGGCGACAATGCCTGCGATCATCGTCCGACGGGAAACCCACGAGCCGTCGCCGGCATGGTCGACGGAGAGCGATTCCACCAGTCGATCGACGTCGTCGCTGAAGCGCGCGTGGCGCAGCTCAACGGCCTGGCGGTTGAGCAACGGTCCAATGTCGTCGGGCAACTCGTCGCGTGGTGGCATGCTTGCGCCGCCCACCAGCACGGGTACGACGGGCACGTCGCGTTCGAGGGCGGTGCGCACCTCGAGGTGGACAAAGTCGCCGGGATCGAAGATGCGCGGGCGGCCCGTGCGCTCGTCCGGTGCCGTCCAGGCGTCGCCGATGACAACCAGGACGGCGCCGCACCCGGCGAGCGTGGTGTGCAAATGCTGCACGAAGTCGGTGCCGGGCGGAATGTCGTCCACGTCCATGAAGACGCGCTCGTGACCGAAATGCGTGGCCAGTCGGTCATACAGACGACCCGCGTCCGCCCGCGCATCGTCCCGGCGATAGCTGATGAAGATATCGGGCATCGGTTGCTGCCAGTTCGCCCCGTCCATTGAACATAGCAATGGGGGCCGGGGCCTGCCAGCCGACGACGTCTTAAGTTGCTGGCGGGGTCGCTTTCCGACGGCGCTTGCGCCGGCGTTTGCCCTTCACCTTTTCGCCCTCGCGAACCACGAGCTCCTGCGTGTTCCCGCCCCACTGGTCGCGGTGCGCATCCTTGGCCACCTGCTGGATGCGGGAGTGTCGGTTGGACAGCAGCAGCGACGACGGTGAACACACGCGGGCGCGAATGACGCCCAGGTCCTGCGCGGCCGCGAACAGGCTGGGATACCAGTTCTCCCAGCCCGGCAGCAGCTTGTCCACTTTCTCGCGAAGAGTCATCGAGGTGCTCTGATCATGGTCGATCGGACCATAGCCAACTCCGCGCGCACGCGCAACGAACCCTGTCCCGTTGACCGAGACTGTCGTCATCCGGCAACACGATGCGCGGCCCGCGATCGCCTGCGACACTGCCTGCCGCCTGCAGTCATTGCCCGAGAGGGCCGTCCTCCCATGTTATGTAATCGTCTGTTTTTCAACGGGCCAGTCCCCGCCATGCTGGTCCTGTTGTGCGTACTCGCGCCTTCCGGACACGTCGCCGCCTCCAGCGAGGGTGAGATCAAGTTCTTCAATATCGCGCGCTCGAGCTTCGATCCCTACATCGAAGACCCCAGCGCCGCCGAGCAGGCCTGGATGGTCGAGCACTACCACCGCATGCTGGGCTGGTCGCCGCATTTCGACTCCCGCCTCGAGTGGTTCCCGGACGGCTGGGCGTACAAGGACGCCTACGCCATCAAGCCGGGTACCTGGGAGTTCCAGCAGCACCCGGAATGGATCCTGCGCGACGCCGACGGCAACATGCTCTACATCCCCTTCGCCTGCTCGGGGGGTGCCTGTCCGCAATATGCCGGCGATTTCGGCAACCCGGCGTTTCGCGCGCACTGGATCGCCCAGGCCCAGGCACTGGCGGCAATGGGCTATCGCGGCATGTGGATCGACGATGTGAACATGACGTGGCGCGTTTCCGACGGCAACGCAAATGCGGTCACGCCGATCGACCCGCGTACCGGTGCGCTCATGACGCTGGACAACTGGCGCCGCTACATGGCCGAGTTCATGGAAGCCGTGCGCGCCGCCGTGCCGGGCATGGAACTCGGGCACAACATCATCTGGTACGCCGGACCGGAAGCGAACGACGACCCGTACATCCGGCGCCAGATCGACGTCGCCGACTACATCAACCTGGAACGAGGCGTCACCGATCGCGGTCTAACCGGAAACGGCAACCGCTTCGGCATGACCACGTTCCTGGAGTTCGTCGACTACATCCACGGGCGTGGCCCGGCGGTCATACTGATGGACGAAGGCGGCACGACCACCGAACGCGAGTACGCGCTGGCCGGCTGGTTCATCGTGAGCAACGGCAGCGACTGGATGAGCACCGAGGAACAGGACTGGAGCGCACCGGACAGCTGGTGGCATGGTTACGACACGGACCTTGGCGCGGCGCTTGGCGGGCGGTACTTTTGGAATGATCTCATTCGTCGCGATTTCGACTGCGGACTCGTGCTCATGAATCGACCGGACTGGCCCACCATCGACGTTGCGCTCGGCGAGGCGATGGTGGATCTGGCGGGCAACACCGTGTCTGCCGTCAGTCTTGGCGACCGCGAAGCGGCCATCCTGCAGCGAGACTGCAGCCCGGCGGACGACGATGCAGACGGCGTCGCCAACGCCATCGACAACTGCACGCTCGTGGCCAACAGCGATCAGCGCGACAGTGACGGTGACGGGTTCGGCAACGCCTGCGATGCCGATTTCGACGGCAGTTGCCGCGTCGGCTTTTCCGATCTTGCCTATCTGAAGTCTGCTTTCCTGGGCATCGACGCCCACGCCGACCTCAACGGTGACGGGGCGGTAAACTTTTCTGATCTGGCGGCGTTCAAGGCCCTGTTCCTCGAAGCGCCGGGTCCGTCCGCCGCGGGATCGTGTCCATAAGGCCCGCGCACCCGACCCTGGCCCTCGTCGCGTGGATCGCGGGCGCATGCAGTTCCGGCGGTGATGCGACGGTGGCGCCGCCACCGCCCGCGCCCCCGGCCCCGCCGCCGAGTCTGAAAGTCGCCCTGGAGCCGGCTTTCGCGCAGTTGCCCGCCTTCGACCAACCGGTGGCCATGCTGCAGGCGCCGGGCGACGCCGACACCTGGTATGCCGTGGAACGGGCAGGCCGTGTGCTGGCATTCGCCAACGCCGACGATGCGACAACTACGACTGCATTCGTCGATCTGCGTGCCGAGGTTGACAGCAGCGCCGGCGAAGCCGGCCTGCTGGGCCTGGCCTTCGATCCGGATTTTCAGACCAACGGTGCGGTCTACCTGTCGTTCACTCGCACCGGGCCGATCTCCTACGTGTCGCGCTTCTTCAGCTTCGACGGCGGGGTGACGCTCGACCCGACGTCCGAGCAAGTGCTCATTTCCGTGGCCCAGGACTTCAACAACCACAACGGCGGGCAACTGGCGTTCGGCCCGGATGGCTACCTGTACATCGGCTTCGGTGACGGCGGCTCGGCCAACGACCCCAACAACCGGGCGCAGGATACGACCAACCTGATGGGCGCCATGGTGCGCATCGACGTTTCCGGGAACGTGGGCTACGCCATTCCACCGGACAACCCCTTCGCGGGAAACGCCCAGTGTGCCCAGGGCTTCGGCGGCGCTGACTGTCCCGAACTCTACGCCTGGGGCCTGCGCAATCCCTGGCGCTGGAGCTTCGATCGTTCGACCGGCGACCTGTGGGCCGGCGATGTCGGCCAGGACCGCTTCGAGGAGATCGACCGCATCGTTGTCGGCGCCAACTACGGCTGGCGCATCCGCGAAGGCGCCAACTGCAACCGGCCGATGACGGGCTGCGATGCGACAGGGCTGACCGACCCCGTCGTCGAATATGACCATGGCCAGGGCTCATCGGTCACGGGCGGCTATGTCTACCGGGGCGGGCGCATCACGGCCTTCGACGGTGTCTACGTCTACGGCGACTTCGTGTCCGGCACGATCTGGGGCCTGGTCGACGACGGTCAGGGCGGTGTCGTTCCCGAGGTGCTGGTCGACAGCGCGCTCAGGATCGCGTCATTCGCCGAAGCGCTCGACGGCACCCTGTACGTGCTCGACTACTCGTCGGGCCGGCCCTCGCGCCTCGTCGACGACAACTGATCCGGCAACGGCTTTCCATCGCCGGCGGTCTTTCCGCCGGCTGGTACGCTGTCCTGCATCGGGCCCGGACGTGTCATCGGCAGACGTCGCCGGAGTCGTCGGCCACGTAGTCTGCGAGCAAGTCGTCGGCCCGGCTGTGCTCGGCGTCCGTCAGCGGCTGATACTTGCGGTCGAACGGCCATCCGTAGCCCCAGCGATACCAGTTGTAGAAATACGGGCTGCCGCCCACTCGAACGCCTTCGTACATGAGCGTCGCCAGCGCGTCGTTCTGCGTCTTGTCGAGCACGCAGCGTTGCAGGGCGCGGTCGGCCTGTTCCCGCTCGTCGGCGGTCCCGCCGCGCCAGTACGCCATGTCGTGCTCGACACAACACGTGCACCAGTCGTCCTCGGTAATGAGCGCCGCATCGGGAAACAGTGAGCAACCATCGCTGCTGAACGGGGCGAGGTCGGGCTGCGGACGGCAACCGGGAATCGACAGCAGAAGGAGCGCCGGCAGAACCAGGCCGAGTACGCAGAGCCGCACGACCTTGCCCGCCGTGCCATCGTCGAGGTCGAGGACGAGTTGGGGACGCACGCGATCGGGATCACCGGCAATGGGTGCGGGCTCCTCTCCGATACGCGTCGCCCCGCGCGACCGATAGAAGCCTTCGGCATTGGGATCGGCGTCAAGGTGCAGCCTGGTGTGACCGCCGTTGCGTACCTCACGCAGCAGCTGCGCCAGCAGGGCACGGCCGACGCCTTGC
>JAAUYH010151410.1_pt1 | contig 12162 bp, 10 predicted proteins | sample 7278061 | NCBI WGS metagenome assembly JAAUYH01 (sample SAMN14350203, study PRJNA611818) | marine sediment metagenome | isolation source: surface marine sediment (0.6m) | place: French Polynesia: Moorea | collected 2018-08
ATCAGAATGTATTAAGTAATTCTTGTATCATCTCTTGAATTTTAAAAAAATATGGTATAGTAGTTATCCCATTTTACAAAGATTAATACCGATTTTTAGGGAAGAGTAATCTTATTATGTCTGCTAACCTACTAACAGACGCTTGTTTAAAGTGGTTAATGTTAATTGCCGTGGTATTTAATGTTTCATCCACAGCATATTTGTTATCATTTGCTCATGCAGAGAAATTATCAGCAAAAGAGAATATAGAACAAAAAAATCAACTTATAAATACGACAGCAACATTATTTCTGGGGTTAGCAGTCATTATCCATGCTTACTATGCAGCAAAGCGTTTGAAATTTATCCAAGAAAATAATAATGCTGCTAGCAAAAATATGTATATAGGTATGAAAAATACCCAGCTAGCTCAAGAAAAGTTAGTGGCAGAACGCTTGAATAATGCCGTCGTTCAACTTGGTGCAGATAATGTCGTCACTAGAACAGGAGCAGTTTATATTTTAGAGAGAGTTGCCCAGGATTCAGAGTTAGAATCATGGACGGTAATGGAAATACTAACTGCTTTTGTGCGAGAACAGGCTGCCATTAATTCCCACAGGTATTTCAGCCCAGAATTTCCTAAATTACCGATTGATATCCAGGCAGCTCTCAAGGTAATTGGTAGACGCAATGTAGAGCTAGATTCGCCCAGAGAAAAATTAGATTTACGTGATATAGATATTAGAAAAGCTGATTTAAGACAAGCAAACTTCCAGGGAGTTGACTTTCGCTCATCTAACCTTTCTGGTGCAGATATGGCTGATTCTGTGCTCGTAGAAGCGGATATGGAAAATAGTCTATTCTCTGGAACAAATCTAGAGCGAGCCAATTTAGAATCTGCTAATTTTCATCGAGCTAATCTTTGTGTAGCCAATCTAAATCGAGCTTTAGCTAAGGAAGCTAATTTGCGACAGGCAAATCTCTCTGGAGCAAGTTTGTGTGGTGCTAATTTTGTCGGTGCTAATTTTTATAAAGCTAATTTACAACAGGCAAATCTCCAACTCGCTAACTTATCAGGAGCTAAATTATTTCTGGTGAATTTGCAAGCAGCCAATTTGAGTAAAGCGACATTAAAAGCTACAGGTTTAATTGGAGCAAATCTCAAGCAAGCAAAACTCAGTGGAGCGAATCTCCAGCAAGGGAATCTAAATGCAGCCAAATTAGAGCAGGCTGAGATATTTTTTGCCAATTTACACGGTGCTAGTTTAGCAGAAGCCAACCTTTGTGGGGCTAACTTGATGGGAGCTAATTTACAACAGGTAAATTTTTATGAAGCTAACCTCTGTGATGTTAATCTCATGGGATCTAATTTATTGAGAACGGAATTATCCGACATTCAAATAGAAACAGCAATTATTGCAGGGGCTAAAAATCTGCAAATTCAACAGCAAAAAGATTGCACTACTCGTTTATCGGGCAATGTTGAGTTTTCCAGTCATTGACGACCATAGGGATAATAATTATCTAGAAATATAGTACATAAGTTCTATATGATTTGAGCGATCGCTTCTTGCCATCATCCCATCCCAAATACCTCCATAATTTTCCCAATCGCAAAACTCTTAACATTAAGATAGAAGGTCAAGTTATAATTCTGTTGCAGCTTAACGTAACAAAAATTTATGAGTAACCCTCTAGTACAGGCATTTTTTGTAGGTAGAGCAGTCGCCGAAGTGATTAATGAACGGGTAGAACGTAGTTTTACCGATACTTTGAGCGAACTGGGTAAATTAGATGCGGAGTTAAAGGAACACCTGCATGAGTTTACAGAAGAAGTAATGGCACGGGCGAATCGCTCAGCAGAGGTTGATATGACAACCAGTACCACAACTTCATCAGACTCAGAAACGGGTGATGTACAAACCAATATTGATGAACTACGGGCAGAAATTGCTCTTTTGAGAACAGAATTACAAAATTATCGTAGTCAAACTTAAGCAATCCCTTTGACTCCTTTGGAGTATCTCATCCGGAGAGATTGCGTCAACGCCAGTCGTCTGCCAAGAGAAACCCCTACGGGTTGCGCCACTTGACGGCAGTTGCTTTATGCCGGGAAACCTGTCCACGGAAATGGCTTACCGTCCACCGCACTGCCTCCTTTATGCCGGGAAACTAGTCCACGGCAATGGTTTACCATCTACAACGCTGGCTCAATTTTAACTTTTGATTTCCGCATAGCGGTACTAGTGACTCATTCAATAACCAGCGGTAAGCAAGAGATAATATGGAAAAGGGTTATACAGACAAAGCATACCGTTGGAATCGTGAAAACTACTCTAGTAGAAAGCGATTTGTAGACATTTGGTCATTTGTTTTGACCTTAATGTTCAAACTGTGGTTGAACAAGAAATCATGGAGTTATTCCGGGGGAATGACTGAAGCCAAACGTGCAGCCAGACGTAAACTGCAAGCAGTTTGGATTCGTAATACCTTGCTGGATTTAGGCCCCACTTTTATTAAAGTTGGGCAATTATTTTCCACCCGCGCTGATATATTTCCTAGTGAATACGTAGAAGAGTTAGCTAAACTCCAAGATAAAGTTCCAGCATTTAACTATGAACAAGTAGAAGCAATTGTTGAAAAAGAACTGGATCGCAAAATCCCCCAACTATTTAATAATTTTGAACCAGTTCCCCTTGCTGCTGCTAGTTTGGGACAAGTCCATAAAGCCACTTTACACAGCGGAGAAGCTGTGGTTGTTAAGGTGCAGCGTCCTGGATTAAAAAAGTTATTTGAAATCGATCTGCAAATTCTCAAAGGTATTGCCTATTATTTTCAAAGACATCCCGAATGGGGTAGGGGTCGAGATTGGCTGGGGATATATGAGGAGTGTTGTCGCATTCTCTGGGAAGAAATTGATTACTTAAAAGAGGGTCGCAATGCCGATACTTTTCGCCGCAATTTTCGTCATGAAGACTGGGTAAAAGTTCCACGAGTTTACTGGCGTTATGCTTCAACAAAAGTACTAACTTTAGAATATGTTCCTGGGATCAAAATTAGTCAATATGCGGCTTTGGAAGCAGCAGGTTTAGACCGCCAAGTTTTAGCAAATCTGGGAGCAAAGGCTTACTTACACCAGTTACTTAATAATGGCTTTTTCCATGCCGATCCCCACCCCGGTAATATTGCCGTCAGTCCCGAAGGAGCCTTAATATTTTATGATTTTGGCATGATGGGGCAAATTAAATCTAATGTCCGGGAAGGACTGATGGAGACGCTGTTTGGGATCGCACAAAAAGATGCTAATCGCGTTGTTAATTCCCTGATTAATTTAGGAGCTTTAGCACCAACAGAAGATATGGGACCAGTAAGGCGATCTGTACAATATATGTTAGATAATTTCATGGATAAGCCCTTTGAGTCCCAATCAGTGGCTGCTATTAGTGACGATTTGTACGAAATCGCTTATAATCAGCCCTTTAGGTTTCCCGCAACCTTCACCTTTGTGATGCGTGCTTTCTCAACTTTAGAGGGAGTAGGCAAGGGATTAGACCCCGAATTTAATTTTATGGAAGTTGCCAAACCATACGCAATGCAGCTTATGAGTAATATGAATGATTCTGAGGGAAGTAGTTTCCTCAATGAATTGAGTCGGCAGGCTGTGCAAGTTAGTAACACAGCATTAGGATTACCCCGAAGATTAGAGGATACCCTCGATAGATTGGAACGAGGGGATGTGCGTCTGAGATTTCGCTCAATTGAAACAGAACGTTTGCTGCGCCGTCAGACTAATATCCAATTAAGTATGACTTACTCGGTAATTATCAGTGGTTTCACCCTTTCTGCCACGATTTTATTGCTTAAAGATTATATATGGTTAGCGGTATTTGCCGGTTTAATTGCAGCAACTGTATCATGGTTGCTGATTCGATTACTTTTACGCTTAGACCGTTATGACCGTATGTATTAATGTTGAAATAAATTTATGAAAATTAATTTTACAGGTCTGAGCGATCCAGGTTTGATTCGTTCTAATAACCAAGATGCTTACTATACTGACCCAGAAGCACGGTTTTTTATTGTTGCTGATGGTATGGGTGGTCATGCAGGGGGAGAAGAAGCTAGTCGTATTGCTACCCAGGAAATTCAAGAATATTTGCTTAAAAATTGGGATTCCCCCAAATCTGGACAAGAACTATTACAAGAAGCTTGTTTCCAAGCTAATAAAGCTATTTTACAAGATCAGCAAAATCACCCCGAACGTGCTGATATGGGTACAACTGTAGTTGCTGTCATGGTTCGAGAAGGAGAGTCTCCTTGGTTCGCCCATGTGGGAGATTCTAGGCTCTACCGTCTCCGGAATTCCCAGTTAGAACAAATTACCCAAGACCATACTTGGGTAGCACGGGCTCTGAACATGGGTGAGATTTCTCCAGAAGAAGCACGTTCTCATCCTTTTCGCCATGTATTATCCCGTTGTTTAGGTCGTGAAGACCTGATGGAAATTGATGTACAAGCCTTAGATGTGAAAAAGAGCGATCGCCTTTTACTATGCAGTGATGGCTTGACTGAAGAACTGGTTGATGAAAAAATCACCTCCTGCTTACTAGATAATCCCATACTGGAAAAAACTGCCATGTTTCTTGTAGAAGGAGCTAAACAAGAAGGTGGTCACGATAATATCACAGTGGTAATTGTCGCTTTTGAAGATTAATTTTGTGGGGAGTAGGTTGTTGGAGTACAAAAAAACCAGCAACAATATAGGTAAAACCATTCCCTATTTCCTATCCCCACCGAAAGACTTTTACAGCGAACGCTAACCTACACAAACAGCAAGCCCTAAGTAATTTACCAGAACCATCTAGGAAAATTTCTCGGAAAATTAGTAAATATACTCAGTATTTTGTTCAGCCTGAGCTTTTTTCCTGTTTACAAGTTGATAAAAATACTTTAAGGCCTCCTTATATATTTTTGGAGGTTATATTTTAAATAGTATATATTTGACATCTTGTACACTATCAGGTAGAGCGAATGTAATTTTCGCTTAATGCCTTATAGTTCTCATTTGCAACTGATGGTTACCGAAATCCACCCTTGAGGTCATGGATCTTATATCATTAGTTAAAATAGAGCAAGAGTTAAATTACCATAATTACCCATATCAATATAAGCAATTTATCTCATAAATTGCTATGTTGCTAGAAAATGGGTACTACTTTGACATTCTTTGTCAGGGGGTTGAACTTTTGAGATTACAAACAGTAATTTCAAACAGTTTCAATCAAATTCAATCAAACAAATAGTTGTTTTTGGAGTCAATACTTATGAACAATCCAAAACTATCCTTGGAACAGCAGTTTAGTATCCGCTCATTCGCCACCCAAGTGAAGGGCATGAGCCATGAACAAGCTCAAGACTTCCTTGTTAAACTCTATGAGCAAATGGTTGTTAGAGAAGCTACTTATCAAGAACTTCTCAAGCATCAATGGGGCTTAGATTCAGGTTCCACTTTGGCATAGATAATTCGGGAATGTCGCAGTGGACGACCTCCTTCTCTTGCTTGTTTCCCAATCGGAAAAGAGCTGGGGATGCCGGGGCGTCAACTATAAAATAGGAAAAAATTTGTTTTCCAATTCACAAGTCAACACAAGTAAGAAACACTGCTTAATGAATAAGATTAGTAGTGTGAGTCTAAAATATGACCAGTTACTGAATGGATTGCTTAAAATTTATTAAGTGCCATTGCAACCACCGTAATTATGCTGAATTGTGATTTGCTTGAATATATAATTTTCCAACATTCATGTTAATTGTATATCTAAATAAGGTTATATTCAAGCTGGGAACCATTGATTCTTTATAAAACTTAATACTTATTCAGCTTTGGATGATTGAAACCACATAAGCCAATACCGTTCAGTTAAGTATGAAAACTAAAACTGACGTAGGTTGGGTTGAGGGACAAAGCTCAACATTATCAATCCTTTTTTTGCTAACAACTTGCACCAAGGCTAACACTTCGACTTCGCTCAGTGTTAGCAATGAGCGTAGCAAAATCGCTAATAAAGCAAGCACGTTAAAACGCGCTGCAAGCCCTACCCAGTCTGATTTATCTGATAACTTGCACCATCCTCAATAACCGCCTGGGATTTAAATCCCAGTCTCATAGCATAAGTCGTCTAAAGACGACTAGACAAGCATTCTAGTTCCAATGCCACTTGCCATAACACGGGGAACCCGCGCAAAGCAGTGGCTCCCCAACCTATGAACACCTGAGTTCGGGTTAATTCACATCTTGTACCACATAATTATTGCGAAAATTATTGCCTGTAACCCTTATTATTCCGTAGGGTGGGCAATGCCCACCTTACTCTTATTGAGAAGGTGCAAGGTATGTGTTAAGCAGATTGGGATAGAATCCAGTCCATTTGAAGTCGAGATTTAGTATTAGTTGGCAATATTTTTATCGTGAGAGACTGGTAAGACAATGATAAACTCTGCCCCCTTCCCAGGCTCAGAAATTAACTTAATTTTACCTTGATGTTTTTCAATAATGTTGTAGCAAATAGATAATCCTAATCCCGTACCTTTACCTATAGGTTTGGTAGTAAAAAATGGGTCAAACAACTTTTCTTGAATATCTAAGGGAATTCCTAAACCATTATCTTTAATCATAATATATACAGATTTCCCCGCCTCAGTTTTCATGAATGCTGTGCGAATAATAATTTGCTTACTAACTTTCTCTGGTTGTTCTAGCAAAGCATCCATGCCATTGTTGAGGATATTCATAAATACCTGATTGAGTTGTGCAGGATAACACTCAACTAGTGGTAAATCTCCATACTCCTTTACTATTTCAATTCCTTTTTTTATTTGGTGATTGAGTAATAACAAAGTACTCTCAATTCCTTCATGAATATCAATCGGCTTAACTTCTGCTTCATCCAAACGAGAGAAATTACGCAAGGAGAGAACAATGTCGCGGATACGTTGAGCACCTATTCTCATGGAGGAGAGGGTTTTAGGTAAATCCTCATTAATAAACTCCAAATCGATGGTTTCTATTTCTTCGTTGATTTCTGGAGTTCCATCGGTATATTCTTCTTGGTAAAGCTGAATTAAACCTAGCAAATCGTCAACATATCCATTGATATGCTTAATATTGCCGTAGATAAAGTTGACTGGGTTATTGATTTCATGGGCTACCCCTGCTACCATTTGACCCAAACTCGACATTTTTTCTGTTTGAATGAGTTGAGATTGGGTTTGCTGAAGATTTTCCAGAGCTTGGGATAGCTCTTGAGTTCTTTCTGTCACCCGTTGTTCTAGAGTTTGTCGAGCTATTTCCAATTCACGAGTATAATTAGATACCTTTGCAATCATCTGGTTAAAGGATATTGCCAATAATCCGACTTCATCCTTGGTGGTAACTGGAACCTGAAGATCAAAATTAGACTCATGGGTGATTTTTTGAGCAACCTTAGTAACTGCCATTAACGGGCGAGTAATTAGCCAAGTTGTCAAAAATGCTAGTAAAATAGCGATCGCTACTGACAATAAAATACTATATTTGGCAATATCAGCCTGTAATTGCATTGCCACACTCAATTTCCTATCTGCTGCTCGTTCATTATCATGAGCAATGGTAATCAGCTCATTTAATTCTTGAATGCCTTTTTCTAGCTGCAATGCTTCCGCAGAACCCAGAAAATCTAGCAAAATCTTCCTCGCGGTTGTAGCATCGATTTTCTGTGTCTGAGAATTACCAGCATTGAGTTGATTGAGAATAGCTGCTAATTTTTTTCTATATGCTTGTGTCGTATTTTTCTGCTTATCGATAAATTGCTCTAATGTTTGCAGATTTTCTCCATTTAACTGCTTAAGTTCTTTCTTTGTTGCAACCTCTAATTCTGATAAAGAAGCAGCAATTCTATCGGTGTGAACCAACAAATGATCACTATAGTTTTCTAGCAATTGTGTATTTTTAATATAGGGAATAAACTGAGATTGGGTTTCTAGCATAGAATCTTTTAATTCTATTAATAAACCAAATTCTTTATGACTAAGCTCCTGTTGTTTTAAAGCAGGTTTTTTCCAATAAATATCTCCTACCAGCAAACCAATAGTTATTCCCACCGCAGCTACTCCGATGGTAATTCCATAGCCGATGGCAATTTTATGACCAATAGTAGCCCGATCTATTAGTTTCTGCAACCAGCTATGATTATCTGTTGGGGATATAATTTTTTCTTGGAAGTCAAACTGAGAATCATTCACTTGATTGTTGTTTAAACTTGATTTAATAGATTCCATCATCAAAATTTAAATAATATAGTAATTTCTGTATGTAATCAGCCATAAATTCAGACAATTTGCTGCTGTAAGGTAATCCGTTTTCAGGACAATTTAGGATTTAAAAAGATTACACTTTAAGGTATTTACAATATGGAGCAGGCATGGGGTTTGATTTATGAAAAAAATTGTAGGGTGGGTGAGCGAGAGCTTCACAGACAAAACCTTGGTAATGGTGGGTCGCAAACTTCGTTCTTACAGACCCAAAAATACCCAATTTTGTTCAAAAATCAAATAGTAGTCCCATCAGTAGATTTAGCAATGCTTGTTTTATATATCATCACAATTCTATTTTCCCGAACACCTAATGTTTGTAAATCAGTATTTATACCAAAAAAATATTTTTTTATTTAAAAAAAACCTATAGAAGTTATTGATTCTGTCAAGTAAATAATTAAAGTTAACAAAAGAATTAATTTAGTTTTGTGGTGTACCCCATTTTCATGAGAACCACTATAATTCAGTAATCATTATCATTCTCATTAGCTATTTTCACAGTCAAAATGGGAAAAATAAATTGCTACAAATACGGTATTTATTAACTGTAAACAAGACCAATGATAAATTTAAGCCAATCAAGATTACTCTCACTAATTTTATTAGCTGCTCTTGGTTTACAAGCTTGCAGTCAATCTCCAGGGACAAATACAAACTCATCAACTCCAGGTAAGCTGACATTTACTGGTTCTAGTACTGTGACACCTCTAGTAAAAGCGATCGCCAAACGTTACCAAGCTAAACACCCTAATGTACGAATTAGTATTAAAACCGGTGGTTCCTCTCAAGGGATTAAGGATGCTAGCCAAGGAAAGGTTGATATTGGTATGGTATCCCGATCATTGAAAGATCAGGAAAAAACATTGCTACCATTCACAATCGCTCACGATGGTATATCAGTACTACTACACCAAGATAATCCAGTTTCCAATCTAACCGAAAAACAAATTGTTGATATCTACACCAATAAAATCAATAATTGGCGACAACTGGGGGGTAAAAACGCACCAATTTTCGTTATCAGCAAAGCAAAAAATTATTCTACAGGCAAACTCTTTGCAAAATTCTTTCAAATGCAGCTGGAAGATATTCGTGCTGATAAAATGATTGGTGATAATTCAGAAGTAATTGAAACCCTCAAAAACAATCCCAACGCCATTGGTTATGTATCTATTGGTGCTGCTGAATATGATATTGTTCATGGTGCGCCCTTGAAACTACTACCAATAAAAGGAGTAGCCGCCACTATGGCTAATGTTAATAAAGGAACTTTCCCTCTTTCTCGTCCTCTGAATTTAGTTACAAATACCCCACCAGCTGGATTAAAAAAAGACTTTATTGACTTTGCTCGTTCTGAAGCAGTACACGATTTAGTCAGACAGCAATCCTTTGTTCCCACCCAACCATAATTGCTTTTTACCTCTGGTTTCTGTAATATCTATGGCATTAGGAACTAAATACAGTATCCCGACCGATTTGCCGTAGATTAATGAGAGGCAACAGATGATGAGAGTATGGCAGCGAGCCATAAAGGTAGTGAGTGCACCTACTAGAATGATTTCCCTGTTCTTAATTGGGGTAAGCTTAACTATGGCGATCGCTGCCTGTAATAATATGGAAGCTAGGATTAGTGCCCCACCAACAAAAAATGTGGAATTAACCATTGCTTCCTTTATTGTTACTAGAAATGCGTATAAAGCCATCATCCCCAAATTCATTCACAAGTGGCAACAAGAACATAACCAAACTGTCCACATCAACCAAAGTTATGGGGGTTCTGGTGCCCAAACCCGAGCTGTGATGGATGGCTTACCAGCAGATGTAGTTCATCTCGCAATGGCATTAGACACACAGAGAATAGAGGAGGCTAAATTAATTAATGCCGGATGGGAAAAAAAAGTCCCCAATAATGGTATTGTTTCTCAATCAGTAGTAGCATTAGTAACCCGCCCAGGTAATCCCAAAAATATTAATAATTGGGCAGATTTAGCAAAAGATGGCATACAGATGATTACCGCAGATCCGAAAACATCTGGTGTGGCGCGTTGGAATTTTCTAGCCTTATGGAATGCAGGGATCAACAGCAACGGTGATGAGGCAAAAGCCAGTGATTATGTCAGCAAAGCTTATAAAAATGCTCCTATCCTCAGTCGGGATGCAAGAGAAGCAACTGATGCCTTTTTTAAACAAGGTCAAGGTGATGCTTTAATTAACTATGAAAATGAAATAATTCTGGCAAAACAAAAAGGTTTACAGGTAAATTATGTAATTCCAGATACGAATATTTCCATTGATAATCCCATCGCCATTGTAGATCAAAATGTTAATAAACATGGTAACCGTGAGGTAGTAGAAGCTTTTGTTCAATATTTATTTACCCCAGAAGCACAACAGGAATTTGCTAAAGCCGGATTTAGACCCGTAGTGAATGATACATCCGCACCAACAAAAGAATTGCAAAAATTATCTGATACATATCCTCCAGTCAAAAATCTCAGTCAAATCAGTGAATTTGGGGGTTGGAATCAAGTCCAGAAAAAATTCTTTGCCGATGGCGCAATGTTCGATCAAATTCAAGCAAACATAAATCGATAATTCTGATTTGTAACTGATTATTGGTCATTTATAGCAGAAGGCAGTCCCAATGAAACAATTTCACCACCAAGGATAAAAATACCTCTTTTATACTCCCGACTCCCGACTCCCCCACTCCCGATTCCCGACTCCCGATTCCCGACTCCCGACTCCCGACTCCCGATTCCCAATTCCCGACTCTCCCATCCCCTACATTCTTCCTATGTCTACATCTCCCCAATTAATACCTGGGAAAAATAATAATCCCAAGAACTTCCTCAGTCGCCTAGTCCACTTGCCTTTGACATGGCGAATTCCCCTGGGGTATTTGACAGTCATGCTACTACTACCCATGCTGGCACTGGTTCAGAAAGCCAGCACCACCACCCCAGGAAAATTCTGGTCAATTGCCACCAATCCCTTAGCACTAGCAACCTATGACGTTACTTTTACAACAGCATTCCTGACAGCCTTAGTCAATGGCTTTTTTGGCACATTAATTGCCTGGGTATTTGTCCGCTATGACTTTCCTGGTAAAAGACTAATTGATGCCACCGTAGATTTACCGTTTGCTCTGCCTACAGCAGTAGCAGGATTAACATTGAGTACGGTGTACAGTGATAATGGTTGGGTGGGTTCACTACTAGCACCAATGGGGATTAAAGTATCTTTTACTCGATTGGGTGTGGCTGTTGCTATGACATTTATTTCCTTACCTTTCGTTGTGCGGACAGTACAGCCAGTACTTCAGGAAATGGAAAGGGATATAGAAGAAGCGGCTTGGAGTTTGGGCGCATCTCAATTTCAAACCTTCTGGCGGGTGATATTACCACCTTTATTTCCAGCAATTTTAACAGGGGTAGCTTTGGGTTTCTCCCGTGCAGTAGGCGAGTACGGCTCGACGGTAATTATCGCCTCCAATACTCCTTTTAGAGATTTAATTGCACCCGTGCTGATTTTTCAGCGTTTAGAACAGTATGACTATACAGGTGCAACGGTAATTGGCACTGTGTTACTGCTAATTTCCTTAGTCATGCTGCTGGGAATTAATTGGTTACAAGCTTGGGGAAGAAGATATGACAAGACATGATAATATGACCACAACCAAACCTGACAAGCAGAAAAATATCGCCCCAATTATTTTAATTGGAATTGCGATCGCTTATTTGGGGTTAGTAATTTATATACCTGCATTCAATGTCTTCTTCCAGGCATTTAAAAAAGGAGTGGGACCATTTTTTACTAACCTATCCCAAT
>JAAUYH010053977.1_pt1 | contig 12161 bp, 11 predicted proteins | sample 7278061 | NCBI WGS metagenome assembly JAAUYH01 (sample SAMN14350203, study PRJNA611818) | marine sediment metagenome | isolation source: surface marine sediment (0.6m) | place: French Polynesia: Moorea | collected 2018-08
ATCCGGACGGCATCTGGCGAGGCTATGCGAACGAGCAACTCCGCACGGAGTACGAACCGATCTTTGCCCGCCTCGATTCGCTGATCTTTCTAGCTGCACCCTCCTTCGATGCGATCCTCGAATGGCGCATCGAGCAGGAACAGAAGCTCGCACAGAAGAGCAGCGCAGGTACCCACGTCATGAGCGACGCGGAGGTCGCACGTTTCATCGGTTTCTACGAGCGCATCTCCCGGCATAACCTCGACGCGATCCCGTCGCGAGCGGACGTGGTTTTCACGCTTCGTAAAGACCACGGTATCGCGGCGGCAAGTTACAGCTGAGCTGTATCAAAGCAGGTCGACGATCACGACACCGCGACCGACGGTCATTTGATGAGTCCCTGCTCCTTCATGGCGCGGCGCACGCCCTCGTCCTGCTCCCAGCGCTCGAGGTAAGCATTCAGGTTCGGATACTCCTTGAGCGGCTTTCTGAGCAGCCGGCCCCAGCGGAGCATCGGTATCGCGTACGCGTCGACGATGCTGCGCCGATCGCCGACCATGAACTCGCGTCCGTCCAGATGCGCCTCGAGGTGATCGTAGAATTTCGCGACCAGCGCCTCGCCCGCCGCTTTGACGTCATCTACCCCTTCGGGGTCGACCGTATAGCGCTGTCCATTGAAGAACGGGAAGAACGCCGGATGCAGATCGCCCGTCAGGAACGCCATCCAGTTGTTGATTTCGTACTCGGACTCCGGCGTGCTGTCGCCCGCCAGTTGGGCGTCGGGATTCGATGCCGAAAGCCAGTGCAGGATGGCATCGGCCTGCGTGTACAAGCGGCCCTCGTAATGGATCGCCGGCACGACGCCGAGCGGGTTGATCTTGAGGTAATCGGGATCGCCCTTGACGATACGCTCCGGTTCGAAATCGGCGCCCAGCCATTCGAGCACGATGTGCGGCGCCAGTGCGCAGGATCCGGGGAAATAGTAAAGCTTCATGCGCTCATCCTGTTGAATTGGTTAAGGAAAGGGTCAGCTCCGTCACAAGAGCTGTCATGTTCTTCCAAAGGGGGGTCGAGTTCCCTTCAGACCGTGTCGAAACAGTCCGTGCTCATGACCTTGGCCCATGCTGCGACGTAGTCGCACGAGTTGTATCGTATCGCATCGGGCGCGAGTGTTTAGTTCGATTTCCGGCCGGAACCCACGGAGTGGTTCTTCGGTGGCGCTAACGAAGACCACCCGAAGGTCATGAATGACGCATAAGTCACGCTGGAGACAGACCAGGCGGAGCCGAGGAGTGCGTTGATTTGATCAACGCGCTATAAACATCGGATGAAAACGAATGCCGCCAAAGCGATGCTACTGACGCGTCTCCAGCAGATTGCTGACGAGCTGGCGGCGCGTGAGGGTTCCCTGGCACTGCTCGGCCTGGGCTCCGTGGGGCGAGAGACGGACCGTCTCGACGAGTTCTCCGATCTCGATTTCTTTGTCATCGTCGAACCCGGCTACAAGGCAGGTCTCGTTGACAGTCTTGACTGGCTTGAAGCGATACGTCCGCTAGGGTTCTCGTTCCGGAATACGATAGATGGCCACAAGGCGCTTTTCGACGACGGCATCTTCTGTGAGTTCGCCGTCTTCGAGCCCGCGGAGCTGAAATCCATCCCCTTCGAGCCTGGCCGGGTTGTGTGGAGCCGCAGCGGCTTCGATGCGGAATTGCTTGCGCCTCCACCGCGAAGACTGGAATTCGGAGAGGCTGACGAAGAGTTTCTGATTGGCGAGTTGCTCACCAATCTTTATGTAGGACTTGGGCGATATGCGCGCGGCGAGAAGCTATCCGCCTTCTTCTTCGTTCAACATCACGCGGTCGTCCGGTTGATTGCCCTGTTCGAACTCTGGGATGGCGGTACGCAGGGATCGAGAGACAGCTTCTCGAACGAGCGTCGCCTGGAGAAGAACCTGCCGCGTCATGCCGAGTTGATCGAATCCGTAACGCCGGGCTATTGGCACACACCCGAGGCGGCGGAGCGCATGCTCGAATTCCTCGCGCCTCGCACGAAGCTCAATGAACTCATTACCGGTGAAATCAGAGACCTGATCGCGGACACCACCTAGTCAATCGTCCCGCGCACACCCGTCGGAGTCACCAGAATTAACCGTAAATCACAAATGTCTGGTAGCTCTTCGCCAGGAGACGGCCGTCTGGCGCCCAGATATCTGCCGTCGACGAACCGTAACCGTCTTTAAAGAAATTGACCCTTGCCAGGTAGCCCAGGAATTCCCCGCCACCGATACCGTCAAGCGGCTCGGCGAAGTGGATACCCCAGTTAATGGTCGACAATGCAGCGATCCGATCGTAATACGACACCGGAACCGGCGGCCAAGTGTCAATCAGGCAGACCAGGTGTGACTTCGTGATGGGCTCCGGCGCGGTATCGAAACGCATCCAGCCGCCCAGTTCCGGGGCTCCATTTCCTTGGAAGGGCAGCCCTTCGGTAGTCACATGGAAATCAATAAACTGAGTATGCCCTGGGAATCCGGGGCCGCGCATCGGCATCGCGCCTTCGGCGTTCCAAGGCTTCAGTTTTGGCGGGCTGAAGGTTTCGATCTCAACCTCGCTTTCCAGCGTGGTCACGAAGTTGGCCTGCACGGTCACTCGGGCCGTGCCGTCCTGGATGATCTGTGCAGACCGCACGATCACCGTTCGGCCGGCGGACACTTCTTCCATCTCGATCTGAAAGGGTTTCTCCGGCTCCAGCGGCCTCAGGAATCCCACCTTCAGGTAACGCAAGCGACGTTCAGGTCCCACGCCCCTCGATACGGCATCGCAGAGCAGGCCCGCGGAGAGTCCTCCGTACACCGTTCTGCCCTGAGCCCACGCGGCAGGAACGACTACTTCATCGTCTTCAGCGGCTACCGCCCTGATCTCGTCAAACAACATCGTCTGTTCCCGTGGTGTCTTGAATGGTCGAGATTATCGAGGATAAAGAATCAGCTGGGTACACGTGAATTTCGCCAGCAGCTTCTCTGTATCACCCGGGAAGATCGACGACTCCCAAACTTGTGTCGTTCGCCCTGAATGAATGCACTCGGAAACGCAGCGAATGGATCCTTCGGTGACCGTACCCATATGGTTCGACTTCAGCTCGATGGTCGTGAATCCGGACGCGCCTTCGGGCAGGTTGGCGAAGCACCCGTACCCTGCACCGGAGTCCGCTAGCGTTACAACGGTTCCCGCGTGGAGATAGCCGTTGAGTGCGAGGTGCTTCTTGGATACTTTCAATCGCGCCTCTAGCCGTCCTTTCTGAACAGCTGTGACTTCGATACCGAGTAGTCCCGGGAGATGCTCGAGGTCCTTCTCGTTGAAATGTTCGGGTCTCATCCGCGATCTTCCTCCGGTTCTTGATCAGATGTCAGAGTCCGAGCTCACTTTTCTTGCGAGGGTGCTGGTCTGCCGGTCCCTGGCTGTAGTCGTTGAACGGCGCATCGCGTTTGGTGACGGCCGCCTTGACTCCCTGGTCCTTGGCAACGTTTACGAATTCCCGGCCTTCCGGCGTATTGCGCATCATGCCATCGAGGATGGGGCCCAGTGTCTGCGTGCTCTGCAGGCCCATGTTGTCATAGGCCTGGTTGACGATCAGCTTCATCGCCATCAACTGGGTCAGCGGTATGCTCGCGAGTTTATCGGCAAGCGCCTGCACGGTCTCGTCCAGCACCTCGAGAGGAACGGACTCGTTAATGAGCTCGATCCTCGCGGCCTCTTTGCCGCTGACCCACTCGCCCGTCAGCGCGTAGTACTTCGCCTTCGCGAGGCCAAGCCGATACACCCACATACCGGACAGATGGCAACCCCAGACGCGCGAGTAGGGCGTACCGATGCGCGCATCGTCGGATGCGACGACGAGATCGGCACACAAGGCCATTTCCGATCCGCCGCCCATGCAGTAGCCGTGCACCTTGGCGATCGTCGGCTTCAACCCGCGCCACAGGCCCATGAACTGGGTCAGGTAGGTCTTGTACGGGTTGATGACCAGGTCCATGTCCATGCCGGGGTCGTAGTTTTCTTCCGTGATGCCCTCGAAGTGCTCCAAGCCACCTGAAAAATCGAAACCCGCACAGAACGCGTCACCGGCGCCCTCGAGGATGATGACCTTGACCTCGTCATCGGTATTCGCCCGGCGAAGCGCGTCATCGAGGTCCGACAGTAGCGACGGGCGCAGGGTGTTGTACTTCTCGGGACGGTTCAGCGTGATTGTCGCGATGGCGCCGGATTTCGAGAATAGAGCGTGTTTTGCCATGGGGCTCTCCGGTCTGGGAAAATCAGGGTTCTACATCATAATTACCGATCGGTAAGTGTCAATCTCTTTCATTATCTGCTATTAAAATCAATAATTATAATTAGTTATGCTAAGGCAGGAAATTTGGTCTTTTCAAGAATTAACGATAGGTAAGCCATTCATGCAAGATACGACGCGCCAAAAGTTGCTCGCCGCGGCGAAGAAGCAGTTCGCGGAAAAGGGCTTCTACGGAGCCAGCATTGCCCAGGTGGCGGGCGAGGTCGGCCTCACGAAGCAGGCGCTGCTCTATCACTTCAAGCGTAAGGAAGACCTTTACGCGGAGGTGCTGGAGGAAATATCGCAACGCCTGCTGCGTCTCGTTCGCGCGACGGTGAGCAGCTCCGATGAACCCGAGCGCCAGTTCGAGGACATCTTCCTCGGCCTTTACGCGTTTTCACGCGAGTACCCGTTAGATACGCATATCCTGGTGCGCGAGTTGCTGGACAATAAGTCGCGTCTGGAGACGGTCAAGGAACTCTATCTTCTGCCGTTTCTGACAGAGATCGTCGCCGTCGTGCCGCGCATGAATGGTTTCGAGCAGGTTCAGCCGCCGGCCGCCTTCTGCATGGTTTACCAGATCATCGGCGGCATCGAGTATTTCGTCATCTCAACGCCGTCACTAAAACGAATGTACGGTGCGGAAACTTACGAGAGCTATCGCGACAATTTTCCAATCGAACTACGCAATCAGATTCGTCGGCTGATCGAAAGCTACCAGGCGTAAGTCCGCGAGCGCGAGGCTCGTCCAGATCTACTGATACGTCCCGCGTATCGGGTAGTTGTTCTCCGGGTTACGAATCCACTCGAGACCGCCCACGAAGATTTCGAGGTCAGGCCGGGCGAACGGGTTGTTCGACAGGTCAACGACCTGGACCTGACCGTCTGCATTGATGACGAACAGGCCGGGCTCAGCGAAGTTGTGGTCCGTCTCCTGTTCCGACCGCGGGACAGAAATGTACAAGCCGAGGTCCTGCATCTGCTCGAGGGTCAGCCCATAGAACAAGGGAAAGTTCACATCGAGTCGCGTCAGATGATCTTCCAGTTGCTCCTTGCTGTCGCCTGACACGGCGGCGACATCAATGCCGATGTCGAGCAGTCGCTGGCGGAAGCTGGAGAGACTGTTCAGGAACTTGGTGCACATCGGGCAATGGCGGCCGCGATAGACAACGACCATTTGCCAGTCGGCATCGCCCGTGGGTTTGCTGATGTCGACAGGCGCATCGTCCTGACTGTTAACGGAGAGAGCCGGGAAATTGGCGCCAGCGTGGAGTTTTGCTGTCGAGGAAGATTGCATGATTGGAAGTTCCAGTTTGGGATGCGGGACAATCGTTACAATATATCTTTGTCGAGCTCGAACTGGAACTGGATTCTCGCGGAACAAGAGAACCGTCCTGCCGTCTATGTAGAATACGCTGCACCACAAGACAAACGGCCGATACAAGGACGCTCAATGACCGTTGCTTTAGACAAGGCTCTCCCGGCGACAGTCCAGTCGCAGGACGACACACCCGGATTCGCAGCGGAGCGCGATCAAGCGGCCGGCAGCCCGCGCCTGATCGCTGCACTTGGTCTGTTGATGTTCGCCTGGCTTCCCTCATACGTGTCGGCGCAGCACGTCCATGGAGTCATCGACCTGGGCGTCGTGATTGAGGACCAGATGCTGGCGGTGTCTGTTGATGCACCCTTGTCCGACGTCGTTGGTTTTGAGCATGCGCCCGGGAATGAAGAGCAAGCATCCAGGCTGGAGAAAGCCGCGGCAATACTCGCCAACGCTGATCTGATGTTCGGCTTGACGGGGACGGCCGGCTGCAATGTTACCAGTACAGAGATTACGGCCCCGGACTACCTTGAGGCGCTGATCGCGGGAGCGGAGGATCACGACGATCATCACGGCCACGACCATGATGACCACGACAAAGACCATGACGGACACGGCCATGAAGACCCCGATCACGACCACGACAGCCACGGTCACGATCATGACGGTCATGAACATGATGACGACCACGACAGCCACGGTCACGATCATGACGGTCATGAACATGATGACGACCACGGTACCGAGCATGCCGAGCTCAATGCTGCTTACCAGTGGACCTGCCGTAACCCGTCGGAGCTCGATGCGCTCGCGCTTAGTTTCGTCGAGAGCTTCGTGAGCGTAGAGACGGTGCGGGTCCAGCTTCTCACGTCCGATGGGGCGCAGGTAATGAGCCTGACGGGTAAAGACACATCGCTGCCACTAGCTCGACGGTAGGCGCAGTGTCCGAACCGGGAGCGGAATACGCCCACGCAGTGTCGGTCGAGGGCCTGCGTTTTGGCTATACGGCAGGCGAAGAAATTCTGTCGATCGATGCGCTGGTCATTGAGCCGACCCAGCGCGTTTTTCTCTATGGCCCGAGCGGTTGCGGCAAGAGCACGCTGCTTTCCATGATCGGTGGCGTGCTTGTCCCTCAGGACGGGCGTGTCTCCGTGTTGGGCCAGGATCTGTCGGCGATGAAGGGGTCCGGGCGCGACCGTGTTCGAGCCGACCACCTCGGGATCATCTTCCAGCAGTTCAACCTGGTGCCTTACCTGTCGGTCGTCGACAACGTATGCCTGCCGTGCCGATACTCCCGGCGCCGGCTGCAACGCGCGGAATCGGACGACGGAACCGTGGAGGCATCGGCTGCACGACTGTTGTCCGAACTCGGCATTGATGACCGACTCCGTGCGAGGCGTTCGACAGAGCTCAGTGTCGGCCAGCAGCAGCGCGTGGCGGCGGCCCGGGCGCTGATCGGACGGCCTGAGCTGATCATCGCGGACGAACCCACGTCGTCGCTGGATGCCGATCGCCGACGCGATTTTGTAAGCCTGCTGCTCACCGAGTGCGACAGCGCCAACAGCACGGTCATATTCGTCAGTCACGATCAATCGCTTGCCAGTCATTTCGATGAGGCAATTGACCTCAGGGCAATCAACCGGGCGGAGCGCGATTCCGATGCTGCATAGCATTCGAAACACGTTTTCTCTGGGCTTCAAGAGCCTGTGGAACCGGCGTGGCACGGCGGCGTTGACGCTTGCCTCGATCGCGGTGAGCGCTGCGTTGCTGAGCGTCGTCGATCGTGTGAGGACCGACGCGCAGGTAAGCTTCGCCAATACGATCTCCGGTACGGATCTGATCATCGGCGCACGCAGTGGCGACCTGAACCTGCTGCTGTACTCCGTCTTCAGGATCGGAAACCCGACCAACAACATCAGCTGGAACAGTTTCGAGACTATCGCAGAGCGCCGGGAAGTCGACTGGTTGATTCCGATCTCCCTGGGCGATGCCCACAAGGGATTCCGCGTCCTGGGCACCAACCTGGACTACTTTGAGCACTACCAATACGCGGATGGCAGGACGCTGGATCTCTCAGACGGCAGCACCTTTACGCGTGCCACCGACGCCGTCATCGGTGCCGAGGTTGCCGAGCGTCTCGGCTACGAGATCGGCCAGCCGATTGTCATATCCCACGGCCTGACGGCGACGAGTTTTGTCACGCACGACGACAACCCGTTTACCGTCGTCGGTGTGCTGGCGAGGACGGGCACGCCCGTCGACAGAACCGTGCATATCAGCCTGGCCGGCATGGACCTGATCCATGCCGGACCCGGCGAATTCAGTCTTCCGTCCTCACTGGACAGTTATGAACCCGACGCCATCACCGCGGTGTTCGTCGGACTCAAGTCCCGGGTGGCCGTTTTCTCGGTGCAGCGATTTCTCAACGAGTATGAGCGCGAGCCTTTGTCGGCGGTGATTCCAGGCGTCGCATTGCAGCAGCTTTGGGGGTTGATCGGTGTCGCCGAGTACGCGCTGTTGGGCGTTTCGGCGATGGTGGTTTTGGCCGGGGTGCTCGGGCTGCTCGCGACCCTGCTGGTCAGCCTGAATGAGCGTCGACGGGAAATGTCCGTGCTGCGTTCGGTCGGTGCGCGGCCGGGCCACGTGTTTTCGCTGCTGCTGTCGGAGGCCGCGTTGCTGGCGTTTCTTGGGGCACTCGCAGGATTGCTGGCTGTCCAACTGGCCGTGATTCTCGTTCGCCCGTATGCACTGGCGGAGTTCGGGATACAGCTGAGTGTGGGCCTGCGAGTCTTTGATTTCGCGGTACTTGCTGGAATACTGTTAATCGCCGTGCTGGTCAGCATCATCCCGGCCTGGCGCGCGTATCGAAATTCACTTGCGGATGGCCTCACCGTCAAGATCTAAACGGAACATCTATGGCTTTTTTGAAACACACGTTGCGTACAGGCGTCCTGTTGACGCTGATCTTCAGCAGCGACTCATTTGCCAAGGACATCGAGGAGATTACCTGGCGAGACCTGGTGCCTGAAGGCAGCGCCGTGCACATTCCGGTGCCTTCGCACGGCCCCGGTGGCGACGACCTTACCGGAAACGATGCCTGGAACGAAGGGGAGCCCGATGCCGCGGTTCCGGCGCAGTCCCTGTCGGGAGGCGTGGTCGAGGACTACAACGACAAGCTCGTGAAGCTGCCCGGTTTCGTCGTTCCGCTCGAGTATTCGAACAAGGGCAAGATCACGGAGTTTCTGCTGGTGCCTTATTTCGGCGCATGCATTCACTACCCGCCACCCCCGCACAACCAGATCGTTTATGTTGTGCTCGAAGAACCGGTCGCACTGAGTTCGATCTGGGACCCTGTCTGGGCGATCGGCAAGTTCACGGCGGAATCGCACGACTCCTACCTGGCGACTGCCGGCTACACGATGGCTGACACGAAGCTGGAAGACTTCGAATACTAGGGCGGGTCGACCTGATCCGTACGTTCAGGGAAACACCGGCCGTCCGATTCGGCTAAGCTACACGTCTCGTTGACGAAGCGGGCCCGCCCAGGGGGAGCGCAGCACCGACTCGATCGTGCTGCCAGGGGCGACCGTAAACAAGAACAAAGGAACGGCCATGTCAAAGACACTCCGCTATCTGATTGTTGCTCTCGCTTGCCTCGCAAGCCATCTCAGTACGCATGCTCACGCCGACGAAGCCCACCCGCTCGCCAGTCTTCCGCTCAGGAGCATCGGACCTGCGCTGACGTCCGGACGTATTTCCGACTTCGCTTTTCACCCGGAGCACGATCACGTCTATTACACCGCGGTATCGTCGGGTGGTCTGTTCAAGACCGAAAACAACGGCACGACCTGGACGCCGCTGTTCGACGGTGAGGGCTCCTACGCGCTGGGTGTCGTCGAACTCGATCCGGCCAATCCCATGGTCGTCTGGGTGGGTACGGGCGAGAACAACGCGCAGCGCAGTGTCGGCTTCGGCGACGGCGTCTACAAGTCGATCGACGGAGGCGTCACCTGGAACAACATGGGCCTCAAGGACTCGGGCCACATCAGCCAGATCTGGATCGATCCCGAGGATTCCGACACCGTGCTGGTCGCAGCACAGGGACCGCTGTGGAATTCAGGCGGGGATCGGGGACTGTACAAGACGACCGATGGTGGCGAGAACTGGGAGCGTATCCTGTCCGTCGACGAGCACACCGGCATCAACGAATTCGTGGTCGATCCGAGAGACAGTCAGCGAATCGTCGCATCGAGCTACCAGCGCCGCCGGCATGTATGGACGCTGATCAACGGCGGCCCGGGCAGCGGCATCCACCGCAGCGAAGACGGCGGTGATACCTGGACCGAAATAACGACTGGGCTGCCAGAAGACAACATGGGTCGCATCGGCCTCGCCGGATCGCCCAGCGATCCGCACAGGATCTACGCGATTATCGAGGGCAGCGACGACGAGCGCGGGGTCTATCATTCCAGCGACTTCGGCTTACGCTGGGAGAAACGCTCGGACCATATGACGACGAGCCCGCAGTACTACAACGAGCTGGTTGTCGACCCGGTCAACCCGGATCGTGTGTTCTCACTGGATACCTTTACCTTTGAGTCGAAGGATGGCGGTCGTACGTGGTCCCGTCTCGGCATCGAATACCGCCACGTCGACGACCACGCGCTCTGGATCAATCCGGACAATACGGCGCACCTCATTATCGGCGGTGACGGCGGTATCTACGAGAGCTACGACGACGGTGCGAACTGGCGGCATATCGGTAACCTGCCGATCGTCCAGTTCTATCGCATACAGCCCGACTATGAAGAACCGTTCTACAACGTCTGTGGCGGCACGCAGGACAACAACTCCATGTGTGGACCGTCTCGAACGACCCTGCGTCACGGCATTGCCAATCGCGAGTGGGACCTGGTCCTGGCCGGCGATGGCTACGAGCCACAGTTTGACCCGGACGATTCCAACATCATCTACGCGCAGTACCAGTACGGCGGACTCGCTCGCTACGACAAGACCAGCGGTGAACGGGTGTACATCGTGCCGCACCCGGGCAGTGGGGAGAACAACTACAAGTGGAACTGGAACACGCCGCTGATCGTCAGCCCGCATAACAGCAAGCGAATTTACTATGCGGCGGAGAAACTGTTTCGTTCCGACGATCGCGGCGACAGTTGGGAGGCGGTCAGTCCGGACCTGACTCGCCAGCTCGATCGCAACAAACTTCCGGTCATGGACCGCGTGTGGAGCATCGATACGATTGCAAAGAACGATTCGACGTCCATCTACGGCGCGGCGATTGCGTTGTCCGAAAGTACCCTGGTGGAAGGACTAATCTACGTCGGGACGGATGACGGCGTCATGAACGTGACCGAAGACGGCGGCCAGACCTGGCGCCGCACCGAGTCGTTCCGCGGAGTGCCCGACATGTCGCTGATCGAGGATACGGTCGCATCGCTGCACGACGCGGACGTCGCCTACGCGACGATCGACAACCACAAGCGCGGCGATCACAAGCCCTACGTTCTGAAGACCGAGAACCGGGGGCGGAGCTGGTCCCTGATTTCTTCAGATCTGCCGGAGCGCGGTTCCGCACACACCATCGTTGAGGACCATGTCGACCCCGACCTGCTGTTTGTCGGAACGGAGTTTGGCCTGTTCTTCACGCAGGACGGCGGATCGTCATGGCACCGCCTGAAGTCCGGACTGCCGACAATCTCCGTCCGCGACATTGAGATCCAGCGCCGCGAGAACGACCTCGTCGTTGGCACCTTTGGCCGCGGCATCTACATTCTTGACGACTATTCGCCGCTGCGCACCAAGCAGGGCGACGTAGAGTCGCAGCACCTGTTCGAAGTCCGCGATGCCTGGTCGTATGTCGTCGGCGACGTGCTGGGCTACGGCGAAAAAGGATTCCGGGGCGCAGACTTCTACAGTGCGCCAAACCCGCCTTTCGGAGCCGTGTTCACGTATCGCCTCGAGAACGCCATAGAAACTGCCAAAAAGACCCGTCGGAAGGCCGAGATCGATATTGAGAAAGAAGGCGGCGACACACCGTACCCGGACTGGGAGAGCGTTCGTGCGGAGGACCGGGAAGAAGATCCGGCGGTGCTGCTGATCGTGCGCGACAGCGACGGCAACGTCGTCAGTCGGGTCCTGGGTGAGACGTCGGCCGGTCTGCATCGGACTGCCTGGGACCTGCGTTGGCCCGCCACCGATCCGGTGAGCCTGACGCCGCCAGCCTTCCGTGCCCCATGGGCCTCCGACCCGCAAGGACCGCTGGCCGTCCCCGGAGAGTACACGGTCAGTCTCGCGATTCGACAGCAGGGCACGTTGACTGAAGTCGACGGTCCACGCTCATTCACGGTCAAGTCGATGCCGCAGGGCAGCGAGACGAGCGACAATCCGGATGCTGTCCTGGCCTTCAAGCGCAAGGCCGGTGCGCTACACCGGGCCGGCGCCGGGGCCGGCCCATTGTGGGCCGCGGGGTACCAGCGAATCGAGCACCTCAAGCGCGCGATTCCGCTGACGTCTTCCG
>JAAUYH010073644.1_pt1 | contig 12161 bp, 11 predicted proteins | sample 7278061 | NCBI WGS metagenome assembly JAAUYH01 (sample SAMN14350203, study PRJNA611818) | marine sediment metagenome | isolation source: surface marine sediment (0.6m) | place: French Polynesia: Moorea | collected 2018-08
CCGAGGACTTCGACCATGTTCTGATGGTATTTCTGATTCTGTGGAAGATAGTTAGAACTTGACAATATTCCTCGGTCCTTGTGTTCTTAATGTAACAAAAAGTTTGACAAGTATCGTCAATGGGTCACGCTGCATCCAACGTCTCTGCTCCTGGCGTACCAAATCGCGTGATCAGGAAATGGAACAGGCCTGGCGTGTGTGCGCCGAACCAGCAAAAGACTTTCCCCAGGGGGGTAAACGCGAACTCGCGCTTGCGCTTGTGGATAACACGGACGCATGCTTCGGCCGATTTTTCGGCGGATGCCATAAATCGGTTGACTACTTTCTTCTTGTTCGGATCGAAATGCCCGCTGTTGTCGATTTGAATGAACTCGGTATCCATGTAGCCGGGGTAGAGCACGGTGCAACTCACCCCACTGCCATGAAGCTCCATGGCAAGGGTTTGCCCAATGGCTCTCAACGCGTATTTTGAAGCACAGTAAGCGCCGTACATCGGTACTGTCGCCAGAGATGCGCCACTGCCAACCAAAGCGAGCCTTCCTTTAGTCTTCCGCAACTCCGGCAAAGCGTGTTTAGCGGTCATAGCTGCACCGATGACATTGACCTCGAATTGACGCCGCCAGTCGTCTGCTTCCAGGGTCTCAACATTTCCTTTAAGCGGGAAAGCGGCGTTTGCCACTGCCACGTCTAGGGAGCCAAACCGGTTGATGATTTTGTCGATGGCCGATGCAATCTGTTGTTCCTGACCCACATCGCACGGTACCGCCAGTCCCGAACCACCCTGACTTTCGATTTCCCCAACGGTCTCCTCTAACCTATCTGCTCGACGGCCACTGACTGATACCCGTGCTCCCAAGTGCGAATATCTCAGTGCCATTGCTCTACCGAGTCCGCTACCACCCCCGGTAATCCAGACAGATTTTCCCTTGTAGCTTTGTTTCATTTCTTTATCCTCCTTAGTTTTAGTGATCCCTACTAGAGATTTCAGATTTCAATTATATAGTTAGACAACTGTCTAATTATAAGATTAAAAAAAGGTCACAGCCTCCTACTTTGTTTCGATTCCAGATAGCACATGCTGCACCACGGCTAACGTCTCCTTATTGATCCTGGCTGCTAGATACTTGCCACGCTTCTCAGTAGTGATGAGGTCGGCGTTCGCGAGTTCCTTGAGGTGGTGTGAAATTGTGGGTGCACTGAGCTTGAACATCTTGACGATATAGCTAACATTGCATTGAGGCTCTTCAAAGTCCGATTCCTCGTGTTTTGCGATCTCCAGGTACAAGTTCAACCGGTTCTCGTTGGAAAGCGCTGTCATTATCTTGGCCAGCTTTTTGGTGTCCAATTTTCTTACTTTCATCAGCAACCTCATTTAGATAGTTGTCTAATTATGTTACAAAGAAACTGTGCGGTCAATACGAAAATTCCTGCAGAAAAAATCAAACAATTAAGGTTTTCATAGAAACAACCGCGCACTACGAAAATTAGGCTTCGGCCTCCGGCAGCTATCAAAAAATGCACAATACGGCTATAAGTTCGCGGTTTGATAAAACTTGTATATTGAGGATTGGCTTATGTAATCTGCAATATAGTTGTGGTCTCCTAAGACTGTGGGAGCAGGCACGTTAACCTACAATTAAAGCAGGGCTAAAATCTTGTGGGTTTCAATGAGAAATGCACATCTCAGAGATTTAATTTTGGACATAAAACATACCAACCATGATCCTCGACTGCTTTTGTCATAGCATGTAAATTTTGCGGTGGTGTCATCAGTGGGATATCACATCCCGGTCCCAGCACGAATCCGCCGGGCGCTTTTTTGCCTTTTTCAAGGGCAATTCGGCTTTGTTCATAAATATTTTTTGCGGACTCATATTGAAGGGCTGTCGGATCGATATTTCCGAAAATAATATCGTGCGGAAAATGCATTATGGCTGTATCAAGGTTGACCTCATGCCCAAAGCTCAGCACACTGGGATGCATCCACGGCGCAGTGCCTGCCAGATATGGCAGGTTTAAGTTTTGATCACCGCAAATGTGAAATCCAAAGCGCTTGATTCCTAAAGCGCTCAGTTGTTCGTGATATTTTAGGTGATAAGGCAACGCATATTGCTTAAAATGTTTGGGAGAGATGACTTGATTGGATTCGCTTGGCGAACTCATCCAAACAAACACATTATCGGAACCAAAGCGTTTTACCCAGATCCCCAACACATTAATAATATGTTCTAATGCCATTTGCATGAGGCGTTCGGCTAACTCCGGTTTTTTGATGAGCCATTTTAAAAATAATTCGAGGCCGCATATGTTCGCCGCCATTGTAAAGGGTGATCTTGAAAAAAAGCTGACCGGCAGGCCATAGGCTTCCTGCAGCTCGCCAAATTGCACTGCTTTAGGAATATCGCCTGCAGACGTTGGATCCGGCATTTGAAGTTTCTCGATATCTTTTTCTGAATTTACGGGACACGACACGACAATCAGCGCCCCTTCGTATTCTCCTTTTGGCAGCCGGACACTACCGCCAAAGTCCTGTGCACCTAAAACAGTGTGTCGATAACACTGAAACATCTGATCCCAGCCGAATCGATCGGCAACTTTCAGGAAGGCATGAAAGCTTTTAACCGGATCGTCATAAGCTTCCGCAACCGTGCCACCCGTGCTCACGGTGTTAAATCCAATACTCATCCACAGCGAACCAATAGGTATCCGATCCGGTTTTTGGTAGCTGAAAAAGGCATCCAACCGATTTTCGCCCGACATTGGCTTTTGAACTGCCCCCATTTGTTTATTACCGTAATTTCACTGGATATATTTTATTTTAAGTATTCATAGTAGCAATCAATGTTATATATAGCCACTAAAGTATTGTGACCAAGCAGGCGGTCTTTGGCAGCAAGCACAGTAGTAAGCGCATTCGAATATTTGAAAAAAAGCGAATCGTGCCCAACACACAGTCCCAGCAAAATATTAAACTGCGTTTTGTGATCATTGAGCAGGAAGGCCTGAAAAATTGGATTGCACATGGATTCAAAGCTGCCAGCGCAGATTTTCTGATGGTCCTCAACGCCGATTTTTTCCTTAGCAGTACGCCCTGCCTTGCAAACGGGTGAAATGATTTCAAACCCCTTTGATGTGAAAAGCTTTTCAATTACCCTGGCCTCTTTTGCTAGCCCTTCGCAGAATACAAAACCTAAGCGTGTGTATTTCATCTTTCCAGCAAATTCGATAATTTCGACGATTCGCGGCTTTATGGGTTTGACGCGATCCTCACCAATTGTTATGTTCTCGTACCCTTCGGCTTCCTGGATAGAGGCTTGCAGGGCAAACTCAAGGATTTCGGGCTTTTCATATTCCTTCAAACTTTTGGAAAGTAATTCGCGTTGTTTTTCGGTGGGACAAGAAGGAAGAGATTTTCCGTCTTCAGTATTACAAAACCTGTCTGAATATGAATATGGGCATCGAGCGCAATTAGGTCCGGTGTCGTTCATACACTATCTCCTTTTGATAGATATTAAACTCTTAGTAAATGCAAAAGATAGCGTATTGTCAAGATGTCTTTATTCAAAGCTACACAATAGGCATTCGCAATCCATAAGATCGAGGATTTGAGTGACCTGGTTATCAAGGCAACATTTATGAGTGGCCGAATTTTTCTTGATTTTACAGCTTTCGCCATAACCGGTTGATTGTAGATTGCTCAGTATAAGACACAATAATTTGGTATTTTTCCCAAGATTTGGTGAAGGCACGAAACCCAAACTTGCCCCTTCTTGTAGATTGGCAAGGGGAAACCCACAATTCCCGGCAGTTTTAGATTTGTTCAGCCAGTCTTAACATTTTGATCCTATCATTGTTGCAGATTAGTTGATGCATTACGAAGGCAAGCTCTTTGGCGAGTTAGGGTGCACCCATGATGCTTGAATTGACCAAAATTTAAATTCATGGTTGATTGCAGATTGTGTTTCATGTATCAAAAAAACCATTTGAAATATTATCGGTAAATTTGATAGTTGGTTGTTTCTCAATTTAATCTGTAATTTCTGGATTATTTGCACACCACAACATATAGGGTGCTTCATAATTTCTACGAGCTCAACATTCTCTACTGTGGATTTATCTGGTTAACCAATAAGGATAAACAACAATGAAAAATATGAGAGAATTTGGAATTATATCGTTTGCCCTTTTTGCAATTACACTGCAAACAGTATTTCTGTCAGGTTGCAGCATAGACGAAAATCTTTTATCGCAGAAGGCAGAGCACGCATGTAACCTGGAATCACTCCCGCAGTTGCCTGACGTAACCATTACATCGGTCACACAAGAAACTGAAAGTGTACCACACTGTAAAGTAGCGGGTGTGATCGGACCAGAGATTCACTTTGAACTGCTTTTGCCCGAGGAATGGAATGGCAAATTCGTCATGGGTGGCGGTGGCGGGTTCGTCGGGTCGGTTGTCAATGTTTCTCTACTATACGGTTCACTGCAGCGTGGTTGTTCCTACCGGGATTCAGCCTTTTCTATATTATAGAGGATTTACAATTGAAGTCCGCAGCCACAGATGAGAATTTACAATATTGAACTAGACAAGTAGTATGCTCTGTAATTTTTAAAGAAATAATCAGAATATATTTGATGAGGAATATAGTCATAGATTGGACGAAACAGCCTTACAAAGGCCCAATGTTCTGCTTCGCAGCAATTGTTGTTGCTGGTATTTGGCTTTCGGTTATGCCAAAATTAGGTGTAGATTATTATGACGCTGGGATGAACTGGGTATTCAGTTGGTTCTTTTTTGGCTTTGCCATTCTGGGTTATTGGGAAACGTGGCCGTTTTCAGACTTCAAACAACCTTTGGGGGGGCTCCTTGCGGGTGTCATGTCATGGATTGCTGCAGCTGTTGGATGGAAAGCGTTACTCATCTGGCTTGAACCAAAAAATGCCCTTGCTGTTTTAAGCTATATACAGTTTTTCCTTTTCACCACCGCTTGGTTCTACCACAATTGGCCAGCTACGAATCTTCGACAACCCCTTAAAGGGATTGTCCTGAGTGTCTCTGCAATCGTTTTCGGATTCAGTGTTTATAAAATTATCGGAGCAATCGACCAAATGTACATTTTTTATTTGCCCCAGTGGTTTTTTAAATTCTTTGGCGATTGGCCGATTTCCTCAGCAAATCCAGCAGTGAAAGGTACATTTTGGGCAGCTTTGATACTTGCCTTCTCGTGGGTGACAGACTTGATATTTAACGCCTTAGGTAAACCAATAGCTTCTGCCGGAGGTGCGGATCTCTTCGCTTTGGCCTTCGCAGCGATGCTTTTGGCCTTCGCATTGGAATCATGGCCGTTTAATAAGGTAAAACAACCGTTGCAAGGTTTGCTCGTGATCGGAAGCACCCTACTATTGACCGCAGTACTCTATCCAATATGTTACTTTGTTTTTCAGGTAACTGATTACTTTATTATGGTCTGGACTTTTACTGCTTGGTGTTTCTTTGCCATAATGGCATGGTATACCGAACCATGGCTTAATGGGGCTGAGGAAACTGCTGAAGAATCCCGTTAAAAGAATGCAACTATCATTGTTCAGATCAGACCTATAAATTATAAAACGTGGATTGATGATAAAATTCGAGGTTTTTCTTATTTACTTTTTTATACAAGATATTGGGATAGCTATTTCTGGCATGAAACCAGTGCTATCCGGGATTTCCATGTTAATTTTTTGAGTTAACCCCACGTGCGGTTAGCCGAAAATGAATTGGAGATTTTTTCTGCCTAACTAGGGTGTTGGTATATTAGTTTGATCAAAGCTCGCAGCAATGAGGAATGGATTATGAGCACGTTTCTGGAAATGAACGATGATTTCATTTTCAGTAATATTTATCTTGGCCGTAGCGTCGATAAAATCTCTAAATATATGTCTGGATTTTGCGTGCTCATATTCCTGGATTTGTTCAAATCTCTAAATTCGCCCTCAGCCTTCTATGTGATATTTCCATTTGTAGCCTTTTGTGCTGGATTGTTATCGATTAAGGTGGGAATATGGCTGCAGTAAATATTTGGAAACATCTCCTATCTAAAACATTCGGTTATATAAATCTATGCAGCCGATGAATCCATTCCGGAGAAGGTTGAAAGAAGAATTTTCCGCACATTTGTCCGCAGAAATGGGAATGCGTTACCCAATTTTTCTTTGAATTTGTGTCAAAATTAGAAATGCAGCACAGGATTGCCCAAATTCAGTGTAGAGTTGATAGTAGAATTCTCAGGAATAATGCCGTAATTATATAAAATCATATTTTCGCAAGAGAATTATCAAAAAACGGTCACAAGTTAGCATCTGAAATAGTCTAAATATATAAGCGAAATGAATTTATAAAATAACGATAACCTCAAGGAAAACTAATGGAAAACATTAGCAAGAAATTAATAGAGAAATCGATTCTAGGAAATAGACAAGCATTAGAAAAAATCGTAGAAAATATTCAAGATAGAATATTCGGTTTAGCATTAAGGATGTTGTATGATCCTGATGATGCCGAAGACGCATGCCAAGAAATATTGATAAGAGTAGTTACTAATCTTGCCACCTTTAAGGGGGATAGTGCTTTTGAGACTTGGGTTTATCGAATAGCATGTAATCATTTATTGTCGATTAGAAAAAAACAATCGGAGTTGGCCGCAGTATCTTTCCAAGAATATGGCGATCAACTTGATAAGACCAGTAGTTACGAATGGGATACTAAAAATGTTGGTCCTTTAGAAAACTTGATTGTTGAAGAAACGAGAATAGGCTGTTTACAAGGAATGTTGTTGTGTTTGAATCGAGATCAACGCATTGTGTTTTTACTTCAAGTCGTGTTTCATGTTTCCAGCAAACAAGGTGCTGAAATTCTACGAATTTCAGCCGAAGCTTTTAGAAAAAGGCTGTCGCGTGCGAAAGAGCAGATGCATGATTTTCTTTTTAATAATTGTGCTTTGGTAAATCCAGATAATGGTTGTAAGTGCAAACGATACGCTGCACAGGAACTAAAGAGGGGGATTAAACAAGAGGAACTCACATTTGCCGGAAAAATATGTCAAGCGAAACAGAATCAACAAATCCAAAAACATTTAAGTGAATTAGATGAACTGGATAAAATGAAAGAACTGTTTAATAGTTACTCGGATCATATATTACCAATCGATTTTGTGGGCTATATGAAACAGTTAATTCACTCCGGGAAGTTTGACGTGATTTCATCATGATTGAAGGAATTGACAAAATTTGAGTACATTTCCAGATTTCGAAGGTAGGTTGCAGCTCATTATTCTGAAAATTAGGGAAAAAAAATGGATTCAAATGCTTACGTGCCTGCTGAACGATTGCTAGCAAAATTTAGAAAGGAAAGTTATGCCATTTAATATCATCGGAATTTCAGGGAGCCCAGTAAAGAAGGGAAACGTAAATGCATTTCTGGGATCGATTATGAATTAGCCTCGGAAAAAGGACTCGATGCGGAAACGATCAATCTTTCTAAAATGGAAATAAAAAATTGTGTACATTGTAATTTTTGTCTCTCAAAACAAAAACCCGGCAAATACTGTTCACTTGAAGATGATGCACAGTTAGTATTTGAGAGTTTGGAGCGTGCGGATATCATAGTGCTAGCCAGTCCTGTTTACTTCATGCGCACCAGCGGAATGATGGCAACCTTAATAGACAGGTTGCGGGTCTTCATTTTCGGAAATATTGCCGGGGGAAATCTGCGTAATAAAATTGGAATAAATGCCGGTGTTTTTTGGCTAAGGCATGGGGGAATGGAAACAACCCATCTTTCACATATTCTGGCCTTTATCACTCTGGACATGATTCCTGCAACCAATCATGAATCTATAAGCCCGATGGGTGCAGCAGCGGTTGCCAGTATCCATGGGGAGGGAAACTTTGATCCTTCTATCCGTATTGGAATGAAAAAAGATGAAGCCGGGTTGAAATCTGCTAATGCTGTACTTTCGCGAGCATTGGAGTTGGTCGAACTGATTAATAAATAAACTGAATTGATTCAATCTGTATTGAATTGATATTTGGGTTTCTAATAAGATAGCTAATGGAATTTTATCTAGTTGTAGTAGTAGTGGTGGCGCTTTTTTTTGCCTCACTGGTTGCTTCAACCTTCGGGTTTGGTGTGGGGCTGATCGCCATCCCCATCATTGCCCCATTCACGGATATTCGTATTGCCACACCACTGTCTGCCATGGCCGCCTTAACGGTTATTATTTTGATTTTGCTGAAACAATGGCATGAGATCAATTTCCAAAGTGTCTGGCGGCTCATTGTGGCTTCATGTATCGGTACTCCTTTCGGTCTCCTCTTCCTGAAATCGATTCAGGGTAATTTGTCGAAACTCATCTTGTCCGTAATTATCATGCTATTTTCAGGTTACTACCTTTTAAGCCCTGGCATCATACGGTTAAAAACTGACCGGGGTGCATGGTTTTTTGGAGCCGTGGCCGGAATTTTGGGCGGAGCCTACGCTCTTCCCGCTCCCCCCGTGATGATCTACAGTTTATTTCGGCAATGGCCACCTAGTTCCATGCGTACCACCTTATTGAGCTTTTTTTTGCCAATTTCTTTAATTTTGGTTGTCAGCCATTGGGCCGGGGGATTGTGGACGCCTTCCGTACTGTTACTCTATGGTCTGTCGCTGCCGTTCATGCTGGTAGGGATATTCTTGGGTAATTACCTCAATCGTATCATCCCTAAGGAAAAGTTTACAAAAACAGTATATTTTTTACTTTTTTTGTGTGGATTAATATTGTTTGTTCAACATTATAAAACATTGTTGAACCCCTGATGTCATCCGGAAAAGCCCCATGAATCCAGTTATCTCCAACTCAGCAACAATAAGCCTTTTTTGCGGATAAAATGATATGGTATTAGTATTGGCGATAAATTTTTGATAAGCTGCCTTTCGTGTTATCAGATTTCCTCATTTCGAAGGGCACCAATCTAGAATTTCTAAGCAAATTTCCTTATTTCGAAACCTGTCGAAATATAGGTGATTACATCAACCACGGCGATTCTTTCAAATCGAAGATTTTGTAACAGAATCTACAATCATCTTTAAGAATTCTGAAATTTCGGACACCACAACATCTAGTGGTGGAAAATTGAATTGAATTTGTTAGATTTCGGCTATCAGTTCACAATCTACTTTATCTACAGCTGATTGCGGATTTTGCTTTCAAATATACAATGGATGACTCACACGAATGAAAATCCGTGAAAAGTGCAGATTGGCAAGCGACATCCATAAAATCTCAAATTTTACATTGCTTCTGCCAATCTACAATAATGTGGCTCCACGGAAGCTGTAGATTTGGCATCCCAAACTATAATTTTAATCTTACCCCAGTAGTGTGAATTACGGCTATCAATCCGCAATTAATTGAGCCTGAATTAAGGATTGGATTGCATTTACAAATTCACAAATTAAGTTTGGATCGAAAACGCTTAATCAGTAGAATTTTAAAGCCCACTTCGGCTCCACAAAGAATATTTAAATTCAGTAGTCGGGCTGAATATTGTGAAATAGCATCAGAAAAGATTTGCAGGGCCCCGAATTCACTTTGTGCCAATTCAAAAGAATTCTTTATTAAATCTATCCTTTCACTGATATCAAAAATTCCATCCGACCTAATTTATCTGAAATGCCATACTTCATACACCTGTCATAATTGAATCAAGGGCGAATTATCGCAGACACTACCTTCCGTGGTTCAAATCTTCTCGCACACGGCTTTATTGTATTTTTATTACCAACGGCTTAAAGCAGAGAGATCGGGAAATCATTTTCCCATCAACCTAAAACCATAGGGAGGTAAACAATGGAAGTTTCAGAGGCAGCAAAACGTTGTCTAGAGTTTTCACCCTGATAACTCCTGAGATAGTCAACCAAAAGGTGAGAATATCATCTGCCTTGAAATCCTTTGATATGTGTCGACCCACCTTTGGTTTGGTTGCTGGAATCTGCTGTGAATAACAGGTAAACCTATTTTGACGCGATAATTCGACTATCTCAGTATAGTTCTGAAGATTCAATCCAGAAAAAAAGCCGCATACCATACTATGGGTGGGACTTTTTTTGATTAGTTTAACTAATATTCAATGAAAACAGATTATTGTGAGGATTTGATTGGGGCACGCCTTATACACTTTCGGCAGATTGTGGATTGGCCAGGGGAAACACACAATTTCCGGGAATTTTAGTTTTGTCTGGCCAATCTACAACTCTCCCGAAAATTACATAACCTTTTATGTTGTTTTTTGCCTTTATTGAATTCTATTGAGTTTTGGATTTGGATATGAAACAAATCAATATTGTTATCCAATGGGTGATCGCCGAGCGCGAAATTCTATGCTAGATAAAGGTTAAACACCGACACCTAATGGCTCTCATCCAAAACACCAGTTTCCGGATGGGCACGTGTAAAAGGAGTCCAATCAAAATGTTAAACCGTCTACAACCGCTTGAGAATGAACAGCTGACGACCTTGCACAATGCCTGCATGAAAATTCTTTCCAAAGTGGGAATTGTTTTTCATGAGGCTGAAGCGTTGGAAATTTTCAAGGAACATGGAATCAAGGTGGATGGCAAAAAGGTTTTTTTTTCAGAAGACAAGGTGCTGAAGGCTCTTGAAACGGTACCGTCCGAGTTTACGATCCAGGCCAGAAATCCTGAAAAGTCAATTACCATCGGGGGCGATCATTTTGCCCTTGGCCCGGGCTGGGGCGCTCCTTCGATTATCAATGCGAGCGGTGAGAGGCGCAATGCGAGCATGGAGGATCAGGATAATTTCTGCAAGCTGGTACAGACCTCACCCTATTTGGATTTGGTTGCCGGTTCCATGGCTATTCCGGCCGAACTCTCAGCCAGGGCAGCCACGGCCGGCATGCTTGCCTCCTGCTTTACCCTGACGGATATGCCCGTGATGGCCAATCCCTGCTCCAGGGAAAACGGCTTGGAGATCGTAGAGATGGCTGCCATTGCAGGGGGTGGGGAAGCGGCAATAGAACAAACTCCTGTCACGATCGTCTCTGTCAATCCGCTTTCTCCGCTGTCCTATACGACAGAAGCCGCCGGGGGGCTGATTACCTTTGCCAGACACGGCCAGGCCCTGTTGATTCCCAGTATGGTTCTGGCCGGTATCAGCGGACCCATTAACATTGCCGGAACGGCTGTGATGGAAATGACCGAAAGCTTGGCCGGCATTGTCCTGGCACAGCTGGTTAAGCCCGGTGTGCCTTGCGTGTGTGGCGGAACATCGTGTGCGGGGGACCTTCGTACCGGCGGTGTGTACCTCGGCGGACCCGAACACTTACAGTTGATGGCCATCTCTACCCAGATGGCGCGTCATTACGGCATTCCCTGCCGATATGGTGGAAACCTCACCGATTCTTTCTCTCTTAATATGCAGGCGGGTAGCGAATCTGCCCTTGCCCTCGCCACCGGCCTTCTTTCCGGCGTGCATTTCGTGCATCAGGCTTGCGGAATTTTGGGAGCCTACAGTGCCATCAGTTTCGAGAAATTCGTCCTAGACGAGGAAGTATGTGGACTCATGAAACGCGCCCTTAGCCCGGTTGATATCTCTGAAGATAGTATTGGCCTCGATCTGATCGAAAGAGTAGGCAGTAGCGGCAATTATATGATGACGGATGAGACCCTCATGGGTTGCCTGACCGCATTTTTCCCTTCTTGCCTGGCTCAAATAGGCACATACGAAGAATGGTGTAAAGAAGACCTTGGAAATACCGCACGGATTGCCGCCAAGCACGTCGAGGAGCGCCTCGAAGCCTATGTGAAGCCTGATAATGACCCGACCATGGAAAAAGATATAGAGAGGTACGTGGCGTCTAAATTGAATGGATAATAAATATATCCAAAATTGGGGCTCTAGAACGGCTCTTAATCCTATAGAGGATTGCTGTAAGGGCAGAGCTTCCGAATCCCTAAATTGCCGGAAAAATCAGATAAAAAAGATGTCAAAAAAGAGTCGGTAAAAACGTCACCATCGAGTTCGACGACGATCTTCACAATATCTCCCTGCAGGGGCCCAAGGCGTTGGATCTGTTAAACCCACTCACCCCCATCGATCTGCCGGCCTTATAATATTTTC
>JAAUYH010099010.1_pt1 | contig 12161 bp, 10 predicted proteins | sample 7278061 | NCBI WGS metagenome assembly JAAUYH01 (sample SAMN14350203, study PRJNA611818) | marine sediment metagenome | isolation source: surface marine sediment (0.6m) | place: French Polynesia: Moorea | collected 2018-08
GCGTTCTGGAAGAGGGGCGGCTCGTGCAATACGGCACGCCCAAGGAGATCTACGAGGACCCATCCAGCGTCTATGTCGCCAGCCGCCTGGGCCTGCCGCGCATCAACATCTTGCCCGCCGAGCTGTTCCCCGGAGACCACAAGGGCGCGCAGATCGGCCTTAGACCGGAAAACATCCGCCAGGGCGACGGGATCGAGGCGACGGTCGTGCGGTCCGAGCATCTGGGCGACCAGACACGGCTTCACCTGGAGGTGCAGGGGCATGCCATCACGACGCTCACTGATCCGCATCAGGATTACGCCGCCAACGCCACGATAAAGATCAGCCCGCAAAAACCACTGTATTTCGACGCTTCAGGCGCGCGGGTCGCTTAAGGGAGGACCACCATGGCTCAATTCATCAACGCCAAAGAGGACCTGGTCACCGAGGCCATCGATGGGGTCCTAGCTGCTGCTGGCGGCGCGCTGTCCCGGTTGGACGGGTATCCCCATATCAAGGTCGTGTTCCGGACGGACTGGGACAAATCCAAGGTCGCGCTGATCTCGGGCGGCGGATCGGGGCACGAGCCCGCCCATGCGGGGTTCGTCGGCAAGGGCATGTTGACCGCGGCGGTCTGCGGCGAAGTCTTTGCCTCGCCTTCCGTCGAAGCCGTGCTGGCGGGTATTCTTGCTGTCACGGGCGAAGCGGGATGCCTGTTGGTCGTGAAAAACTACACGGGCGACCGGCTCAACTTCGGTCTGGCCGCCGAACGCGCCCGGGCGCTTGGCCGCCGGGTCGAGATGGTTGTGGTCGATGACGACATAGCACTTCCCGACCTGCCGCAACCGCGCGGGGTGGCGGGCACGCTTTTCGTTCACAAGATCGCCGGTGCCATGGCAGAAGACGGCGCCGATCTGGACGCCGTGGCGGCGGCTGCCCGGACCGTGATCGGCAAGGTCGCCTCTATCGGGATGAGCCTGGACACCTGCACGATCCCCGGCTCCAGCAAGGAAAACCGCATCGGCGCGGGCAAGGCAGAGCTTGGGCTTGGTATCCACGGCGAACCCGGCGTCGAGCAGGTCGATTTCTCGACCGCGATGAGTGCGATGGGAACGGTCGTGCAAAAGCTGCGGGGTCATTCAAGCGGCGACACAATTGCCATTGTGAACAACCTTGGATCGACGACGCCGCTCGAAATGTCGGTTCTGACCCATGCGCTGACCGCGTCCGGACTGGTCAAACAGATCATCGGCCCTGCACCCTTGATGACATCGCTCGATATGCACGGGTTTTCGGTCTCGATCATGGATGCGACCCCGGCAGAGCACGCCGCCTTGGCCGCAACGGTGTCGATGCTCGCCTGGCCCGGCATGGCCGAAGTCGTCGAACCGCCCGTGGTCGGGCTGCCCGATGGGCTGACTCCGATCGAGCCCATTCCATCGAAGAATGACAAGACGCGCGATATCATCGAAAAGGTCGCCGATCTTTTGATCGCGTCTGAAAGCCGACTGAACGAGCTTGATGCCAAGTCGGGGGATGGCGACACCGGCAGCACCTTGGCGACCGCGGCGCGGGCTTTGAAATCAAGCCTGGATCGGATGCCGCTTGCGGATTTGACCCAGCTTTTCCCGGCCCTCGGCAACGAGTTGAGCCAGACCATGGGCGGCTCCTCGGGCGTGATCCTTGCGATCTACTTCAATGCGGCAGGTGACGCTTGTGCCAGCGGGGCTTCGGTGCAAAAGGCGCTGGTCGACGGTCTGAACCGTGTCAGTCAGGTGGGGGGCGCGTCCGTTGGCGACCGAACGATGATTGACGCACTGGCCCCGGCACTCAACGCCTTGCCAAACGGCATCGTCGCAGCCGCCCAGGCGGCACGGACCGGCGCGGACAGCACGGCCTCGATCCATCGGGCCAAGGCTGGCCGCGCGGCTTACGTGCCGGAGGAAAACCTCAAGGGGCACAACGATCCGGGCGCCGAAGCGGTAGCACTTCTCTTCGATGCGCTCGCCAAGGAAATGGTGGACTAAACTGAGCAAGCCACGCCTGAAAGTCGTCGCAAAACCAACGGTCAATGACATTGCCCGTGTGGCGGGCGTGAGCCTTGCAACCGTGGATCGGGTGTTGAACGAGCGACCCGGTGTCCGCTCCGTGACGATCAAAAAGGTCCACGCGGCAATCGCCGAGCTTGGGTATATCCGCGACACCGCGGCGGCCAACCTGGCGCGGCGGCGAGTCTATAACCTGTTGTTTGTTCTGCCGGACACGGAAAACGAATTCGTGGCTGCCTTGCGGACCCAGATTGAAGAGCAGGCCGAGAAGCTCTCCAACGACCGAACGGAGTTGTCACTGGCGCTTGCGGCCCCGTTCGATGCACAGGACTTCGTCGCGGTCCTTGACCGGATCGATCCCAGCGACACCGACGGCGTCGCGGTCTTCAGCCCCGAAACTCCGTCGGTGCGCGACGCGGTCAAGCGGGTGCGCGACAAGGGCATCGCGGTCGTGACGCTGGTCTCTGACCTGCCATCATCGGAACGCGATCATTTCGTCGGGATCGACAACGTCTCGGCGGGCAGAACCGCTGCGCAACTCATGGGCCGGTTCATCCGGCGCCCCGGCAAGATCCTGTTCATCACTGGGTCGCGGTTCGCCCGCGACCATCTTGAACGCCGCCAGGGTTTCGACCTGGTCATGAACGAAGAGTTCCCGGAACTGGAAGTGGTGGCGTCGGTCGAGGGGCGCGATGATCCCGACCTGATCCATTCGCTGTTGCCCGAGGTGTTCGAGAACCACCCCAACATTTGCGGCATCTACTCCAGTGCCGCTGGCAACGAGGGGCTTATACGTTTCCTGAAGGACAACAGGGCGGCCGAGGACATCGTCGTCATCGGACACGAACTGACGCCGCTGAGCCAGGACGCGCTCAGAACCGGCGTTTTCGACGCCGTCATCAGTCAGGACAGCGGACATCTTGTGCGATCCTGCGTTCGGCTTTTGCGGGCCACTGCCGACAGCGCGCCGTATAATCCGGCACAGGAGCGCATTCGCATTGATATTTACATCAAGGAAAACATGCCGCCGTAGCGCATAATCATTCGGGAGGATGCTATGAAGACCATCAAAGGACCGGCCCTGTTTCTGGCGCAATTCGCCGGCGACGAGGCGCCTTTCAACTCGTGGGATGCCATCACCAAATGGGCCGCCGATTGTGGCTATATCGGCGTTCAGGTGCCCAGCTGGGACGGTCGTCTGATCGACCTCGCCAAGGCGGCTGAAAGCAAGGATTACTGCGACGAATTCAAGGGTGCCGCCGCCGCCAACGGCATCGAGGTGACGGAGCTTTCCACACACCTGCAAGGACAGCTTGTCGCTGTGCATCCTGCCTATGACACCGCCTTCGACGGGTTTGCCGCCGAGGACGTGCGTGGCAATCCGGCGGCGCGGCAGGCCTGGGCGGTGGATCAGGTCAAGAAGGCGCTTTCAGCGTCGAAAAACATGGGGATCAAAGCGCATGCGACTTTCTCTGGCGCGCTGGCCTGGCCCTACGTCTATCCGTGGCCGCAGCGCCCAGCCGGACTGATCGAGACAGCGTTCGATGAACTCGCGGCCCGCTGGAAACCCATCCTCGACCACGCCGAAGACTGCGGCGTCGACGTCTGCTACGAGATCCACCCTGGCGAGGACCTCCACGATGGTGTGACTTACGAGATGTTCCTTGAACGCACGGGCAACCACGACCGCGCCTGCATGCTCTACGACCCGTCACACTACGTGCTTCAGTGCCTTGACTACCTCGATCACATCGACATCTACAAGGACCGCATCCGGATGTTCCACGTCAAGGACGCCGAGTTCAATCCAACCGGTCGGCAGGGTGTCTATTCCGGCTACCAAAGCTGGGTCGACCGGGCCGGACGGTTCCGGTCACTGGGCGACGGGCAAGTGGATTTCAACGCGATCTTCTCGAAGCTGACGGCCAACGGATTTGACGGCTGGGCCGTGGTCGAATGGGAATGCGCGATCAAGCACCCCGAAGACGGGGCCCGCGAAGGCGCGGCCTTTGTGCGCGACCACATCATCCGCCCGACCGAGGTGGCCTTCGACGACTTCGCCGACAGCGGCTCGGATGACGCGGCCAATCGCAAAATGCTGGGGATCGACTGATGGTTACGGGACGAAATGAAGACCTGACGCGCCGCATTCGCTTGGGCATGGTCGGCGGTGGAAATGACGCCTTCATCGGCGGCGTGCACCGCATCGCATCGCGCATCGACGATCACTTCGAACTTGTCGCAGGCGCGCTGTCGTCGACGCCCGAAAAATCGCGCGCCAGCGGCGAGGCCCTGGGCCTGCCGCGCATCTATGACGACTTCAAGCAGATGGCGATCCGCGAAGCCCGGCGCAAAGACGGGATCGAAGCCGTCTCGATCGTCACGCCAAACCATGTGCATTACGCGGCCGCCCGGGAGTTCCTGAAGCGCGGCATCCACGTCATTTGCGACAAACCTCTGACCTCGACGCTGGCGGATGCCAAGAAGATGGTGAAGGCCGTCGAGAACTCGGACGCGCTCTTTGTCCTGACGCACAATTACACCGGCTATCCGATGGTCCGCCAAGCCCGCGAGATGGTCGCGGCGGGCGATCTCGGCAAGATCCGCGTTGTGCAGGTCGAATATCCGCAGGACTGGTTGACCATCGAACAGGACTTCAAGCAGGCAAACTGGCGCACGGATCCGGCTCAATCCGGCGCAGGCGGGTCCACGGGCGATATCGGTACGCACGCCTACAATCTGGCGTGCTTCATCACGGGGCTGGAGGCCGAAGAACTGGCCGCCGATCTTGCCGCCTTCGTCTCGGGTCGGCAGTTGGATGACAACGCGCATGTCATGCTGCGGTTCAAGGGCGGGGCCAAGGGCATGCTCTGGTCAAGCCAGGTCGCACCCGGCAATGAAAACGCCCTTCGCATCCGCGTCTATGGCGAAAAAGGTGGCCTTGAATGGGCGCAGGAGGACCCGAACTATCTGTGGCATTCGCCGTTCGGCGAGCCGAAACGCCTGATAACGCGTGGTGGGGCCGGGGTCGGGGACGCTGCGGCCCGGATGAGCCGCATCCCGCCGGGGCACCCCGAGGGCTATCTCGAAGGCTTCGCCAATATCTATTCGGAAGCTGCAAGTGCCATTCGGGCGCATCGGGCCGGGCAGGACAATCCACCGGACGTGGTCTTTCCCACGGTTGCGGATGGTCTCAAGGGCGTGCAATTCGTCGATGCGTGCGTTCGAAGTTCCGGGCGCAACGCGGCGTGGGTCAAGCTCTGAGTAGTAGGGGATGGGCATGTACGGGATGATCGACGGGACAGGGTTCGAGGTTCTCGCCCCGAGCTTTCAAAGCTGTCTGATCGGACACGCGCGGGTCGAACGGCTTTGGACCGGCGCGCGGTGGGCGGAAGGCCCTGCCTGGTTCGCCGCGGGCCGCTACCTGGTCTGGTCCGACATCCCGAACAACCGGATGCTGCGATTTGACGACACCGACGGCTCTGTCTCGGTCTTTCGCCAGCCGTCGAACAATTCGAACGGCAACACGGTCGACCGCGAAGGAAGGCTTGTCACCTGTGAACACCTGGCCCGCCGCGTCACACGCACCGAGCATGACGGCTCGATCACCGTCATCGCCGATCGCTTCGAAGGCAAGCGGTTCAACTCGCCGAACGATGTCGTGGTCAAATCCGACGGCTCGATTTGGTTCACTGATCCGGACTATGGCATCCTGATCGATTACGAAGGGCAGCGGGCGGAAAGTGAAATGGGTGCCTGTCACGTCTATCGCGCAGACCCGGACGGGCGGATCACCAGGGTCGCCGACGATTATGTCAAACCCAATGGCTTGGCGTTTTCGCCCGATGAGCGCATGCTTTACATCGCCGACACCGGTGCTTCGCACATCAAGGACGGCCCGGCCCACATCCGGCGCCATGCCGTGGGCGAAGATGGCACGCTGAGCCGCGGCGAGGTTCTGGCCGAGTGCACGGCGGGGCTTTTCGACGGCTTCCGGGTGGATCGCGAGGGCCGCATCTGGAGTTCTGCGGCCGACGGCGTGCATTGCCTGACGCCCGAGGGTCAGTTGATCGGCAAGATCCTGATCCCCGAGATGGTCAGCAACGTCTGTTTCGGCGGGCCAAGGCTGAACCGGTTGTTCATCTGTGGCACCACGTCGCTCTACTCGGCGTTTCTGGCCGTAAACGGTATTTCACCCATCGGGTCCTGAACGCCGCCCGGGCCGACGGTCAGCACCAAGCCCTTTGGGCCATGCAACGCCTTCTTTGGAATGGCTCCCGGCGCGCGGCTTGGGAACATGGCATAGCAGAAGACCGGTGCGGCAATGAGCGTCAGCACCGACGCAAAGATCAGACCACCCATGATGGTGACGGCCATCGACTGAAAGAACGCGTCGGCAATCAGGGGGATCATGCCCAGCATCGCCGTCGCCGCCCCAAGGAACACGGGGCGCAGACGCGAGGTCGAGGCGGTGACGATTGAATCCGCCAGCGGCCAGTCACGGTTTTCGCGGCGCACGATGTCGATCTCTTCGACCGGCACGATCTCGTTCTTGATCAACATGCCCGAAAGCGACAGAAGCCCAAGGAGCGCCGTGAACGTGAACGGCAGGCCCGGTCCCAAAAGGGCAAGCGCCACCCCGTTCACCAACATTGGAACAAGCAGCCAGATGATCAACGGTTGCCGGACCGCGTTGAACAGAAGTACCGAGATCAGCACCATGATGATCAGCCCGTTCGTCACCTGCTCGAACGACTCCAAAGCGGCTGCGGGCACGAATAGATCACATGGTCGGTCAGTGCGGTGTCTTCCCGGCGGCGCGCCCTCGACCATCGGGAATTCGACGATCTTTCCGCAAACCTGAAAGGCAAGGTCCACCGCTTCCTTGGCGGTGACGCGCCCAAAAACTGACGTTCGAAACTGCCGTCGAAGGCCTCCACGGCGATGATTTTTGCAGGTCGATGATCGTTCTGAACGCTCGCCGGAGCGATCAGGATTGCGAGCACACCCAAAACGGTCGTGACGCCATTGATTTTCATGTTGGTCCCTTGGAAGGATCGAAATGCGCAAGGAAGCAGTAATGGGTTCGCCCGTATCCCAGTCTGTTCTTCCGACGCAAAATCAACTTGGTGTGGTGGCACACCATGCACACGGTTGCGGCTTGCGAACGGGTGGTTGAAGGCTTGTCGCAGATTGCCTTGACAGTGGCTGCGACCAAGCCAGGAATTTGGATTTCATATGATGAAGGTGAGATTTTTTCTTTGATAGAAGTACACCGGGAACGTCGGGCCGGCACAATGAACGCTCTTTGCCAGAGGCGATTATTTTGTGGGTGGTTTCAATGCTGGAATCTGGTTGCGACGTTCTTGAGGTCGAAGAAAGCCCAGTAAGGCCTTCATATTCTTTAACTTGTGTAAGGCGGTCGCAAGCCGCATTGGTAAGAACAGTGGCGGACGCGCTTGGTGGTCCGTTGGCCGAAGAAAACCTGTATCGATAGCAGGCTGTACGTCAATTTGAGAAATCGATGACAAGAGGTGGCGTCCTCAGTGCCTCGCGAGGCACGAAAGGCAGGACCAACCAACGCTGGTTATCATTTTGTTAAAATGTCTTGTGGTAGTCCCAAGACATCGCGCGAGCGACTTTGGCCGCTCCTTTCAACCATTACGCTTCGCTTTGCCAAGTTCGGGCCGTGCAGGTGTCATCAGCGAGGTTCGGGTCCAAAAACAAGAAGATGAAAGCAAACGCTTGACCTTTACGGGCCGGCATTCTGCGCCAGCCCCAAACCGAAAAGTCGAAGAAGAGCCACGGTCTTGAAACGGACAGATTGCAGACTCAGAGGGAAACACCCGTCCGCTTGGGCGACGTGCGCGGCGGCCTTCACGAACCGGATAAGCGGCCCCCCGTCCGACCTTGCATGGGGAAGCTCAGAGCTTCGAGCGCGTTTTGGATAGCTGAATGCCTGGGTTTGGCCGTGCGTGACTCTTCTCTCAGTCCACTTCAGCATGCCCTTCATGCTTCACGGCACTTCCTTTTGTTTGCGTTCATTTTCAGCGTCCTTGTGAACATCCTTATGCTCACAGGTCCGCTGTTCATGCTTCAGGTATACGATCGCGTCTTGGGATCGCGTTCGGAGGAGACGCTGGTTGCGCTTCTGGTGTTGGTTCTTGGGCTTTACACCCTGATGTGGCTCTTGGATTTTTCCCGGTCACGCCTGTTGGCGCGTTTCGGGGCGCGCCTTCAAACCGCTCTGGACGACCGGGTCTTCGAGACGCAGTTGACACAACCAAAGCACACCTCTCGATCCCCGTCGGCAAGCCGCGATCTGGAGGCAATCCAAGGGTATTATGCTTCTCCGGCAATGCCTGCGATAATGGATGCACCCTTTACGCCGTTCTTTATCGCGGTGATCTTCATCTTTCACCCCTGGTTGGGATGGTTCGCCTTGGCCGGCGGGTTGATCCTGATCGCGATCACAACGGTCAATCAGCTTTTTTCCTCGAAACGGGTGGCCGACGCGCAGCAAATGACGGAAGCGGCACACCGCTTTGCCGACAACGCGCGGCGCGCGTCGGAGTTGATCCGAAGCCAGGGCATGCTACGGCCCGTGACCGCACGTTTCATGAAACATCGTGTGGCGGCGTTGACTGACAATATGAACGCCGTGGATTGGACCGGCGCGTTCTCGACTTTCACTAAGGCATTCCGGCTGTCGCTGCAGTCGCTGGTCCTTGCGCTGGGGGCCTGGCTTGTTCTTAGGGGAGAAATCACCGCTGGTGCGATGATCGCCGCGTCGATACTTTTGGGCCGGGCGTTGGCTCCGATCGAACAGATCATTGGGCGTTGGCCACAAGTCGCGCGTGCTCGGCAGGCCCGCGCCGCATTGACAGCTCTTCTTGATGAGACACAAGACCCCGTGGCACGTACGCGCCTGCCCAAGCCCGAGGGTCGGCTTGAGGCGAAAGGCATTACGGTAACAACCGGGCCCGGTGCGCCGCCGATATTGTACAACGTCAGTTTCGCTATTGAACCCGGAGAAGCGCTGGGCGTGATAGGACGATCGGGTTCGGGCAAGACGACCATTGCCAAATCAATCCTTGGTCTTGTCGAAGCGAACATCGGCGAGGTTCGGCTGGGCGGCGCCTTGATCGGGCATTACAGTGCCGAGGACCTGGGATCGTACGTTGGGTATTTGCCTCAGGATCCGATGCTGATCACCGGGACGATTGCCGAGAACATTTCGCGCATGGCGTTGGAACCGGACAGCGATGCGGTGGTGACGGCTGCCCAAAAGGCCAAGGCGCATGAGCTTATCCTGTCGCTTCCCGATGGGTATGAAACGCGCGTTGAAGACAACCAGATAGGGTTGTCAGGCGGCCAGCGCCAGCGCATAGCGCTTGCCCGCGCTCTATACGGTGATCCGGTGCTTTTGGTTCTGGACGAGCCGAACTCTGCCCTGGATCAGGAAGGCAGCGAAGCCCTGAACGCGGCCATTCGAACGATGAAGGAAGAAGGCCGTTCAGTCGTCATAATGACGCATCGGCCTGTCGCAATCTCGGAATGCGACCGATTGATGGTCGTGGAAAACGGACAAGTGAAGGCCCTTGGGCCAAGGGACGAGATCATCAAGTCCATGATGAAGAACGCATCCGATATTCAGCGGGCCGTGGGCGGCGGGTCGGCCAAATGACCGAGCGGCCAACCTTCAGCGCCCGCGTGCCGCTCTTTATCGGCTTCTCTGCCCTGATGCTCTTGGTCGGCGGAGTTGGACTTTGGAGCGTGCGCACGGAGATTGCCGGGGCCATCATCGCGAGCGGCAAGATCGTTGTGGAGAACAATCGCCAGGTCGTCCAACATCCCGAAGGTGGCATCATCGGCCGCATTGCAGCGCGTGACGGTGATCTGGTCGCTTCGGGAGATCTTCTGATCGAACTGGATGATACGCTCCTTCGATCCGATCTTGCCGTCGCCGAAACACAACTGGTCGAACTGAAGGCACGCCGTGCGCGGCTGGAGGCAGAGCGCGACGAAGTCGGTGAAATGGTTTTCCCAACAGATCTGTTGTCGCAGGAAACCGAAGCCGCTTCTGGACAGATCAACGGACAACGCGTTTTGTTCGTTGCGCGCAAGGAAACCTTCAATAAGGAATTGAGCCAAATCACCGAGCGCATCTTCCAGACGCGCAACCAGATTGCCGGGGTAGAGGCGCAGTTGGCTGCCCTTGCAGTACAGGAAAAATTGACGGTCGAGGAACTCGCCGTGCAGGAAGACGCGCTGTCGCGCGGTCTGACCCAGGCAAACCGTGTATCGCAGCTTCGCCGCGAAGCCGCCCGCCTTCAGGGCGAGATCGGCAAACTGAGCTCTGACATTGCGCGCTTCAAGGGAGAGATTGCGGGTTTCGAAATCGAACGCGTACGGCTGAAGAACCGACGTCGCGAAGCCGCGATCAGCGAGTTGCGCGATATCCGGTTTCGCGAGCTTGAGCTGATCGAGCAGCGCGCATCGCTCAGAAAGCGCCTCGATCGGCTGGGCGTGCGCGCCCCGGTCGCAGGCATCGTCTATGGTTCAACCGTGTTTGCCGAGAGTGCCGTCATCCAACCGGCCGAACCCTTGATGTATGTCATCCCACAAGACCAGCCGCTGATCGTGAATGCCCGCGTCGAGGCCATTCACATCGACCAAGTCCATGTGGGTCAGCCCGCAACGCTTCGTTTCAGCGCGTTCAATCAAAGGCTCACCCCTGAAGTGGTTGGGCGGGTTGTGGCCGTTTCGGCGGACGTGTTCCAGGATGAGGTGACCGGTGTCGGCTACTACCGGGTCGATGTGATCCCACTGGTCGAAGAGATGCCGAAGCTGGAAGGTCAGAACCTGTTGCCCGGCATGCCGGTCGAAGCCTATCTGCGCACGGATGACAGGACGCCGCTGTCCTATCTCACCAAACCGCTCACGGATTACTTCGGTCGAGCTTTCCGAGAGAGTTGAGGGCCTCACCGAACACCGGTCAGGGCGATCTTCGCCTTACAGACGCAAAATTCGATTAATCGCCAACAGCCTGCAGACTGTCTTTTTGAGGAGCAGGTATTGTTACGGAGGAGAGACAGCCAGCCATCGCGTCGCCCGTTTGCGTCCGGTCATGCATGCTCACGTCGGCTGCACGTAGGCGGATAAGATGTGGGGTCAATTCGCTAGGCGGATAGCTCACATGCCAAAATTGCACGCGAATTGACCGACTTTCAGGCCCGCGAGGTAAGGCATCCGAACCCAGATGCAGTTGCGACGTCGGCACCAACACATGTCCCTGTTGGACACGTGCCCGGTCTTTATCCAGATCAGGCACGACTGGCGCGCGAGTTCGTTCGGCGTCACTTTGACCCCTTAGCCCACCGAAAAGCGGACATCTCTGCACGGGCGCCGGTCGAGGCTCGCAGCATGACACTCTCCGAGGCCATGGAGCGCTTTCTGGGAATGAAAGCTTGTCGAGTTCGACAATCCTAAGTGTCCCTGTGTCTGGCATAGTTGCCGCCACGCCATTCCATGGTCTTGCCGCATATGAGTGTGAAAAATCGCCCACGCAAAGGCCAAAGTCTAATGAGAGGTAGGTCAAATGTTGGCTTCGTCCGTGACGTCGACATTGGACGACATCACGTCGAACAATATCTCGGGACAGAGCGGACGTTGAACACTAGCACGTTCCGCAGCCCACAAACGCGTAGGCATCGAGTTGACTTCCGTCAAATTGCTTACGCGCGGGCAACTTAGAGTCACAGCATTGAAAACACCCCGGAGGCTTATGTGACAGCTCTGCGCATCGCTTTCTTTTTGCCCGCACTTGCCGATTTTCTACTTGCAGGTCTGACGCTCATGCGAATGGCAGGCGTTGGAGATGACAGTATTGTGCCGCGGCTGCAATTCGCCGGTGTCGCCTTTGCTTGGGGCATAATGCTGCTATTCGCGCTGGCACGGCCCGTAGAGCGGGCCTGGGTCCTATTGCCGACTGCTTTGGCGGTAGCAGGCGTGTCAGTTGCGATTTGCATCGGTTATTTCGCGGGCGTTGTTGGCATGGTTTCCGCAATAATGGCGGTCACGTGGGCATTGGTCATTTTTGCCTTTGGGTATCTGGGATTGCGCTACGCCCAC
>JAAUYH010004605.1_pt1 | contig 12160 bp, 12 predicted proteins | sample 7278061 | NCBI WGS metagenome assembly JAAUYH01 (sample SAMN14350203, study PRJNA611818) | marine sediment metagenome | isolation source: surface marine sediment (0.6m) | place: French Polynesia: Moorea | collected 2018-08
TCCCCCGCCCGCGGAGCGGGCGGATTTTACACCTGGAAACACGAAAATTCGACCATTCAACCGCCCGCGGAGCCTTAGCTGCCCAGATTTAACCAGGTTTATTGTAACCCTGGAAAATCATTCGCGAGAAGCCCGACAATGTTGGCGAATGTGTTACAAATAATCTTACCTAGAGTATGACTAATCGCGCCTTGTCAAGATTTATCGCCTTTGTATCACTATTAATTTCAGGAGGATTACTCGCGCCAACAGAATCGAAGCCCTCGCGAATAATTTCTCACTTCCATATTTTTGCACATTTGAGATGCTCCCAGAGAGCGCCTCCTAATCTGTTTTCAGAGACGCTCTATAACGACAGTTATATTAAATACTTGGCTATGTAAGAATCAGAAATTATTAAGCACTCAATAAAGATGGTTGTTTAATAGATTCAGCAGCAATAGAAGTATACAACTTACTTAGTTGTTGAGCTACTCCCTGCCAACTAAACATAGTTTCTACTCGTTGTCTGGCAGCTTCTCCTAACTCTTGTTCCCAGGTTGGACTAGATAAAATGCGATCGATCGCTGTAGCAAAAGCTAAATCGTCTTTGGGAGGACATAACAAACCAGTTTGTTCGGGAACAACGGTAAATTTTAAGCCTCCTACTTCTGAGGCAATTACCGGAATTCTCGATGCCATAGCTTCAATTGCGACTAAGCCAAAAGGTTCGTAATGGCTAGGTACAACACAGACGTTAGCTGCACCATAATAGTAAGGTAGTTCATCGCGATCGAGTTGCCCTGGAAAAGTCGTATACTCTCGTAAACCTACTTCATCTACTATTGTTTCAATTCTGGCTCTTTCAATACCGTCACTTTGTCCTGGGCGAGAACCACCAGCTATAACCAGACGAATATCTGCTAACCCTGGGAAGATTGAACGGCTAACCGCTCTCACTAAGGTTTCTATTCCTTTACGTCGATCGAATCTTCCTACATAAAGAACGACTAAACTCGATCTGGGAATGCCCAAACGCAGTCGAGCTTCTGAACGAGATACAGAACCAAATCTTTGAATATCTGTCCCGCAAGGGATCATTTTAATATTACCTTTAAGCGAGACTAGTTTTCTCATGTGTTCTTTTTCTTGAGGACTAGTCGCTACAATACATTCTGCTGTTTCTAAACACTCTTTTTCTACAGCCAAACGGGTTTTGGCAATGGGGGGTATGTGTTCGGTTGAAGCGTATTTAACTGCCCCTAAAGAATGATAAGTATGGATTTGTTGAAGGGACTGATGTTTCTTTAATTCCATACCCACCCACGCGGAAAGCCAATAATTGGTGTGAACTATAGAATATTGAAGGTTGTTTTCTAACTGAAATTGACGTAGTTGACTAACGAACGCAGGTAAATAATCAAATAATTTGTCTCTGGGAATAAAATCTTGCTCTCCAGCTATGAGGCGAATAGTACGACAGTTGGGACTGTGTTGAACGATAGTAGATTGCGTTGCTTTGGTTTTGCGGGTAAACATATCCACTTGCCACCCTTGTCTTGCCAAAGCTTCGCCTACTTGACGAACGTAGACATTTTGTCCACCTGCTTCCTCCTTACCAATATCGATAGCAGGATCGCCGTGGACGGAAATTAGCGCAATACGCTTGTCAGTATTCATATTTGGTTACCGATAACTCGATATACAGTGAAAGTTAGTGAGAATAAAAAAGTATTTTAATTGGCTCACTTAAATCCTCACAGCGCGTGAGTTTTTTCTCACATAAATGAGGATTAACCTCAATATAATTCGCACATATGAGGATGACCAGATGATTTAAGATTTTTTTTATATTTCGCGTATTATAGGTAAAGAAAACGAAAATTTTTGGGTATTTTTTAGATAAGTGAGGCAAAATATCTCACAAAAAGGAGTTACACTAGACGTGTAATCTCAACAACAAATGTTTTTAGATGATTCCTCAAAGTTTTCTCAACACAATCGCCACGGAACATCGCGTCTCTAGTGCGGAATTAGAGGCGTTGTCTTTAGCGATGCAAGGGGAATCGATCGCGAATATTGCTCGACAACTTCACATTAAGGAGGATGCGGTTCGTAAACGTCTCAGTGAAGTTTATCAAAAATTTCAAATTCAAGGTCGAGGACCTGTTAAACTGACTAAACTACAAAGGCATCTAATCAACCAATATCGGGAAAAAGCTAATTTGCAAGCTGCTTTTGCTGACTCTTATAACCAGGCGATAAACTCATCTCCGTCTAAAGAAGCAGCTAATCGTCATAATTATATTGATTGGGATGCTGCACCAGATGTTTCGGTTTTTTACAATCGCACTAATGAATTGGCAACTCTTAATGACTGGATCGTAAACCAACGCTGTCGTCTAGTGGCTGTATTAGGAATAGGAGGAGTGGGTAAAACGGCATTAACAGTTAAATTGGCAAAACAAATTCAAGAACAATTTGATTATTTGATTTGGAGATCGCTTTCATCTGCGCCATCTCTAGAAGAATTATTAGCAGATTTGGCACGAATCTTACAGCCAGAGGTGGAACTCAGTCAATTTAAAACCTTAGAAAGACGCATATTTTGGTTAATTACTCAGTTACAAGCGCGTCGTTGTTTATTAGTTTTTGATGGAGTTGAAGCTATTTTAAGTCCAGGAAAATTAGCAGGAACTTATTTGCCAAACTATCAAAATTATGGTCAATTATTCTATCGCTTGGCAGAAGAACCCTCTAAAAGTTCGCTCTTGCTTACTAGTAGAGAAAAAGTAGGCACAGTTGCTTTGTTGGAGGGGGCAACATCTCCCGTACGCTCTTTAAAATTAGATGGCTTAGAAGAACACGCTCGATCGCTATTACAAGAAAAAGGATTGTGTGGAGAACAAAATTGGACTACTTTAATTGAGCAATATCGAGGTAATCCTCTGATGCTCAAGTTAGCAGCTACTACAGTGCAAGAGGTTTTTGATGGAGATGTAGGAGAATTTTTAGCAACAACTCTATTTCCTCATAGTGTGACAGATTTTGTCGCTCAAATGGTTAATAGACTTTCAGTTTTAGAAGACCGAGTTATTGTAGAGATAGCTAGTCAAGAAATGCCAATTAAATTGCAGCAACTAATAACTAATTTGGCTGAGGTTTCTACTCAAGATATTATTGATGCAGTAGTTTCTTTAAAACAGAGATCGCTTATTGAAAAAGTAAATCACGGATTTGTAATTCCTTCTGCGGTAAAAGAAGTTATAAATTTAAGTAATAAGTAATAAAGAGTTATTAGTTATTACTTAAAGAAAAAGATATAGAATTTTAGCCAAAAAAATGGCAACTCTTATGAGCTCTACCGAACCTGCGATGTAAAACTGTTAGAAACTAGTCATTAAAAGTCTTGCTGTGCAAGACTTTTAGTTCTTGATAGTTGGATTTTGTATATTTTTTCCTAAATCCATTTACAGATAAGCCTTTTACCCAAATTCAACACTGTAAGTTCGGTAGAGCCCTCTTATGGTTACCAAATCAAACAATATCACGGTGAAGTTCAGACTAAACCAACTTTTTGAGAAGAACGACGTAACATTGATGCTCCTCGATTATTAGTTGCTTTTTTCTTGTTAAGCATTAACCAACGAGCTTGCTCGCGAACATTGGCTGGTGCTTTTTCTTGAATTGCTGTCGGGCGATTAGAATAAGCTACACCCCGATAAGTTAAGTTTGCGGGTGGCTGTAGCACGACATTTTGTTTGAGGTTACGGAATCGCCAATCTAGTCCGCGATATTTACCTCCAACTTTTTTTTCAGATGTTTTAATTACTGGTGGATTATATTCGTAGCTGACACCGCGATAATTAAGTATCATTATATTCGCCTCCAATAGTTTATTGCGATTATGAGGCGCGTTCCTTCGGGAGTTTCCCTACTTCCGTCTCTTTATTAGAGATGAACGATTTATTTTCTGTATTTATTGTTACCGTTTCTTGAAAAAAAGTCAAGAGTCTCAGACAATTTTTCTGGTCATATTGTTAGATTGGGAATATAGCGATCGCTGATAGAAGTTTTAAGCAAAAAAAAATTGGCAACTAAAAAAATTACCAAATCATAAAATATTTTTTTTTAAAAAAAGTCAATAATTAGATAGTTCTAAACTATGTAGTCAAATAATTGCTCAAATCTGGAACATCAACCCAAGCTTGAGATTGATTAGATTGATGAGTTAAATCCATCAACAATTGAGAATAAACTCCTTCTTGTAAAGAGGGAACTAGAGACTTTCCAGCATCAATAGCTTCGACAAAGCGATCGATCGTGCGGATAAAGGGTGCTAATCTACCATCGGTAAATACTTGAGGAAAAGCCAGACGTTTGGGTATCTCTACTTCGGTTAATTGTTTTCCTGCGGGGGCTGCCAATAATTTAAATCCATGAACATAGTCTTTGAGGTTATCACTCCCTAAAACTAATGTACCCTTATCTCCATATATTTCTACCCAGTGTCCCCTACCAGCATAAGCAACGGAACTAATCGATAACTGACAGGGAGTCCCGTCAGCCAGTTCTAGCATAATTAAACAAGTATCATCAGCATCAACAGGTTTTAATTGGTTTCCTGCTTGGGGGTCTGGACGTTCGGGGATAGCGCAACTAAGATAACCACATAATCTTTTTACCGAACCAAATAACCAACTAATATAGTCAAAAGCATGAGAACCAACTGCACCTAAAGCACCGCCACCCATATCCTTACGAGCATACCAATTCCACGGTCTTTCTGGATTAGCGCGACTAGTTACAATCCAATCGATTTTAATTAATCTTGTTTTGCCAACGTATCCTTGTTGTAAATATTCTGCTAATAGTTGCCAAGCAGGTACAAAGCGAAATTCAAAATCGGCGATCGCCACTAAATTCTTTTCGTTAGCTAAATGATATAATTCTCTGACTTGTCCGGCATTCATCGCCATCGGTTTTTCTAGCAGTAAATGTTTTCCTGCTTCTAGTACTTCTTTTGCCATTTCGTAGTGTAAAAATGGCGGTGTAGAGATACTTACAGCATCTACTTTAGGGTTAGCCAGAATTTTATCTAATTTATTGTAAGCATAAAGAATATTATGAGAGTCGGCGATCGCTTTAGCTTTACCCAAGTCGGGATTGTATATAGCTACTACTTCCGTACGAGGATGATGCTGAAAACCTGGAAGATGTATTTTTTGTCCAAAACCCGTACCAACTATAGCTACACCAATGGGAGAAGAAGTCATAGTAATTTTTTATATTGTTGCTATCTTAATTTACGATTAATATAATCTGCCCGATCGAAAACTACTTAACTAAAAAATAAGGCTAATTTTGCCAAAATGAGAGCCACTTTCTAGATATTTTAGAGCAGCAAAAATGTCTGTCACGGGAAAAGTTCGATCGACTATGGGGTGAATTTTATGATGGGCGATCGCTTTATTCATGGCTGCAAACATCGCTTTTGAACCCACATAAATACCCCGGATAGAGACACCTTTCATTACTGCCAATAAAGGATTGACTCGTGCTTGAGTTCCTGCTAACACTCCAATTAAGCTGATATTACCACCAAAGCGCACGGCTTTAAGAGATTTAGCTAACGTCCCTGCACCTCCTACTTCCACAACATAATCGACACCTACTTTATTAGTAAGTGCTAACACTTCTTTTTCCCAATCTGGGTTAGTTTTATAGTTAATCCCAGCAAACGCGCCTAATTCTTTTACTTTGACTAATTTCTCATCACTGCTAGAAGTAACAATTATTCTGGCACCAGCCATTTGAGCAAATTGAAGAGCAAATAAAGATACTCCCCCAGTTCCTAAAGTAAGTACCGTGTCTCCTGGTTTTAGCCCTCCTTCGATCAGAGCATTCCAGGCAGTGACTCCAGCACAAGGTAGAGTAGCAGCTTCTTCATCGGTTAAATGGGGAGGAATAGCGACTAAGCCATCTTCAGGAAAAACTACATATTCTGCCAATACTCCGTTCATTTCTCCACCTAAAGCAGATTTAGCAGCTTTTTGAGTTAAATGACCAGACAACCAGTTTTGCATAAAAATACCAGCTACGCGATCGCCTGTTTGTACTTTGGTTACTTTTTCTCCTATTTCTACTACTTCCCCTACACCATCAGAAAGAGGAATCAGAGGTAAAGGTAAATTAGGGTTATATAATCCTTTGATAATTAATAAATCTCGATAGTTGAGAGATGCAGCTTTTAATTTGACTAAGACTTCGCCATAACCAGGAGTAGGAATAGGGCGATCGCTCCTTATTAAACCATCAAGACCAAATTTATGTAGTTCAAATACTTGCATTTTTTTATTTAACTGTCCTTAGCTATTAGTTTCCCACCGTTCAACTATGTTTCGGTTTTTACCCCATAGATAGGAGGAAAATACTCCAATGGATAGATTGATACTCTAAGCAATCTTTTGTTACATATATTAATATAAAGAAATAAAACTTTAAATTAAAGGAGTTAACGAAAAATGGTTATATTAATTTCCGTCTTATTAATTGGTTGGGTTGCTGCTGCTGTAATCGGTACCCAAGCATATTTTAGAGGCGAACAAACTAAGCCTATCCACGAACGTAACCTTAGAGCAGATTCTTTTGATCGTCTAGCCAAATTATTCACAGGTAAAGAAACAGATCATGCCGAGCGAGTTGCTGCTTTTGGGTTAGATACCTACACTAGTCAAAATCTTCCTAAAGCATAGATATAGATAACATACAACCCTAAAAGCTAGATAACGATTTTGTAACCGCAACCCAGCTTTCAGGGTTGTTATTTTTGGAGATACTATTAGTTATATTCGATCGCTTGAGTAGGCAATCTCGACTTGTCAAAAAGCCAATACCATTTACTATTTATTCCGCAGTTACTAACTCTGTGCTACCACGAACACGGCGATGGGTAAGAGTATTAAACAGCATTTGACCGATCGCTTTAATCAAATTACCTTCTAACTCTTGGAACAATTTCATATTCATACTGAAAGCAGAATTAGCCTCATCAACTATTTTTTCGGCAGTTGACATGTCGATAGGTAGTTCATTTAAAGACTGACGATATTGGTTTTTAAAAGCTTTCTCATCAGTAATTTCTGGAAATTCATAGAAAGCCGTACCTTCGCCATCATTAAGATTCATTGCTCTTTGAGAAATCTTCTTGAGAATTTGCCCTCCCGATAGATCTCCTATGTAGCGAGTGTAAGAATGAGCGACTAACAACTCTGGCTCAGAATTAGCTACTTCTCTAATACGGTCTACATAAGCTTGTCCTGCTTCTGAAATAGAAATTTCTTCACGCCAGTTATGACCATAATAAAAACGTAAATCTTCTTCTAAACTTTGTTTGCGATGTAACAAGGGAAAATATATTTTGGAAATAACTGGATGATCCCGTAATTTTTCTATTTCCTCTTCCATTGCCGAATAGACAAAGTAGAAGTTCATAACTAATTTACGATAAGATTTTTTTTCGACTACCCCTTTGAGGAAACACTTCACAAAACCTGCGTTTTCTGCCATAGAATGGGACTTTTTTGTCCCCTCGCGCAGCATAGTAGCTAAATTCACGCTCATGCTAATTTCCCTGATTCTAAAGTTTAACTATCGATGTATTAATCGTTACAAAAAATTGAAAATCTGTCTAATTGGCTAGATTAAACCGATTCAATGAAAATTTTTATTAAGAATTATTACAGAAATTAAGGGAAACCAAGCCCTATCGACGAAGAGACCAATTTTAAAACCTGTAGTATATCAATTGATTTATATTAAGTTTATTATATTTAGGATATAAACCAATTAACATTTTGTAGTGGCCAGTCTGGCAAAAGAAATTTAAAAATTCAAATACTAGTAAAAATGCTTATTTAAATAATGATTTAGTTAATATTTTTTTATCATAAGTTATGATAATAAGACTTTACTTTAAGTGAAGATTCCTACTTTAACTTAACCTATGGGTCAAAAATTCTGATTGTTAATGAGGAATACCCAGATAACTCCAACCCTATAGGCATTATTGCTTATAATCAATACAGGAATTCCTGTCTAATTGATAATTCTTAGTTAACATTTTACAAAATAAAATAATCATACATATATATAGTCATGCCTCGAATACTTGTAATTGACGATGACCCCGCAATCTCCGAACTAGTCTCTATTAACCTGGAAATGGCTGGCTATGATGTCAATCAGGCAGAGGACGGGATAAAAGGTCAAGCTCTAGCTGTACAATTACAACCCGATCTAATCATGCTAGACTTAATGCTCCCTAAAGTCGATGGTTTTACGGTTTGCCAGCGATTACGTCGTGACGATCGAACCTCTGATATCCCTGTATTGATGTTGACTGCTCTAGGTCAAACACAAGATAAGGTAGAAGGATTTAATGCAGGTGCAGATGATTACCTGACTAAACCCTTTGAAGTAGAAGAAATGCTAGCTAGAGTTAGAGCGTTATTGCGTCGTACCGATCGCATTCCGCAAGCAGCTAAGCATTCAGAAATTTTGAATTACGGCCCTCTAACGCTAATTCCAGAGAGGTTTGAAGCAATTTGGTTTGAACGGACAGTTAAGTTAACCCATTTAGAATTTGAACTACTGCACTGCTTATTACAGCGTCACGGACAAACTGTTGCTCCTAGTGAAATTCTCAAAGAAGTATGGGGTTACGATCCCGATGATGATATTGAAACAATTCGGGTACATATTCGCCATTTAAGAACCAAATTAGAGCCAGATCCCCGTCATCCCCGCTATATCAAAACAGTATATGGTGCGGGTTACTGCTTAGAATTACCTAGTAGTGAAGAGATCGGGTTTGATGTAGAGCAAGCAGCCGTCTAGTTGCTCTTAGACAACATCCTTATTGTCTAAAATTTTTGTTGAGCGGTCGCTTCAGTTTCCTAACTTAATCCTCGGAAATTGAAAGATAACGATCTGCTCAATCTTTTTATTGGCATCCTCACTTCAAAGAGAAAAAAGGTTACTGTAACTACCAAAGCTATGAGCTTAAACGTTGATATTAAAGGGCAAGGATTTCCCATTCTCTGTTTACACGGTCATCCTGGTTCTAGTCAAACCATGTCTGTATTTACCAACCATTTACAGCAAAAATATCAAACTATTGCCCCCGATCTTAGAGGTTATGGTAATAGTCCTGCTTTAGGAAATTTTCGGATGGAAGATCACCTAATCGATCTCGAAAAATTACTCGCTCGACTAGCAATAGAAAGATGCTTATTACTAGGATGGTCTTTAGGGGGGATTCTTGCTCTCGAACTCGCTCTTAAATTCCCCCAAAGATTTAGTGGTGTAATCTTAGTTGCTTCTGCTGCTTATCCTCGCAGTAGCCATCCGACTGTAAGATGGCAAGACTTATGGTATACTGGGATCGCTGGGATCGTTAATTACTTGAAACCAGGATGGCAATGGAATATAGACACGTTTGGTAAACGATCGCTATTCCGTTACTTGCTTTATCAGCAAACAGCAACTGCTTATAAATATTTAGCCAAAGAAGGAACCCCCGCCTATTTAAAAACATCTAAGGCTGCCGAAAAGGCACTAACTAAAGCGATCGCCGAAGGATATAATCGCCTAGAAGATATCCAAAACCTCAATCTTCCTTCTCTAGTGTTAGCTGGAGCAGAAGACCGTCACATTACGGCGATCGCCAGTCAAGAAACTGCTCGGAAACTCAAGTATTCTCAGTGGAAATGTTATCCCCAAACAGCCCACTTATTTCCCTGGGAGATTCCTACACAAGTATTAGAAGATATCGCTCGATGGTTAGAAAGTTTTGCTGAAATAACTAGCACAGATAAAAACTAAATCATTTATCCGCTCGCTGAAACTTTAATAATATTGAGTACCAAAAGCAGGAACTGGTTTGAATTTCAAACTATCATCACTCTCATCAAAGATAGTGAGTTGTTGGGGCTGGCAACGTTTAGTCACTACCCCGATCCCCTGAGCTTCTTCTCCTTTTAAATCCTCAATGTAGCCATTTTGGGCAGCGAGTGCTTCTTGCTTACTCAAAAAAGGACCGAAATAGTAAGTACAGCGGGGATTGTCTGTAGTAATTTCAGTCCAGTATGCTAGTCCTAGAGAATCAACTATTCCAGTTAAAAGTTTTGTCATGGTTATTTCCTTTTGCTCCTAAATTTAAGCTAATTTTTTTCTTAAAGTGAATTCTTTACTTTTTTTTATTTTTATTACAAATGTTATACGATCTGAGAGAAATTGGCAGCCCTCTGGCGAGCTACTATTCTTTATAAAGAAGAGACAGACTATAACTTATAGGTAAATAGGTAAATGCTTGTTTTGATAGCCTAGACTAGTTCTACCGACTTTAATTGCCTTTGACGACTAATTTCATACAAAGCGATCGCGGTAGCAACAGAAGCATTGAGACTCGGGGTTTTTCCTAAAAGGGGAATCGAAACCAGTTCGTCGCAACATTTTTGAGTTAACAAACCTAAGCCTTTTCCCTCCGAACCTACTACCAATCCTATCGCACCCTGAAAATTAATTGTGTGTAATAGTTTACTACTGGTAGCCGTAGTTCCATAAATCCAAAATTCGGCTTTTTTCAGTTCTTCGATCGCCTGGCTCAGATTTACTACTCTGGCAATGGGAAAATGCTCTAAAGCTCCTGCAGCTACTTTCATAACTGTAGAAGTAACTCCTACTGCCCTTCTCTGGGGAATTACCAAACCTTGCATCCCCAAGGCTTCTGCGGTACGAATAATCGCACCCAAATTATGGGGATCTTCGATCCCATCAGCGATAACAATTACGGGAGATTTAGTTTTTGCTTTAGCTTGTTCGATCAACTCAGATAATTCCCAGTAAGAATAGGGAGCAGTTTGGGCTGCAATACCTTGATGATTGCCCCCTGAAGTAAGTAAATCGAGACGATGAACTCCCACTTCGTCAATAACCGTGCCATTTTTTTTGGCTGTTTGCAGCAAAGAATAAAACTGGGGAGTATAGCGTAACTTGTTAGTAATCCAAAGGCGATTGATTTGTCGCTTGCCTTTGAGAGCTTCAATTACAGAATGTCGACCATAAATTAGGTCTTCATCTTCTTTTTCCCGCTCGTCGGCAACAAATGATGGTTGTTCTGATGAAGCAGCAGCAGCCAAAGAAACTTTTTTGATTCTTTTGTGCGGATGCCGCTCGTTTTTTCGTCCTTTTTTACTTCTAAAAGACGGATGAGAATCTTTCATAGTAAATTAAGCTTAACAGTTTGAAAGTATCTCTTGATTTACGATAGTAGTTATTACTTGTTACTTAGGAGTGAAAAATTTAATTTTCCTAATAGTTCATCTAATCGCCGAGGATTAGTCAAATAAAGATAACCGATTAGAGTTTCTAAACTAGTTGCCTGTTGATAGATTTTTGGCGATAAGCGTCGGGGTTTTCCCCCAGCAGCATTACGTCCACGACGCAACATTTCTTTTTCTGCGCCAGTTAAATAAGGAGTGAGAATTTGCAAACAATCTGCTTGAGCTTCTGCTCTTACTTTATTGACAACTTGATTATGATAATCAACTATTTTTTTGGGTGGTAGTAGATAGTAAGTACGAACATATAATTCATAGACTACGTCTCCTAAGTAGGCCAAAGCCGTTGGTGATAGCTGTTCTATATAAGAATTTGCCTTATTATCTCTAGAATTAGCTTGAAACCTAACTCTGGCCATAGATTGGATAGAACAACTCAACTTTTCATCGGCTTGCTTTTGGTCTTTTTTCGGTAAATTCACGTCTATGACGCTATTGTTTAATGTTTTCCAGCGCAGCTTCTACAGAAGGCTGGAGAGAAAGAAATTTCTCTAAACGAACTAATTTAACAGTCTGAGTTACGCGAGCATTAGTAACTATCTGCAAGCTACCTCCAGCAGTTTGCGCTTTTTTAACGAGTTGTACTAAAGCTCCCAAACCAGAACTATCAATAAAGTCAATTTGAGAGAGAACTAAGACTATGTTTTTGGGTCCATCATCAATACAGGTTCCAAGTACTTTACGGAAAGTAGGTTCAGAAAAGGCATCTAGTAATCCGGTAAGACGAAATATTTGATAATTTTTCCTGACTTCACGAGTGCCTCTTAAACTAACTGTCA
>JAAUYH010023798.1_pt1 | contig 12160 bp, 7 predicted proteins | sample 7278061 | NCBI WGS metagenome assembly JAAUYH01 (sample SAMN14350203, study PRJNA611818) | marine sediment metagenome | isolation source: surface marine sediment (0.6m) | place: French Polynesia: Moorea | collected 2018-08
CACCTGTCAAAACTCATATCTTGCACCATTCTCAACAAGACCAAAAAAACCGGGTTTCTAAACGAAAAATTAAGGTTTTGAGACTGAGAAATTTGCAAGAAACCCGGTTTTTAGCCCAGGTGCAAGATGTGTCAAAACCCTAATTGTGGTTCATAAACCCAGTTTCTTCATGGTGATTGAAAATCATACAAGATTATGACTAATACCAATTTGCAAAAATAATGCGACACATACTTGGTAGGGGTGCAGTTTCCGCACCCCTACAATTAGATTTCTTGCAAACATTTTTTGATTTGGTATAAGGTGAAGTTAGAAACCGAGTTGATTAGAAATATTCACCTGTCAAAACTCATATCTTGCACCATTCTCAACAAGACCAAAAAAACCGGGTTTCTAAACGAAATATCTTGCACCATTCTCAACAAGACCAAAAAAACCGGGTTTTTAAACGAAAAATTAAGGTTTTGAAACTGAGAGATTTGCAAGAAACCCGGTTTTTAGCCCAGGTGCAAGATGTGTGAAAACCCTAATTTTGGTTCATAAACCCAGTTTCTCCATGGTGATTGAAACTGATACAAGATTATGACTAATACCAATTTGCAAAAATAATGGGACACATAGTTGGTAGGGGTGCGGAAACCGCACCCCTACAATTGGATTTGTTACAAACATTTTTTGATTTGATATAAGGTGAAGCTAGAAACCGGGTTTATTAGAAATATTCACCCAAAACCCTAATTTTCGTTCATCAACCCGATTTCTCCAAATTGAAGATGGTATGTTAGGTAAGTCTTAAATCCAAATAATAATTTGTTATTTGCATCATATCTGCTATATCTGGATTAGTTTGTTAATAAATATGAATAATTGATTATTAACTACGCAAGACTGCTTATACTAGTAATACTGCTGGTAGTGTATCCATGCCATTTCTGCTTTCCAGTTACGTCTCTAGGATAGTAAGAGACAAGAATGGAAGGTGTTCGGGTGTACCAAATAAGATTTCCATCTCGCGTTAAATGATATCAAATTAAGCTTAACAAACCTTGCTTTGTGCTTTGAAGCAAGAAAAACAATTTGTCGCTTAATTGGTTTCCTGAGGGTGAAAGCAATACCTACCCTTGGAGAAGAATAGAACAAAAACATAATCAAATAGCCACGGATATCATTTTGCCAATTAAAAGGCATTAATACAACGTTCTTGGTTCAATTGGAGTTGAAATACTCTGATTGAGCAAAGTTGTCTATTTGTATATTCCCATGGCTGCTGATATCGGCTAGGTTATCTCAACTTTGCCGGTGAAGTCAACCCTGTTGTTTTATAAATCAACAAAAAAGGAAGGTCTTATATGAAACGAATTCTGATAATGGCTGCTTTTCTATTGTTGTTTGCTGGAAAAGCTGTTGCAACAACCGTAATCTATCAAAGTATGGACGATTTAAGTCAAAACGCTGATGGAATTATCGTCGGTACAGTCAAAGAAGTTAAGAGTGCAAAAGTCGAAGATGATATTAATACCTATGTCACTCTTCGGGGAATAAAAGTACTCAAGGGAATTTATGACCGAAATGAGATTTCTCTAGCGATGGAAGGTGGATTTGTAGAACAAGAAGGACTGGAAATAGAGGGTAGTCCTGAATTTAAAAAAGGTGAACGGGTGATTGTATTTGTTGAGAATAATGGTTCCACAATAGTTCCCTTTGTAGGATTTGATCAAGGAGTATTTAAAGTCGTCAAGGGTAAACAAAACAGAGAAATTGTTACCGATTCTTTAGGTAATAGAATCTTCCGGATTCAGAAAGGAGGACATCTGATGAAGGAAAAAAGATTTAGTGGAAAAACCCGTGTTGTAGGAGGTCCAGACTCTATTGGTATCAACAGACAAAAAAGGGAATTGCAAGTAGAACCAGGTCAAACTGATGATTCTTCACCAACTCCACCAGTGTCTTCATCGAAAATATCTACCGATGAAATAAGTGAAACTACTGAAGAAATAACCCTCAATCTGTTCTTAGAGGATGTAGAAACACGTATCAGAGGAGATGTAAATAAGCCTCTAAATTCAGTTTCATTTGGACAGCCTATTAAACGCGTCACTAAAGACCAAGTAATGCGTGGTGAAAAACCTGGTTCTAATAACGTTGACACTCAACCTGTTGAACCAAAACCTATTCCCAGACGACCACTTCCACCTGACATTAGGTAATACCAATTTCAAAAAAGACTACTACACATCAATTATCTTATCTGAATCTGTTGCCTGTTCCTTGTTGCCTTTCTTAACCGAAGTGTAGCGTTCTTAAATGAAATTGGTATAAGTTCATCTCATCTGTTTTGTTGATACCTTTTACGGAGAATTACTTATGAAACCTCGAATAAATCCCCTAGTTTTATTACGTACTCTTTGTCAGAGTGCTGTGTTTGTGATTTCCATATGTGCAGCGTCACTTAGCTTTAGCAGCGAGGCACAAGCCTATAGTTATCGTACCTGTAGCGGTAATCGAATTAAGTGGAATAACGGATGGACGAATATGTATATCAGCACTACCTCATTCCCGGCAGGGAGTACGTGGGATAGTCGTCTTCAAAATGCCATGTGGCATTGGAATAATGTTAAGGGTTCATCATTTAACTTCTATGTAGGTCGAGATACTGACGGATCGCACAATGATAACAACGGTAGGAATGAAGTGTATCTTGATGGTAGTCTTAGTGGAACTACTCTTGCAGTAACAAGGAAGCGTTACCATTGCTACTGGCTTTTTGGCTGGCGCTACGGTATTGATGAGACTGATATTGGCTTTAACAATAACGTATCCTGGAATACAGGAGGTTTGAATTATAGCAACCTGGGTTCTCCCTTTAACTTTGAGAGTGTTGCACTCCACGAACTCGGTCATGCTCTTGGTTTGAACCACGAAGATAGATGGATGGCAACGATGAATTCCTTTTATCCTCATAGTGGTTCCCTTGGACATTGGAAGGAATGGGACCCATTAGGTGATGACCGCTTAGGAGCTCGATTTCTTTATCCAGATTCAACCACAGAAACAGATATTGCAGCTTCTCTATTTAGACGAACTGGTTCGGGAACCTCTGGTCTGAACTCATCTCCGTCTAGTGCAGCTCGCGGTTCATCGATTACTTATCAATTCACTTTCACTAATTTAGGTACATCAAGTCAGACCTTCAATATCCGTTTTTACCTATCGACTAACGACTACATAAGTACATTTGATACCGTGTTGGGAACCAATACTGGTGCATCGGCTGGCTCTGGAGGTACAGGGACTTTTACGCGCACTCTTTACATACCCACCTCAATTGCTCCAGGAACCTACTATCTTGGTCATATTGTGGATTACAACAACGGTATTTCCGAAAATAATGAATCTAATAATTATATGGAGGCACCCAGGACAATTACTATTTACTAGCTTGCCTTTGCATATAGCGGTTCTCCCTTGAGTGCAATAGACATAGGCGTGGAAATTAAATATGCGTCAGCTACAATCTTTGTAGAGACGTAAAATTTTACGTCTGGAACATTCTTTTTCACCAGATGTCTAATACATAGCTTTGTTTGTAATATTTAGGACGGGCTAGAGAGCTATTTCACAAACAGTCAGAAACCGCTATATTTTCCTCCCAAACAGCAACCCAACCCCACCAGCAAACACTAACAACGGCGTTAACCAATCCCCCCAACGCACATATAATGTCTGCGTTTGTCGTTGATAAATCGTTTCCGCGTGCAACTCATAGGTATTATGTCCCGATATCCACAAGGTTTTACCGTGGGGATCTACAAAGGCTGAATATCCAGTATTCGTTGCCCTTACCGCCCATCTATCGGTTTCAATCGCCCGCATGATATCCTGGGCATGGTGCTGTGCTGGCATGGCTGCGCTATAATGGGCGTCATTGGAAGGGCTAAGAATAAACTGTCCACCCGTAGCTGCTTGGGTGCGAAATCTCTCGGAAAATGCAGACTCGTAACAAATCGTAACAATCGCCCTACCAAAAGGTGTATCAAACACTTGATTTTTGGCACCATGGACTTGGTGTTCATCCAAAGGTGATAATCTACTAATAACCCCCCCTAAAACCTCCTCAAAGGGAACGTACTCGCCAATGGGAACCAATTTAGCTTTGTCGTAGCGGCTAAAAATTTCACCATTCCCTGTGAAAGTAAATAGGCTATTGGTATAGCTATTGCCCTTTCTAGCAAAACCACCAATCCAAGCCACCACCCCTTGGTCTCGCACAGCCGCCACCAAAGAGCTATTCTTAATTATATCCTGGGAAAAAGGTAATGCCGCTTCCGGGGTTAATACAGCATCCACACCCCGTTCTACTAATGTTAAATATCCCCTAGTATAACCTGTGATCGCTCGTTGAAAACCCTCTGGATAAAGCTTGATTGTATTGGGTATATTACCCTGAACAATTCCGACTTTTAAGGCTGTGTCTGCGGGTTGAGAAAGGGGACGGCTGTAAAGTGCAAAGCCGACAAGATGAAGGCTGATAAATAGTACCGTAACTATGCCTAAATATCTTAAACTAAATAACCGCCCAGACTCTGAGAATTCCTTTGTATTCTTTGTGCCTCTGCGGTTTATATATCCTTCCGCAATTAAGGCATTGACTGCTACAATTGCAGATGTTACCGCACTTGGTCCAGAAAGCTGCCCCAGGTGTAAAATTACCAAATTATACGGGCTTTGGGTGTAAGAAAGGGAACTCCACCACAAAGCGCCACTACTCCAAATTGCTTCTAAAGCACACCATAACCCCGTACCAACCAGAACGCGAATTAGGGGTAATAAATGGAATTTGCGATTCAACCAAGATAAGCAAATTGCCCAAATTGCAACTAATGCACCTCCCCAAAGGGTGATAAATGTCCAGCAAAATAGGGCTATTCCTAAACTCGCTAACCAAGGAACCCCCATCCAAGTCATGGGATGAATGCCAGTAATCCAGGAAAGTGCGACACCGTGATAACCGATACCCCAGACTAAAGCAATGAAAAATTGAGAATTAAAAATTAAAAATAAAGGATTTTTTTTCTCATTTTTAATTTTTAATTTTTCATTTTTAATTATTAGTATCCACAGGGGTGCGAGGGCAAACCATCCTAAAAACCAAGCACCTACAGGGGCGACAGTAAGCCCCATTAAAACCCCACTCAAGAAAGCAATTATCAATTTTATCTGTTGAGTTTTGAGTTGGTAGTAAATTTTCATGCTTCATCATTTTTCAATACACTTTTTGCACACCAACTCCCAAAAAAATTAACAATTAAAAATTGGAATTCCTAACTCCTAAAACAATTAACAATTAACAATTAAAAATTGGAATTCCTAACTCTTGGGCGCAAGCATTGCGCCCCTACTTTTAACTGTCTTGTTCTTCTTCCTCTTCTCCAGTATCCGCTGGAATTATTGCTACTCCGGTGATGGCGTCATCCTCATCCAGACGTTGCACTCTCACGCCAGTTGCAGAACGAGATTGTACAGAAATTGCATTCACCGCTTGACGAATGATGATTCCGCGATTGGTAACCATCATAATTTCGTCTTCGTCGTTGACAATGTGCAGGGTTGCCAATTTATCCTGGATTTTCCGGCTTTTGAATTTGGTTGCCATTAAACCTTGTCCGGCACGATTTTGCAAGCGAAATTGGGCGATGGGGACGCGCTTTCCATATCCTCCGGTGGTAATTATTAACACCCACAAACCTATGGTGTTATTTTCTGGTACTTCTACTGCTTCTTCCGATTCGCTATCTTCGGTTTCAATCTCTGATTCGGTATTTATGGTATCAAGAACCGCTGCGGGGAGTATATCCATTCCCACTAATTCGTCCCCTTTCTTGAGTTTCATCGCTTTTACTCCCCGAGTTGCCCTTCCTAGAGGACGTAGTTGATCGTGGCTGCAACGGAAGTGAATTGCCATACCATCCCGGGAACCAATAATTACGCTGTCTTCTACCCGTGCAAGTCTTACCCAACGCAGTTGATCCCCAGCTTCAAGGGAAATGGCAATTAAACCATTGGCACGAATGTTACTAAATGCTGTGAGTGCGGTTTTCTTGATGTTTCCCCCTTGGGTAAGCATCACCAGATATTCATCATCGCTAAATTCGCTCACTGGTACAATGGAGGTGATTTTTTCCTCTTTGGGAATGGGTAACATTTGCACGATGGGTGTACCGCGACTGGTGCGGGAACCTATGGGGAGTTGATAAGCTTTGAGACAGTAAACTACGCCGCGATCGCTAAAGAAGAGGACGCTATCATGGTCACAGCAGGTTAAAAAATGCTTGACAGTATCATCTTCTTTGACTTTTGCTCCTGCTTTGCCCCTCGTAGCACGGCTTTGTGCTTCAAAGGTGTTAACGGGCATCCGTTTGATGTAACCTTGTTCTGTGAGCAAAATCAGTACTTTTTCGTTGGCGATTAAGTCTATATCATCTAGTTCCCCTTCGCTGGGGGTAATTATTGTCCGTCGGGGTGTAGCAAATTTTTCTTTTAACTGTCCAACTTCGGTTTCAATAATTTCTAGTATGCGTTCCCGCCGTGCCAAAATATCTTCTAGGTCGGCAATTTGTGCCTGTAATTCTTCGTGTTCGTGACGAATTTTATCAGCTTCTAATGCTGTCAACCGTCGTAGTTGCATTTGCAGGATGGCATCTGCTTGAGCCTCGGATAAACCGTAATTGGCAATTAATTCACCTTTGGCTGTGGGGGTATCTGCAGCATGGCGAATTAAGGCAATAATTTCGTCTAAATGGGAGAGGGCAATTAATAAGCCTTGGAGGAGATGATCCCTCTGTTGTGCTTTCCGCAGTTCGTACTGGGTTCTTCTGGTAATGGCTTCGATGCGGAAATCGAGGAAGACTTGTAAAAATTGCTTGAGGGTGAGTACCTGGGGTTCGCCATTCACCAGCGCCAACATATTCGCCCCAAAGTTAGCTTGTAGGGTTGTATGTTTGTAAAGGTTATTTAGTACTACCCGGGGATAGGCATCTCGTTTGAGTTCGATGACAACGCGCATTCCTTCGCGATCGCTCTCATCACGGATATCTGCTATACCGTCAATTTTTTTATCATTGACTAACTCGGCGATTTTTTCAATCAATGCCGCTTTGTTGGTTTGGTAGGGCAATTCAGTAACGACAATTGCTTCCCTTTCTTGTCGTCCCCTTTGTTGAATAGTTTCAATACTAGCAACACCGCGCATGGTAATAGAACCACGCCCTGTATGGTAAGCTTCTTTAATTGAGCCAGTTCCCAGAATTTGCGCCCCTGTAGGAAAATCAGGTCCGGGGATATAGCGCATTAATTCCGCCACAGTGATTTCCGGATTGTGAATTAATGCTATCAATCCGTTAATTAATTCTCCTAAATTATGGGGGGGGATATTAGTTGCCATCCCCACAGCAATTCCCGAGGAACCGTTGAGTAATAATTGTGGCACCCGTGCTGGTAAAACCGTAGGTTCTTGCTGGGAACCATCGAAGTTATCAATAAAGTCTACGGTTTCCGATTCAATATCCCGCAGCAGGGCATCCCCTGTCAAAGCTTGGAGGCGACATTCCGTGTAACGCATTGCTGCTGGGGGATCGTTGTCTACGGAACCGAAATTACCATGCCCAGCAATTAGGGGCGATCGCATGGAGAAATCCTGCGCCATCCGCACCAAGGCATCATACACGGCTGTGTCGCCGTGGGGGTGATATTTACCCAGAACTTCTCCCACCACGCGGGCACATTTACGAAAGGGACGGTCTGCGGTTAACCCCAACTCATGCATGGCGTAGAGAATGCGACGATGCACAGGCTTCAGACCATCCCTGGCATCTGGTAGTGCCCTACCTACAATTACGCTCATGGCGTACTCCAGGTAAGACCTAGACATTTCGTTCCTCAGATCCGTGGGGATAATCCGCTCCTGAGAGGTTGTCATAACCTAAAAGACTCCATCCAAAAAACTGATTATAACCTTTACAAAGGCAAAAATGAACTTTATTTCAAATTGCCTTTGAACAAGGGCGATAATTTGATATAATTCTAACATGTATTGGCTATTCATGGAAAAACAACCAAGCAAAAAAATAAAAAATAAAAATTAAAAATTAAAAGTTATTAATTCTATTTATCTGCTCAGAATAATACTCTGGAAAATAGTGAATTTTCAAACATAATAAATGATAACTTTATGATGTTTATTAAATTTATCTATTGCATATAAAATTGCAATAAATAAGAATTAAATAATTTTTCAAATCTATCCAGGTATACCAAACAGTCATTACGAATTACGCATTCAAATATGGTAACAGTAATATATTCCGATGAATTCTTAGACCATAAAACTGGATATAGCCATCCAGAAAAACCAGAACGCTTAAGCGCCATTACCACTGCCTTGAAAACAGCCACATTTGTATCACAAATAAAATGGCACTTACCCACTCCCATAGAACAGCGTTCCCAATTGATGCCCCTCCTAGAAACAGTACACCACCGGAGTTATATTCAAAAGGTACGGGATATAGCTGCTGTTGGTGGTAGTTATTTAGATACCGATACAGTGATTTCTGCCCGCAGCTATGATGTGGCATTATTAGCAGTAAGTGCCTGGTTAGATGGTGTGGATATCGTCCTCAACACTGGCAAACCTGCCTTTGTGCTAGCCCGTCCTCCGGGACACCACGCCGAAAGTGATACAGGTATGGGGTTTTGTCTATTTTCCAACGCTGCTATCGCTGCAATTTATGCTCTGAGGAAGCCGGAAATTAACCGCGTTGCTATCCTCGATTGGGACGTACATCACGGTAATGGAACCCAGGCAATTGTGGAAACAAACCCGCAAATAGCCTACTGTTCTCTACATCAATATCCCTGTTATCCAGGTACAGGTAAAGCTACGGAAAGAGGCTCACACAATAATGTATTAAATTTACCAGTACCTCCCGGTAGCGATGTAGAACTATATCAATCTTTATTTGAGCAAAAAGTTGTTCCTTTTTTAACAGAATTTCAAGCAGATTTACTAATTGTCAGTGCTGGTTATGACGCTAACGCCGACGATCCCTTAGCGATGATTAATTTGCAACCACAAGATTACGGTTTATTTACAGATTATTGCCTAGGTATAACTGGTAAAATTTTATTTGGTTTAGAAGGTGGATATAATTTATCTGCCCTTTCTCAATCGGTGGTAGCGACAATTGAACGTTGTTTGGATTAGAGACTGGAGGCTAAGGGGTGTTTTGTTTGCTAAAATCTGGCTTAATTCTAAGTTGAAAATAATCCCTAGCACCTCTGTTTTTCCCCTCTGAGAATGGGAGAGGGGTTGGGGGTAAGAGTATAACTAAATTTATATGTTCTTCTCAGCAAATAGTATCACAAGATACGGAAAATTCAATTTTATTGATTTTTTCTTTGCAATTCCTGGGTGAAATTTTAAAAGTAAGTAAAAATTACTCTCTAAGAAGAATTTTGTGGGACATTTGAATAAATACAGAAAATTACGCACATCAAGTTCATGGATTCTTTATTTATCAACTCCCTAATTGAAGATTTGAAAAACCCCGATGAAATAATTCGGGAACAAGCTACGAGAAAACTCTGGCGAATTTGGTTCCAGCAAAAGGGAATGTATGGCTTGGAAATGATTGAACGCAGCCAAAAATTAATGGATGGGGGAAAAATTACTGAAGCCGAAAAAGTACTGAACGAACTGATCAAAATCCAACCAGATTTTGCGGAGGCTTGGAATCGTCGTGCATTTCTCTACTACAGCATTGGTGAGTACCGCAGGTCTTTGATAGACTGTCAAATGGTTGTGGAGTTAAATCCAGTGCATTTTGGGGCACTACACGGTATGGGTTTATCTCATGCAGCATTGGGAGAATATCATCAAGCTATCAAGGCATTTAGTCGCGCTTTAGAAATTCAGCCCTATTCCTTGGTAAATCAAAAGTTGATTTTAGAATGTACGTTGCGAGTGTAAATCTAAATAGCTTGTATTAGCAAGGGAAGGTTTTGGTTTTCTATGAATTCACCAGGAAGCTTATCTAGACTCTTAATTTATCGTCTCACTTACCGCCACTTGATACAGGTATTATATTCGTGTGTACCTGTATTAAATTGTGGTTCCTATTTCATCAATAACCACCATGACCAAAATACCAGTTAAATCCTTCGATTTAGATGCCCTGAAAAAATCTTTGTCAGGAATTGAAATTATTACTGATTCGGCTCAAGTCGCTAAATTATCCCAAGATTACCATACCTTTAGCCCTGTACTTGTATCCAAACTAGAGGGCAAAGTTGGGGATATAGTCGTGCGTCCTCTCAACGAGTCAGAAGTATTAAAAATAGCATCTGCTTGTGCAAAACATCGAGTTCCAGTTACTGTTAGAGGTGCAGGTACGGGAAATTACGGGCAATGCGTACCCCTTTATGGGGGTGTAATTATTGACATGACGCGAATGCAGTCAATTCTCTGGGTAAAACCAGGAGTAGCACGGGTAGAAGCGGGGGTGAAGTTAGCAGCATTGGATAAAAAAGCCCAAGAAATCGGCTGGGAAATGCGCATGGAACCTTCTACCTACCGTACAGCTACTATTGGCGGATTTATTGCTGGTGGTAGTGGGGGACTTGGTTCCATACAATATGGTTTATTGGGCGATCGCGGTAATCTTTTGGGGTTAAAAGTGATAACCATGGAAGAAGAACCCCGGGTGATTGAATTACGTGGCGATGATGTACAAAAGGTGAATCATGCCTGGGGAATTAACGGTATTATTACTGAGATAGAACTTCCCCTGGCACCAGCTTATTCTTGGGCAGAGGTAATTGTCACCTTTGATGATTTTATGACCGCAACCCGGTTTGGACAAGCCCTTGCCTTAGCTGATGGGATGATAAAGAAAGAAATTGGCATCTTTGCATCTCCCATCCCCGAATATTTTACCGCCCTGCGGCAATATATTCCCGATGGTAATCACGCCGCATTGTTGATGATTGCAGAACCGAGTTTAGAATTTTTGCCCGGGTTACTAGAGAAATATAATGGCAAGGTAACTTACCAAAAATCGGCGCGAGAAGCGACGAAAGGGGTACATTTAGCAGAATATACTTGGAATCATACCACTTTACACGCCAGAAGTGCAGATAGTTCTATTACATATTTGCAAAGCATATTTCCTCAGGATAACTTGCAAACTATTGAGCATATGTATCACCACTTTGGGGATGAAGTGATGATGCATTTAGAATTTATTCGTGCTAACGGTGCCTTAGGTAATCCAGGGTTACAACTGGTGCGTTACACCAGCGAATCACGTCTTGTTGAAATTATCCGCTATCACGAAGAACATGGGGTGTTTATCGCTAATCCCCACAGCTATCTGATTGAAGAGGGCTGGAAGAGAGAAATTGACCCCGAACATGTAAAATTTAAGCAGATGGTAGACCCCTATGGGTTGATGAATCCAGGGAAAAGTAAATTACTTGCTTGTTAGGTAATTGGTAATGGGTAATTGGTAATGGGTAATTGGGAATTGGAAAGGTAGTTAAGAAGTTTGGCGTTGCTGAATCAATGTATGAATCTTCAATAAAAACCTCACCCCCTGAGTGCGGACACCCCTCTCCTTACCAAGGAGAGGGGAAGGGGAGCCACTGCTCCGCTATGGTTAAGCGCGTTGTAGCAAGTGGCGTGGTGAGGTATATTCTGTAAATTCTGCCCTTCAATTCAGCAACGCCAGAAGTTTAAATGTAGGGTGTCCTGTCGCGTAGCGCAACGCACCATCAACAATTTAAGGTGCGGTACCCCTGAGGGTACGACACCCTACATCAAATTTATATTCCTTCATATACATTGAATTTTTCTCACCGACTGACTTAGAAACCGGGTTTCTCTGGGTGCAGTATCAAATATTATCGTACTTAGTCTGCGAAAAACCCGGTTTCTAGACTTCTTGCGTGAGGTCGGGAACAGGAAAGAGGGAACAGGGAAGAGTATGTTATATATAGCGCTTTTCAGTTGAGTCCAATACACGAGGGAACCTCACCCCCTGAGTGCGGACACCCCTCTCCTACCCTACGGGAAGCCACTCCGTGTCTATAGTAAGGAGAGGGG